>JAEEGF010649550.1_pt1 | contig 17730 bp, 17 predicted proteins | sample 9134171 | NCBI WGS metagenome assembly JAEEGF01 (sample SAMN16246542, study PRJNA631951) | gut metagenome | biome: gut microbiome; feature: rumen; material: AP-attached | host: Bos | place: Iran: Karaj | collected 2018-10 | reverse complement strand
CGCCTATTGTCATAATCACCAAATTGAGTTAAAATAACCCCAAGACGGAAGTGTGTCCGAGTGGTTTAAGGAGCACGCTTGGAAAGCGTGTGTGCGGGCAACCGTACCGGAGGTTCGAATCCTCTCGCTTCCGCCATCTAGGAAAAATATGAGTGAAAATATTATAGAATTAAAGAAACTAACCAAGCGCTACGGTTATGGTGACACCGAGTCCTTCGCTTTGAAAGATTTTGACCTCACTATTAAACGTGGCGAATTTATTATGATCATGGGCCCATCTGGCTGTGGCAAAACTACACTCCTTAATATTATTGGTCTTTTAGATCGCGCCACTAGCGGTGAGTATTCCTTAAATGGCGAGAATGTGGCTAACATTTCTTCAAGACGAAAAGCCCGTCTCCGAGCCAAGAAAATTGGTTTTATTTTCCAAAATTTCAACCTTATCCAAGATTTATCCGTTCTTGAAAACGTCGCTCTCCCGCTAGTCTATATTAACCAGCCTCGCACCGTTCGTCTCAAGAATGCCTCTGATGCTCTAGATCGTTTTCACCTTCAAGAAAAAGAATACTATTTACCACATCAACTTTCCGGTGGTCAACAACAACGTGCCGCCATTGCTCGCGCCATTGTGAGCGATCCTGAAATTATTCTAGCCGATGAGCCAACCGGCAACCTTGATTCTCGCGCATCTGTCGCCGTGATGGAAGAATTAAAATCCATCCACGAAGAAGGCAACACTATCATTATGGTGACGCACAATCCTTCCCTTACAGTTTATGCCACGCGGGTAATCAATATGCTAGATGGCCAAATTGACACCGATATCAAGACCGTTTCCGACCAAAATTTGCCTCAAAAAATTGAGGTTAAACGTGGTAAAAAACGCAAACGCAAAACTTCTAATCGGAGGAAAAAATAATGGCCTCACTCTTTCGTACTCATTTTAGGCTCGCCTGCACCTCTATTAAAGAGAATCGCACGCGCTCCTTTTTAACTTGTTTTGGCATCGCCATCGGTATTGCCAGCATTATTCTGATTTTATCCCTTACTGGCAGTGTTTCTAATCTTATTCACGAAGAAGTCAAAGATGTTGGCTCTGATCTGATTATTGTCCGTCCAAAAACCACCAAAGATTCCATCACTACCGTTATTGAAGAGTTAACTTCTTCAAACTCATTTGAAAAAAGTAATCTTGCTTTAACCGACGTTGATTCCATCAGAAAAATTGAACAAGTCAAAGCCGTCGCCCCTATTGCTGTTGCTCACAACACCATTGCCAACGAAGACAATACAGTTGCTTCTGCTATGATTCTTGGTACTAACCCAGATTTCATCACGATTGAGCCTCTCGCTCTTCGTTATGGTACATTCATTAATGACAAGAATAAAGACAACGCTGTAGTGATTGGCCACATGCTTTCTCTTCTTCTCTTTAATACCTCAAACCCAGTCGGTCGCACCATCAAGTTTTATGGTAAAACCTTCATGGTTGTTGGCGTTTTAGAGGAAATAAAAGAAACTATCAATTTCAACAATGTCGACTTCAACAACGTTCTCGTCATGGATTCCAGTTTGCTTGAAACCCTCATTGGCTCTCTCCAGGTTCAGCAAATAAATGTCAAAGTAGCTACCACTGACAGCCTTGCCCCAGTTTCTGAAGAAATATCCTCTATCCTCACCTCCAGCAAAATGGGTGACACCAACTTTACTGTGGCTTATGGCGAAGATATCACCCATCCAGCTAGCGCCATGCTCAATATTATCTCTGGGATTCTCGCTCTCGTAGCCGGCATTTCCCTCGTAGTAGGCGGTATCGGCGTGATGAACATTATGTTAGTTTCCGTCGCCGAACGCACTCACGAAATCGGCATCAGAAAAGCCGTTGGTGCTTCTTCCGGCAATATCTTAGCTCAGTTCATGTTCGAGGCTCTTATCATGTCGATCCTCGGCGGTTTCTTAGGCGTAGTTCTAGGTTATGTCCTCGCTTTCTTTGTTTCAGTCATTACTCCATTTACCCCATACATTAGTTGGCAAATTCTCCTCACCACCTTCTGCACCACCATCGTTGTCGGCATTATCTTTGGTATTTATCCTGCCCTCAAAGCCGCCAACCGCAACCCAATCGAATCACTCAAGCATTACCGATAAACTTGTCGCATGCTATAATAGACCTATGAAAAAGTTTTTAGAAAAACTGCCATTTTATAATCAGCTAGTTTTGCCATACCATTTTGCGCAGGCCACTACTGCTGAACTAAAGTACCATTTCCCTGCCAAAAACCTTCGTGTCATCGGAGTAACCGGCACCAATGGCAAGACCACTACTTGTTTCATGATTTGGAATATGCTCCGCGCCGCTGGCTACAAAGCCGGTCTCATGACCACTGTCGCTTACGGTGTAGATAAGCTCACCCCAGAACTTGGCCACATGACCACTGTTGACGCCATGACCTTGAATCGTCGTATAGAAAGTATCAAAAAAGAAGGCGCTGAGTTTCTCGTCCTTGAAGTCACCTCGCATGCCCTAGCCGAATATCGAACCCTTGGCATTCCATTCGAAATTGCAGTCTTCACCAATCTTACACATGATCACCTAGATTATCATAAAACTCTAGAAAAATATCGCGCCGCTAAAGGTAAATTATTCAAAAAAGCCAAGTTCAGTATTTTAAATGCCGACGATGCCGCCACCAAATATTACAAAAAACTCTCCCATAAATATATCACATATGGTATAAAAAATGGCGAAAATCGGGCAGAAAACCTAAAACTCACTGTTTCTGGCGTAAAATATTCACTTGGCGATATAAACATCGAGACTAAAATTCCCGGCGAGTTCAATGTCTACAATTCCCTAGCCGCCGCCCTTGTCGGAAAGCAGCTAGGTTTAACAAATGCCCAAATTGAGCAAGGCATTAATTCCCTAGATTCCGTTGAAGGACGCATGAATATTATCGATGAAGGCCAACCTTTCACAGTGATTGTCGACTACGCTCACGCCCCTGATGCTCTCGAAAAAGTCTTCGCTTCCGTAAAAAGTCACAAAGGTAAAATTATCTCTGTTCACGGTGGTGCTGGTCGTCGCGACCCTTCCACCCGCCCAATTCGTGGTGAAATCCTCGCTAAGAACTCCGACCTCGTCATCATTACCGAAGATGATTCCCGCGACGAAGATCCTGAAACCATCGCTCAAGGCTTCATCAACGGAGCCGAAAAAGCCGGCAAAACCCTCGGCAAAGACCTTATCAAAGAGTTAGACAGAAAGAAAGCTATCGAACTCGCTATTAAATCCGCCAAAAAAGGCGACCTCGTCCTAATTCTCGGTAAAGGTCACGAAAAAACCATTCTTCGCGCCGATGGTCCACACGACTTCGAAGACATCAAAGTCGCTCGCGCAGTATTAAAATCGCTTAAATAGAATTATTCTGGTAAGTATTCTGCAATTCCGTCAATAATTGCATCAGTTTTTATATCTAAAGCTTTAGCAATGGCTGTTGCACAAGCCATATAAGACACCGCTGTTTCACCTGGTACGAAAGTCGCTACCGACACGATTTCAGACTTGATTGATAAAGTGGCTTCGGTCCCCTTTGGATAGAGTTTTGAGTTCAAAATTTTCACATCTGTCCCCGTTAGGCCATAATCAAGAGTCGCTTTTTTACCTTTAAAACTAGCAAAATCTTCATAATTGGCATCATCATGGTTCATCACTACCATCTCTGGTTCAATATCAAACAGGGTTTTTTCATCTTCCAAATATTCATCTGCCGTCATGTCTTTTAAAGAAGCCGTCACGAAATTCGTCATCGCCGCCACTTGCACCGGCAATCCATAGAACACATTGTCGCGCAAGGTTTCCGCTGGCACCGTCACAATCACCACATTTGCCCCTGCTTTCCAGGCATCAGACAAGAATTTATGGAGCATTCCGAGCTTAAAAGGTTGATCAGAAGCTAAAACCGCCACCTGTTCACCGGCCGCCTTCAAGATTTCATGCACATAATGTGCCACCGTTACCTTACCAGTGGTCCCCGTGATTGCAATCAACTTCATGTCTTTCATCGGATTGCCATAGTAAGACTTTAAAATCCCGGCCTTTAATCTTTGACCTCGCGCTTTTAATCCACCTTTTTTGTTTTTATTCTGTGATCCATCGCGCTCTTTCATGGCCTAATTTTACCACCTTTCCTTGAAAATAAAAACCATTATCTCAATAAATCATTCCAAAAGCTTACAAACTAAGCTAACAATCAACTCTTTTTCCTTCGGCTCGCTCTCTGCAATTAGAAGCGCCAACGCCGTGAGCGCCCGATCTGAAATCTTCGTTTCCCCGTTCTCTGCCAGATGATAGTTGTTCATCGTCAAAAACAGCACAAACAAAAGCGCCCCAATCCTCTTGTTCCCATCATAAAATGGATGATCTTTAATCACGAAATAAAGTAGATTTGCCGCCTTTTCCGGCACTGATCTATAAAGTTCTTCCCCGTTGAAGCTTTGAAAAATCGTTACAATACTACCATTAAAGCTTCCATCTCGTTTTTTGCCGAACAAGTCCGAACCATGCACGCTCTTTTTTAGCTGCTCCACCGCTTTCTCACATATCTCAACCGTCAAATCTTTCCCCTTCTTTGCCCGGTTCATAAAGCGTAAATCAATCCGTCCATCGTCATACTCGGCCAAAGTTTTAAAACTCCCCGCATATCTAGAAATCACCTCAAGCACCCCGTTGGCTTCCCCCGCGTTAAGCTCCAACCTCGCTGTCAACCGCCGCACTATCCCCATCATCTCTTCTACATCATGCAACTTTTTAACCTCTCGCTTCTCTGCTAAGGCCTCCAACCGCCTCTGATTTACCGCCACGCCAGAAACCAAGTATTTCTTTAGCACCGATGTCGCCCATACCCTAAATTGCGTGGCCTTTTTCGAGTTTACCCGGTATCCCACCGAAATAATCATATCAAGGTTATAGACTTTTACTTTACGTTCTATTTTGCGGCCACCTTCAACCTGAACTTGTAAAGATTCTTTACAAGTTCGATTATCCGCCAGCTCGCTGTCTTTATAAATATTTCTAATGTGGTATGTAATGTTTTGCGGAGCCACTCCGAACAGTTGCGCCATTTGCGCCTGTGTTGCCCAAATCGTCTCTCCCTCTGTATCAACATCAAAAACTACTTCCCCCTCCGCACCCTGGTAAATTTCAATTCGCCTCTCTTCTTCCATCTTAAGCTCATTATAACATATGGTATAATATAGGATATGAAATTAGAATTTATCCCAGTTAAAACCCGCATCGTCCACCCACCGAAAGACGATATTACTGATATTCTCGATTCTCTCAAGCTAAAAGACGGTGACATCGTTTTTATCACTTCTAAAATCCTCGGTCTTCACCAAGGTCGCACGGCCAAAATTGGCGAAATTACCAAAGAAGAGCTTATTAAAAAAGAAGCTGACCGCTACCTTGCCTACGTCAACGAAACTGGCGATTTTCACGTTAATCTCACCGTCACCCAGAACGTTCTCATCCCTGCTGCCGGTATCGATGAATCAAATGCCAATGGTTACTACGTCATGTGGCCTACCGGAATTGATAAACTCTGCCAAGAAATCCGTACCCATTTGATAAAAAAACACGGCCTAAAACACCTTGGCGTTATCGCCACCGACTCTCACACCACCCCACTCCGTTGGGGCGTTACCGGTATCACTATCGGCCTTGCCGGGGTCGAGCCATTAAAGGATATCCGTGGCGAACCAGATCTGTTTGGCCGCAATATGCATATCACCAAGGTCGATCTGATTGACCCTCTTACTAGCATGGCGGTGCTTCTCATGGGCGAAGCCGATGAACGCACCCCAATCGTCATCCTCAGAAATTATCAAGGCATTCCTTTTTCCGATTCTGCTTCGATGGAAGATTTCAAAATAGATCCCGAAACCGACCTCTATTCCCCACTCCTGAAAGTCATGCCTAAAACCAAAAAATAACCCTCTCGGGCTATCCTCAAACGAAGCGTTCCGTAAGGAACGTGGCGGAAGCGAGGGGATTCGAACCTCCGAGAGCCTTGCGGCCCTACACGATTTCGAGTCGTGCGCCTTCAACCACTCGGCCACGCTTCCGTCAACTATTTTAACATATTTTTTCAAAATATGGTATAATAGTACCGTCACCTCAAAAGGTGATGCTCATTTAATTTCTAGGTGGATGTTTTAACTAGACATCCACATATGCGCCCGTAGCTCAGCTGGATAGAGCGTTTGCTTGCGGAGCAAAAGGTCGTAGGTTCAAATCCTGTCGGGCGTACCAAACAAAAAGACTCCAAAAAGGTCTTTTTTTGTGCTAAAAAATACCCCGATAAAAATCGGGGTTAACCTCAGCTGGCAATTAAAAATGTCTTGGTAATTTTAGGATCAAATAGGCTTCGCGTGTGAGACACATGCACAAAATATACAAAAGAACTCTCAGAGTCACTCGCTCAGCCCCAATGGTGACTAGAGCAAGAGGCGCTACGGCGATGATTACTACTATAACCGAAAGAAATAAGGCCGGAATAAACGTGCACTTTTCGATAATTTTTGCAAAGAAATACGCGTAAAACAGACCACTGATTGCTCCTACGACCATCGGTAGAATAACGTCCATCAGAAAATTCATAATCCACCTCCCTAAGATTTTTTGCCAGCTTTTAAGGTACAACTATAAAAACATTATGCCACACTTGACCTCTTTTGTCAATCTGTTAAAAATTCCAAAACCAAAAATTTTATGCTACAATGAGCTTATGGAATGGGAAAATGTTACAAATATCACATTATTAACTTCATTTGCGGTGCTCGCGGTCTTTGTCGGCCTCGGCCTCTACCAGTGGATTACCAGAAAGTCTCTCAAAAAAGTCGACCGGCGTCTGCTTTTGATGATTGTCCCGCTAGCTCTCATGGCCATCACTTACTTTGTTTTCGATAAAATCATCATCGTGAATGTCCGCCCGGACGGTTCCGGTGAGCCTAGCTTCCCTTCAACCCACGTCATGGTGGTAGCCACCATTTTCTTCCTTGCTACTCTTAATCTCAACAAATACGTCAAGCAAAAATCTCTCCGTCTGGTCTGTGAGATTATCATGTTCATCCTCCTGTCACTTACCTGCACCGGTCGTGTCCTCGCCAATAAACACTGGATCACCGACGTCCTTGCTGGCCTTGCCTTTGCCTTTGTTTTCTCTGAAGTTTATTATCTATTAATCAAAAAAAGGAATAAGAAACATGAGCAGCGTCTTCACGAAGATAATTAACGGTGAAATTCCCTGTTACAAAATTTACGAGGATGAAAAAACCATGGCCTTCCTCGATATCAACCCAGAAACCAAAGGCCACACCCTCGTCGTTCCTAAAATAGAGGTCGACCGAATTTACGACCTCGAACCCGAAGATTTCGACGCCCTCATGCACACCGTCAAGAAGCTCTCTTCTCACATGGAAAAAGTTCTAGGAAAACGCATTGTTTGGAAAGTCGTCGGCACTGATGTCCCTCATGCCCACGTCCATTTAATGCCCCTAGATGACACTTGGCATTATGGCCGCGAACTCCATCTTGAAAAATCAGAATTCGAAGAAATTCAAAAAACTTTAGAATATCATGCATAAAAAATGCCCCGCTTTTAATAGCGGGGCGGGGGTCACATTTCTGTGATCATTTCACCAGTCATGATAGACTTGTACGGCTCTACGCCGTTTTCAACCTGGATGTCCCATCCAATTTCTCTTCCACCACGAATCGGTACGTTGTCCACGATTCGGACGATTTTCTTTCCTTCTGCCTCAATGGCACAAACTTTGTAAGCCAGCTGGCTTTCGCCCAAATCTCTCGGTACGCTGTAATGTTCAATCATTTAGATTTCCCCCTAGCAAATATTTGAAGCCTACAAAACCAGACCTCATCTATCATTATACCACATTTTCTCTAAAAAAGCAAGAGCATTTTCCAAATCCATAAAATTATGTCTGTCTTGTGCTATAATCAGACTATGAAATTTTCGAGCAGCTACGAACCAAACCAATTTGAACCAGATATTTATGCCGCCTGGGAATCGGCCGGTGTTTTTGCACCTTCCGTTCCTACCGTCCCTGTCGACGCCGACGGCAACGGCTACGATGATAGACTAGAAGATACATCTGTCTATTCTATCGTTATGCCGCCTCCGAATGCTAATGGCAATCTCCATATCGGTCATGGTCTCACTGTTGCTCTCGAAGATTCCCTTACCCGTTATTACAGATTGAGAGGTAGATCCACCTGGTACATTCCAGGGGCCGATCACGCCGGTTTTGAAACTTGGGTAGTTTATGAACGTACTCTTGAAGCTCAAGGCCACACCCGTTTTGAGTACGACCGCAATGAACTCTACGCTAGAGTTTGGGACTTCGTCGCCCAGCAACGAGGCAACATGGAAGTCCAACTTCGCGCTCTTGGCGCCTCTTGTTCTTGGAATGACCTCACCTTCACTCTAGATGAAAACGTTGTCGACCGCGTCTACACCACTTTTGAAAAAATGTGGAACGACGGCCTAATTTACCGAGGTGAAAAGCTCGTCAATTACTGTCCAAAACACCAAACCGCCTTCGCCGACATCGAAGTTGAGCACAAAGATGAACCCGGCACTCTCTGGGATATCGCATACGACGACCTAGTAGTTTCTACTACACGGCCAGAAACTCTCTTCGGTGACGTCGCTGTTGCCGTCAATCCAAACGACGAGCGCTACAAAAAAATAATTTGTAAAACTGTCCATCTTCCTCTTACCGACCGTGAAATTCCAGTCATTGCCGATGAACACGCTGACCCTGAATATGGCACCGGCGTGGTTAAAATCACCCCTGCTCACGATTTCGATGATTTTGAAGTCGGCGAACGCCATCATCTTGAAAGAATCCAAGTTATCTCTGAAGATGGCCACATGATTAACGTCCCAGAAAAGTATTATGGCCTCACTACCGCTGAATGTCGCAAGCAAGTCTTAAAAGATCTCGACAAAGCAGGCCTCTTAAAAGGAGAGAAAAAGCTCACTCACTCAGTCGCTCACTGTTACAAATGTGGTACCACCATCGAACCAATGCTTAAAGAACAGTGGTTTGTCGATGTGAAGACTCTTGCGAGAACCGCTATCGAACATCTCAACAACGACGAAATCAAGTTCTACCCTGAAAGCAAAAAGAAAGTTCTCATCAACTATCTTGAAAATCTCAAAGACTGGAACATTTCCCGCCAAATCCCTTGGGGTATTGCCATCCCAATGTTTAAGAAAATTAACGAAGAAGCCACCGATGAGCCAGAATGGATTTTTGACCGAAGGACCAATCTTAAAGAAATCGAAAAATCCGGTGTTAAATACATTCGCGACGAAGATACCTTTGACACGTGGTTCTCTTCCAGCCACTGGCCAATTGTCTGCACCAACTGGTCTGAGGAGAATCCTACCCCTTATTATCCGCTCAATGTCATGGAGACTGGTGTTGATTTGATCTTCGCCTGGGTCGCCCGCATGATTATGATGGGCCTTTATGTTACCGGTGAAGTGCCATTTAAAGAGGTATATTTGCATGGTATGGTACTCGACGCTCACGGCAAAAAGATGAGCAAGAGCAAAGGCAACGTCATCAACCCAATGGATCTCGTGGTTAAGTATGGCTCCGATGCTTTCCGCCTCGGTATTATCAGAGGTCGTTCCGCTGGTATGAGCCAAGCCTTCTCTGAAAATTCCGTCATCGCCGGTCGCAACCTCTGCAACAAACTTTGGAACATCTCCCGCCTCATCCAATCCCTCGTCGACGAAGAGTCTGAGGATAATGCTTTCGAGGAGCATAATCGCCAACGGGGCGATTACGGAGCGACCGAAGCCCGTAACGACGGGCCTGAGGGAGCGTTCCGAGAAAGCATTGTCTCAGACTCCTACAGCACCTTGAATATGGGTGAAGACTGGATTTGCCGTGAGATTAACAGCTGTCTAGAACAGGTAGAAGCCGACATGGAGACTTATCGCTTCGCCGAAGCCGCTGATACTCTCTATAGCACGATTTGGGACAAATACGCCGACTGGTTCCTCGAATCTCAGAAGCTCTATAAGAATATCCCACTTTTGAAGAAGACTCTCGAAACTCTTCTCATCGCTCTGCATCCATTTGCCCCATTCGTTACAGAGGCCATTTGGCAAAATCTCTCTTGGACTCAGGGCTTCATTATCACCCAAATTTGGCCAGACAAGCTCGAATTTGACCCAATTAGCGCCGAGAACTTTGAAAACATAAGAATTATCGTGTCGGAAGTTAGAACCACCTTACAGGCCCTGCCAGGTGCCAATAACGCGAAAAAATATGACCTCATGTATGATAATGACAGTCTCGTGGAGGACAATTTAGATTTGATCCAGTCACTTACCAAGGTACCGCACCTTCGCGCCCTAGAAGGTGCTCCAAAAGGCCTAAGACTTGCCCTTGCCAATCGTGAGCTTTACCTTGATGTTCCAGAGAAAGTTGTCAAAGAATATAAAGACGCCCTCACCGAAAAAATTCTCTCTGTTGGTCGCGAGTTAGATGCTCTTAATCTTCGTTTACAGAATCCAAATTATGTCGAACGTGCCCCTGAGCATCTCGTCAAAGAAACCAGAGACCAAATCGCCGAAAAAGAGCAGCTAATTTCCCGTCTCAAGAACCAACTCACCCTGATTTAAGAGAATAATTGACTTTTCATCCTTTTTGTGCTATAATTAAATCATATTTTGTACCTTAAAAATTACAGAAAGGAGTCTGTCTATGAATTCCCCGAAAAACTCTGCTCTGCTCCGCGATCTGATTCCCGTTTTTGCTGAAAAGCATCAGGCTTATCAACAACTCAGAGACTTCCTCGCAAGACAAGATCAGAACCAGAAAAAGTCCGCTATCGACCAAGATAACGGCATCATTAATCTCACTCGTAGCCTATTCCTACTCGCCTGCCTTACGCGCGGTGAATACGATGACTACGTCGAAGTCTCTGCCTGCCAAGATGAAGGATTTGATCATCTTACCTTTAGGACGTTTAAAAGTCTTGCCAGGTATTTCGAACTCTTTGAAGTCAAACCGGATCTTTACCGGTTACTTGAACTCTACATCATCGTCACTCATATCAGTAGCAGCGAGATGGTTAATGGGTTCGTCCGGCAGATTCCTAAAGATCAGTTAAACTATGGTAAGTTTGGTATGGCCTTTGCCCTAGTGGAGAATGGCCTTATCCCCGAAGTTGAAAAACTCGATCTTGCCCAGTTTGATATCCTAAGGAATGCCTTTAAGTATGCTGCCAAGGTTGAACAAAACTTTGCCGCTGGTAAAAAAACCACTTTTAATCGCGAATTTAGCGATAGCGAGCAGCGTATTGTCTACGCTAGTGTCGTCTGTGAACTGGCCGCCTTTATCGGCCCGATTGGTGTCAGCGGGAGCTTGACTCTCACTGAGTCCTTAGCGGCGGATCTTGCCCTGATGATGTATCACAGAAATAACCCCGAATATATCGGATTCCTCTGTGGTCTCAGCCAGTAATCTGTAATTCCCTTTTAAAATACCCCCTATATTTAGGGGGTCATTTTTTTATTAAATCTATCCAAATTGAATAAGGGGTTCTTCCCTTCGTCAATCACCGCTTGTGCTTTTTTCAACAGCTTTTCCACACCAGTTTCTGAAGTCGCCGACCCAATATGCACCGTCCGGACCACCTTGTTCCCTTCCTTGTAGCACACCTGCACACCAGTCGCACCCGAAGTCGTCTTAAACTTTCTAATATAAGCCATACCTAAAGTATAGCACTTTTCCACCAAAACCATAATCGAAATTTGAGTATTCTTCTTATGATTAGCACACGTGCCAGCTAGCAACCGCACTTGACAAACCAAAATGCTCGCGCTAAAATCAAAATAACCATTTCCTTTATGGCCAAAAACCAAGGAAGATGGGAGAAAAATCAAATTTGGCAACCGACTAATTTCTAAAAGCCGGGCATTTTGCTAATGCTTTATAATGAAAACGAAAAGTAGTCAATAAAATGCACATGTTTAACAGGGAATTGCAAGAAAAAGTGGTATAATATGGCTATGGATATTCCAATTACACAGTCTAAAGAATGGCAAAAACTTCAAAATGATTTAAAGGAAACTAGTTATTTTGAAGAAACAGAGAACTATCAATATTTAGCAATTTTGAAGAACACGCCTACAGGGAATTATCTTTATCTTCCTTATGGTCCCGTTGCAAAAGACGCAAAAAGTATGAAACAAGCCATTAATAACATCGATGCTCTAGCCAAATTTCACCATTGTATTTTCGTCCGCATCGAACCACAGCTCGACTACCCTACCGAGTACCTGCCAAAAACCGCCAAAAAAGTGAAGGACATCAGCCCTGCAGACACCTGGGTACTTGACCTTACCCCTGATCAGGCCACCCTGATTAGTCAATTCTCTCAAGGCACTCGCACTAGGTATAACACCTACGCCAAAAAGGGGCTCACCGTTGAAACCACCAGGGAACCAGCCGAGATTAGGCATCTCGTAGCACTCCAGAACCAACTTTTCAAGCAAAAACACCTTACGGCTTACGATGAGCAGTATCTAAAGAAAGAATTAGAACAACCCTTTGCCACACTCTATCTAGTTAAATACCACAAAACAGAAGAAGAATCAGCCGAAGCTGAAAGCACCCCAAAGAATGGCCAAGTTCTCGCCGCCAGCCTCTTTTTCGACTACCAAGATACTAGATATTACATGCAATCCGCCGCTGACACTAATTACCGCAAGCTCCCCGCTACTGTCGCCCTTCTTACCAAAGCAATCTTTGACGCCAAAGAAAAAGGCATCAAATATTTTGATTTCTGGGGTATCGCCCCAGATGGCGCTGACAAATCTCACCCCTGGTACGGTTTTACCGAATTCAAAAAATCCTTCGGTGGCGCCCCTAGGCATTACGCTGGCACCTATGACCTAGTCCTAAAGCCAGCTAAATATCACGCCTACACCATTTTCCGCAAACTAAACAAAATCCGTCACTAAAAAAGAATATGCTATAATAAAACCATGAATTTTGTTACTATTTCTGCGGAGGAATTTCGTGAATTTGCCGGGAATAACCCCTATAAATCTTTCATGCAAACTCCAGAAATTGCCACGCTGCGTGAAAAAGATGGTTGGGTATCTTACTATCTAGCCGTTAAAGAAAACAATCAGATTAAAGCTGCTACCATGCTAGTCGCAAAACCAACCTTCCTTGGCAAATCCACTTATATCGCCCCTGGTGGCCCTTTACTTGATCTATCCGACCAAAAACTCGTCGTTTTCTTCTTTAAACACCTGAAATCCTTTATCAAGACACACAACGGCTATCAACTTCACATCAGCCCTAATTTTGAACTTATAGAACGTGACAGAGATGGGAAGCCTGTTGAAGGTGGTTTTAACCATCAAGAAGCCCTCAACACATTAAAAAAGCTTGGGTTCCATCCCATCGAGCATTCTGATCAACCAAAATATCTTTTCGTCCTCAATATAGAGGGTCGCACGCCCGACCAGCTGTTTGCTGAATTTAAGAATAATACGAGGAACCTTACGCGCCGAACTGAAAGAATGGGAGTCAAAGTCCGTGAATTAAAAAAAGAAGAACTCGGCATTTTTAAACAGATTACCGATGACACCTCAAAAAGGCGCCATTTTACTGATCGAACTTTGGAATACTACGAACAAATGTATGATCTATTTCATGACAGAGGTGAAGTTAAATTTATCATCGCCGAAAAAGACCACACCCCACTATCTGTTGCTATGTTTATGCTATATGGTGACGAAGTAGTCTATTTGTTTTCCGGAAGCGATGAAAAATATATGAAGGAATACAACGCTCAATATGCCATCCAATGGTACATGATTCAGCATGCCGCCAAACATCATTTTAAAAGATACAATTTTTATGGCATCATCGACCTCCCAGGCCAAACTCGCCATGATGGAATTTACACCTTCAAAAGAGGATTTACCTCACCGACAAGCGGTAAAGTTATTGAATTAATCGGTTCTTTTGATCTTCCAGTTACCCCACTCTATTCACTCCACCAGATGCTATCTAAAATTAAAGGTCTGATTAAAAAATGAACCATCCCATCTGGAAAATCATTGCAAAAAATACTTTTACCCTCTTTAATTTCGTTAATCTCATTCTTGCCATCATGGTGGCCTCGGTTGGTAGCTTCAAAAACATGCTTTTTGTCACCATTGCTCTCGCCAACACCTTAATCAGCATCATCAACGAGATTAGAGCCAAAAAAATCGTCGATAAACTCCGCCTCATCTCTGAACAACGCCCCACTGTCATTAGAAACGGCAAATCATATCAGATAACCAAAGAAGAAATAAAAAAAGGTGACCGCGTCATTCTCAGCCTTGGCGACCAAATCATGTTTGATAGCGTCGTCAAAAACGGCACTATAGAGGTGAACGAGTCCTTCATCTCTGGCGAACAAGACAACATTGAAAAGCACCCCGGTGACCAACTCACCTCTGGTAGCTTTGTTGTTTCCGGCACGGCCGAAGCAGAAGTGGAGCACATTGGCGCCGATAATTTCGTCACTAAACTCACCAAAGAAGCTACCACCATCAAAACCGCCGACAGTAAACTCTTTAAACTGATGAACAACATTGTCAAATACATTAGCTACACCCTCATCCCAATTGGCGCCTTGTTACTCTGGGCTCGCTTCCGGACTGAGCCAAACACCACCGACGCCGTTACTAGTACCGTCGCCGCCCTCATCAACATGATCCCAGAAGGTCTCATCCTCCTAACCAGCACGGTATTGGCCCTCGCCACCATCAGGCTAGGGAAGAAAAAGGTTCTCGTCCAAGATCTCTATTCAATCGAAACTCTCGCCCGCGTCGACTGTATCTGTTTAGATAAAACCGGTACTCTAACTACTGGCAAAATGGCCGTCCACGATTATACAGCCTGCGAAAAATCGTTCGAAAGGGCTCTAACGTCGATTCTAACGCATCAAACCTCCGAAAACGCCACCATAAGCGCTTTGAGGAAAAAGTTTCTGAGAAGTGCCAAAAATGACGAAATAAAGGGAATTACGGAAGTAATCAGTTTTTCCTCTGAACGCAAGTATTCCGGCATTAAAACTAAAAACGCCACCTATCTCCTCGGCGCCATCGAATTCATCTCCGACGACCAGACTATTATTAAGAAGCTCAAATCCGCCTCCGGCCCCTACCGCACCCTAGCCGTCGTGAAGCTAGATGCCGAAAATGGCTCACTTCTCGGTTATGTGCGTCTAGAGGACGAAATCCGCCCTACCGCCAGCAAGATTATCAAGTATTTTTACGACAACGACATCAAAGTCAAAATTATCTCTGGCGACGACCTAGAAGCCGTCACTAGCATTGCCGAATCTGTCGGCGTCAAAGACCTAAAAGGTATCGACCTCTCCTCAATACCTCATAAAAACTACGCCAAACTCGTAGAAGAATACGGTATTTTCACTCGCGTCACCCCATCAGAGAAAAAGGAGCTTATCAAAGCCCTCAAAAAACATGGTAATACCGTCGCTATGACCGGTGATGGCGTCAATGACATCTTAGCTATGAAAGAAGCCGACGTCTCTCTTGCCATCGGTGAAGGCTCCGACGCCGCCCGTCGTGCCAGTAAGCTTGTCCTTCTAAACTCCGATTTTGATTCTGTCCCTTCAATTATCGACGAAGGTCGTCAATCTATCAACAATTTGGAGCGCTCCACCGCCCTCTTCCTTGCCAAAACCGTCTACGCCAGCATCTTAGCCGTTCTCTTCGTTATTCTCCCTCTCAGTTATCCCTTCACCCCTATTGAAATGTCGCTTCTCAATTTCGCCTGTATCGGTTTCCCAGGTTTCATTCTCGCTCTAGAGAAAAACACCACCCGCATCAAAAATCGCTTCACCAAGAACATTGTCGAATATTCACTCCCTATTGGTCTCACCGTCTCTATCTGTATGCTAGTTCTATCGATTATTGCCCATAATCTCAATCTTTCTCGTCCTGAGCTCACCACCATGTCGGTCTTTATCACCTTTGCGATTGACCTCACCCTCATCTATTGGATTTCTCGCCCACTCAACAAACTCCGCACCGCCCTCATCATCGCCATTATCGCGGTTGTCGCCGGCGCCTTCCTTATACCCTTCGCTCACAGCTTCCTCGAATTCACTTACCTAAGTCAAAACAATCTTGTCATTACCTTTACCATCATCGCTGGCGGCCTCCTCTTCTTCAATCTTCTCCGCCTCTGTTGCAAACATATTGTAAAATCGAATTAACTATTCTTCCCAGGCCTTAACTTTAGACCCACTATCCGTAGAACTGTCCCAACATTTCTCACCAGCAAATGCATTTCGCACATCTTTGGTATCATATTCTTCACAGTCTAACCCAGTTAAAGTAACATTGAAATACTCCCATTCAGCATCTTTGTTAACGCGGTAGAATAACCCAGTACCGTAGCCATTTGATACAGAAGTATATAGCATCTGATATGGAGAAACCAGACTGTCTTTAATAGTGTAACTTTCTGTGTCAATAGAAAGTGGATACTCACCTTCTTTTTTGTAATAAGCCTCAGCGAGTTGATTTGCAATTTTAACGCTATCAGCTGGAATCCATGATTTATGGCTACAACCGATGTAAACTGGAAGCCCAGAGGAAACTAAGCAAGTGATCCCTGTTTGATCATTCACAAAATGAGCTCCGCCAGTAGCGATGTTAGCCTCAATTTCTTCATTCCTAGAAAAACCGAGCTCGGCCAGTCTTTCAATTATTATTTCCCTAAGTATTTTTCCAGTCTCCATATCATTGTTTAATGTGTCGGATGTCGAAAGAAGATTATAGGATTTTAGTGCCTTTAGCGGGACCTTCGCTTCAACAAGTTTTATTAGCGGTGTAAACTCATCGTATGTTCTTGCAAATGCATATGTTCTAGCGAGCTTAATGCTACTCTTTTCATCAATTTTTGTTTCAATATCGCCGATGACGCTTTTAACAGTTAGATCAGTGGCATCCGAGGAAACAATCGTACTAGAGATTGTTGTTGAAGTGATAGTATTACCGTTCTCATCTTTTTCCTCAGTTGTTTCTTCTATTTGCTGTACCACCGGTCCATCATCTGTTTTCTGGACCATCGGATTATGATCAAAGGAAATATAATGGTAAATCAAAAAACCACTTAGCGCCAGTGTCGTCACAGAAAGAAATGCCATTATGATTTTGTTCCAAACCCCAGTTTTCTTTGGTTTTTCTTCGCTATTGGTTTTTATTTCAACATTATTTTCTTTATTATAATCCTCTTCCATAAGGATATTTTAGCATAAAAACTATGATTCAATCGATATTCTCGGATAAATATCTAGCTTATACGGATCCGTCGGTTTCACCCCCGACTGGATTTCGTAGTAGCACGCCGCAGCCACCATCGCCCCATTATCACCCGAGAGCGAAGGAGCAGGGAAATAAGCATCAGGTAATGCCTTTCGCAATATTTCATTTGCACTCACGCCTCCAGCGACAACTACCGATTTAACGTCCGGGTGTTCCACGAGCGCCATCTCTAGTTTTTCACGTAAGATTTCTACCGCGGTCTTCTGGAATGACGCCGCAAAATCGCAAATCTGCTTCTCAGAAAGTAACTCCTTCAATT
>JAEEGF012396174.1_pt1 | contig 17731 bp, 12 predicted proteins | sample 9134171 | NCBI WGS metagenome assembly JAEEGF01 (sample SAMN16246542, study PRJNA631951) | gut metagenome | biome: gut microbiome; feature: rumen; material: AP-attached | host: Bos | place: Iran: Karaj | collected 2018-10 | reverse complement strand
AGCAATGATCGGTTCAGCAATCGTAGCATCAATTTCAGATATCCCATTTGCAGGTCCATGTGCAACAACACAGGTAGGTCTTATAGACGGCGAGTATGTATTCAACCCATCACAGAAGCAGTGGGATGACAGCGATCTTCAGCTCACAGTTGCATCAACAGCAGAAAAGGTTATCATGATCGAAGCTGGTGCAAATGAAATCCCAGAAGATAAGATGATCGAGGCTATTTACAAGGCTCATGACATCAACCAGACAATCGTTGCTTTTGTTAATCAGATGGTTGCAGAAGTTGGTAAGGAAAAGATGTCATATGTTAGCTTTGCAGTACCAGAGGATATGTTTGCAAAGATGAAGGAAATTGTTACTCCAGAAGAGATGGAGACTGCAGTTTTCACAGATGACAAGCAGACAAGAGAGCATAATATCGATGAAATCACAGCAAAGTTCAAGGAAGCCTTCGCAGATAATGAAGAATGGCTTGCAAAGCTTCCAGATGCTGTATATCAGTATCAGAAGAAGACAGTTCGTAAGATGATTCTCAAGGATCATAAGCGTCCTGATGGCCGTGACATCCTTCAGATCAGACCGCTTGCTGCAGAGATAGACGTTATTCCTAGAACTCATGGTTCAGGTATGTTCACACGTGGACAAACTCAGATCTGCGACATCTGTACACTTGCACCTCTTTCAGAGGCTCAGAGAGTAGAAGGTCTTGATCCAAATATCGTAGAAAAGAGATATATCCATCAGTACAACTTCCCAGCTTACTCAGTTGGTGAGACAAAGGTATCAAGAGGACCAGGACGTAGAGAAATCGGACATGGTGCACTTGCAGAGAGAGCACTTGTTCCTGTACTTCCAACAAAGGAAGAATTCCCATATGCAATCCGTCTTGTATCAGAGACATTTGAGTCAAATGGTTCAACTTCACAGGCATCAGTTTGTGCTTCAACACTCAGCCTTATGGCAGCAGGTGTTCCTATCAAGAAGCAGGTAGCTGGTATTTCATGTGGTCTTGTAACAGGCGACACAGATGATGATTATGTAGTACTTACAGATATCCAGGGTCTTGAAGACTTCTTCGGAGACATGGACTTTAAGGTAGCAGGAACTCATGATGGTATTACAGCTATTCAGATGGATATTAAGATCCATGGTCTTACACGTCCAATCGTTGAAGAAGCAATCCGTCGTACAAAGAGCGCAAGAGAGTTCATCATCAATAACGTCCTTACACCATGTATCGCAGAGCCAAGAAAGGAACTTTCACCATATGCACCAAAGATCCTTTCAATGGAAATCGATCCATCAAAGATCGGTGAAGTAGTTGGTAAGCAGGGTAAGGTAATCAACGAAATCATCGCTCGTACAGATTGTAAGATCGACATCACTGATGATGGAAAGGTTTCAATCATCGGCGTAGATCCAGAGAAGATGCTTCAGGCTAAGGAAATGATAGACATCATTGTTACAGAGTTCTACACAGGCCAGATTCTTACAGGTAAGGTTGTATCAATCAAGGAATTCGGCGCATTCGTTGAGTTCGCACCTGGTAAGGAAGGAATGGTTCATATCTCAAAGATTTCAAAGGATAGAATCGAGCATGTAGAGGATGTACTTACACTTGGTGATGTTGTTAAGGTTGTATGCCTTGGCAAGGACAGAATGGGAAGAGTTGGTTTCTCAATCAAGGACGTAAAGTAATTCTTAAAAAATAAATATTTCGCAAAGCGATTTAAGGGGCCGCGAAGGAATTCGCGGTCCTGTTTTTGCGTAAGATTGTTAAAATTGTAACATTCTATAAAAAGTATTGGACTTTTAGGCTGAAGATGTGCTATAATAAGTATTTGTGGGATTATGCCTACAAAACAGTTTTTTAAATATGAAATCATGAGGAATTAGACTTGGAATTATTTAAATTGACCAATGGAATAGAAGTAATATTCGAAAAAATTCCATATGTACATACTTTATCGCTCGGAGTTTATGTGAAATCGGGTTCGGCTTATGAAAATAAGAAAAATAATGGTATTTCGCATCTCATTGAGCATATGGTATTTAAAGGAACTAAAAAGCGCAGTGCAAGAGACATAGCGAAGCAGACGGCGCTGATAGGTGATGACATAAATGCCTATACTGAAAATGAATCGACGGTATTCTATGGAAATACTACCACGGAGAATTTTGAAGTTTTTGCTGAAATGTTCGCAGACATGATCATTAATTCGGCTTTCGAAGAAAAGAGCCTTGAAAAGGAAAAGAATATAGTCGAAAATGAAATAGATATGTATAATGATTCGCCAGACGACATTGTGCAGGAGCAGCTAGAGCTTAGCTGTTTTCCAGATGAGCCGGTGGGTTTTGCAGTATGCGGCAGCAAGGAAAATGTTGAAGCCTTTACAAGAAAAGAGGTATATGAAAGATATCTTGAATATTTCATTCCTGAAAATATGGTTATATCTATAGCTGGAAATCTTGAAATAGACAGGGTGAAGGAGGTCATAGAGAATAATTTTGGAGTTAAGGGCTTTTCTACAAGAAAGAGTATCAGAAGTGCCGAGCTGACTTCTCTAGAAATAAGAAATCAGCTTGTAAATACGCTTAATACCCCTTATACTAAGAAGTATACAGGCAAAAATAGCAAAAAGGTAAGATATGTACCAGCTTTCAAGGCAGTTCATAAGGATATAGAGCAGCTTCATATAAATGTCGCCTTTCCAGCTCTTGCATTATACGATGAAAGACGATTTGCAATGGCAGTGCTTAATTCCTATCTTGGAGAGAGCAATAATTCATTATTATTCCAGAAGATCCGCGAAGATCTTGGACTTGCATATTCAGTAAGCTCGTATTCTAGCAATTACATGTTTACAGGTCTTATGCTGATAGATATGGCCGTAAATGCAGCTAATGCAGAAAAGGCCTGTGAGGGCTTGTTTGAGCTTTTAAATGATGTGAAGGAAAAAGGGATTTCTGAGAGCGAGCTTTTGATACATAAGGAGCAGCTTGTAACAGAGCTGATAATGGAGGATGAGAGCATGTCGTATAAGATGGAGACAAATGGCTCGGCAGTCTTCTTTGGAAAGTATAAGGATGAAGGTGGAAATGATGATCCGCTAAGGTATATAGTAGAGCTTGATGAAAAGATAAGACGAGTTAGAGAGGTAAGTCTTAAAGAAGTAAATGAGTTATTAAAAAACTTCATTGACTTTAGTAAGATGAGTATGTGCATAGTGGGCAATGGAGAAGAAATAGATTTTAATAAAATAGAAAAGGAATATTTAAAATGGCGTTCATAGAGGTATTAAAGGCTATTATTCTTGGAATTATCGAGGGAATAACTGAGTGGCTTCCAGTTTCAAGTACTGGTCATATGCTGCTTGTAGATGAGTTCATAAAGCTAGATGTTTCAGAGCAGTTCAGATCTTTGTTTATGGTTGTAATACAGCTTGGAGCAATATTAGCTGTAGTTATAATTTATTGGAAAGAAATATGGCCTTTTGGAATCAAGGCAGCAGATGAATATGATCATGCAGGCGGAAAGAGAATTTCAATCAGCAAAAGAAAGATAATCATGTGGCTTAAGATAATTGTTGCCTGTGTTCCTGCGGCAGTTATAGGAATTTTGTTTGATGAAAAGTTTGAAGAGCTTTTTTATCATCCTATTCCAATAGCCATAGCTCTTATTGTAATAGGTGTTCTTTTCTTATTTATTACAGAGCCTAAGGGAAATAGAGAAGTAGTTAAAATATCTCAGCTTACCTATAAGGATGCAATAATAATTGGAATCTGGCAGCTTTTAGCAGCAATATTCCCTGGAACTTCAAGATCTGGTGCAACCATTATCGGATCACTTCTTCTTGGAGTATCAAAGAAGATAGCAGCTGAATTTACCTTCTATTTAGCTATACCTGTAATGTTCGGAGCAAGCCTTCTTAAGATAGTAAAGTTCGTAAAGGATGGCTTTAGTGCAACCGGAACAGAAATTACAATGCTTTTAGTTGGAATGGTAGTTGCATTTATTGTATCAGTAATTGTAATTAAGTTCCTTATGTCATTTATAAAGAAGCATAGCTTTAAGGCATTTGGTGTATATAGAATTATTCTTGGACTTATAATAATTGGTTACTTTGGATTTATCCATAAGTAAAAATGAAATGATAGAAATTATACTGATGAAGGAAATGGAGGAGCAATGTCACAAGCGGGTTCACGTGATAATACGGCTAGAAAAAGAAGCACTGCTTCAAGCGGCAATACTGGAAGTGGACGTAAAAGCGCTGGCGGTATAGCTAGAAATAGGACTTCGGCATCGGGAGGAAAAAGCAGTGGCCAAGGAGCAGCAAGAAATTCAAAGAGCTCTAGCGGCAAGGGGAAAAGCAGTGCAAAGGGAAGCAATTCAAAGGATGCTGCAGCAAAAAGAGCAGCAAATGAAAGGGAAGAATATGAGCAGCTTACCATAAAGGATGCATATGTAAAAAAGAAGAATTCAATGATAGATGAATTAATTGTTGGAGTGGTTCTTTTATTTTCAATCATATGTTTTCTTGGAGTAATAGACAAGGGAGGCATTGTAGGAAAATATCTTAAATATTTCCTCTTTGGAACCTTTGGAATATTTGGATATGTAGCGCCAATTCTCATACTCCTTGCTACAGTAGTGATTGTTTACATGGGAAAAGACATTCCGGTTGTAAAATCACTTCTTGGAGTACTTGTATTTATGAATCTCCTTGCAATCATACAGCTTGCAGTTCATTATGATGAAAAGCTTCATTTTTATGAATATTACAAGTATTGCGGAGAAAATTTAAACGGCGGTGGATTCTTAGGAGCTCTTATACTTTCAATGCTTGCACCTTTATTCGGAAAGACTGCTGCCATAGTAGTTGCAATAATAGTAATAATAATCTGTTTAGTGCTTATCACTGAAAAGGCGATTTTTAGAAGCATAAGCATCAGCAGCGGCAAGGCGGCAAAAAAGGAAGTAGAGCGCGCTGTTGAGCATCATAACGAGGCAGTTGCTAGAAAGCGTGAGATGCGCAGAAGACGCGAGATAGCTGAAAGAAAAAGCGGAAATTTCATGTATAAAATCACTTCCGAAGATATAGAAAGGGCAAAAGTAGAAGGAAGTGGAAATAATAAGGAATTTGTCGATTATCTAAAGAGCGGAGACAAGGAGCAGATAGAGGCGGCTAATGCAGCTAGAAAAAATAGAGGCGTTACAAATGTTACAAATGCTACAAATGTAACAAATGCTAAAAATGCAGCAAGTGCTAAAAATCCGGCAAGTGCAGCAAGTGCTAAAAATGCAGCAAATGCCACAAATGCTAGAAAAGCCCAGACTGCAAATGTTAGTGGTTCAGGTAAAAATTCAAGGAATGTTCGTCCTGCTGCGGCTTTAGAAAGAGAGAAGGATGATTTCTCAGACCTTAGTAATCTTACAATAACCGGTGATTATAAAAAGAGTTCGCCTGAAGATACTAAAAATATAAATCCTAAGGGTGCTTTAAGTTCTTCTATAGATGATGATACCCTGAACATAAACGGAATCAATGAAAATGCTTATAATAAGGAAATTGACAATGCCGTATATGGAGATGAGGGATATAGAGGAATAAGACTTGAGACCGGAGAAGAAGATTTAAAGGAAAATGATAATTATGAAAGAATCTATCTTAACGGTCAGTCAACTGAGAGCAGAGAATATGTAGATTTAGAAAGCTATGAAAATTCTTCTGAAACTGAATATACATATAATGGAAATTACGAGGATGATTCTGAATATGCTTCTGACTATGATGAAGAAGCAAAGAATTATGAAGAATCAGACATAGAGGATAGCTCTATTGATAGAGATAGTGCTACAGACTTTGATGGTGAAGAGAATTTCACAGGAAATGTAATGAGGCTTGGGGGTTATGATAATCTGTCATCTTCAGATGAGAATGATATGGGCAGTAGTGATATAGATGTAAATGCCTATGACAAAGAAGATTATAATGAAGAAAGTTATAATGAAGATAATTATAATGAAGAAGATTATAATGAAAATAGTTATAATGAAACAGATTATGATACCGAAGCTTTAAATGCAGATAATCAAAATTTAGACAATTTAGAAGCTGGTAAAGATGATTTTGATGAAGAAAGCTTTAAGGATGATTATTCATCAGATATAAATGCATCAGATGACGATTATGAAGATGTATCTGGAATGGACAGATTTGCCCAGTACGAGGATGGAAACTTAGTATTAGCAGGCGATAGCGCAATGGCCTCACAGATCGATGAATTCAGTGATTCTGTTAAGGGACAGGGTGAAGCTGTACCAGGCAGTGTAACGACCTATAAGACAAATCCTAATGGTACACCTATTGGTAAAGTATCTCCGGGAGTTGTAGGCGCAGTAGCAGCAACAGGTGTAGCGGGAGCTGCAGGAGCAGCACCTGCCATAGGAACAGCAGGTGCTGTGGGAGCCGCAGGAGCGGTAGGCGTTTCAGGAGCAGCCGGGGCCACAGGACTTACAGCGGCAGGAGCTTCAATAGCTGCAATGGGAAGCATTCTTGATGATTCAGTAGAACCTGAAGAGGTTCCTATCGAGGTATTAGATTACATAGTACCTCCACTCGACTTATTAGCAGAGCCTGTAAAGGGCAAAGGCGCTGATGAAGAGGAATTAAAGAGCACCGCAAAGCTGCTCCAGGATACTTTAAAGAGCTTTGGCGTAAATGTAAAGGTGACTAATGTTAGCTGCGGACCTGCAGTAACAAGATATGAAATAATGCCGGAGCAGGGCGTTAAGGTATCAAGAATTACAGCACTTTCAGATGATATCAAGCTTAATCTTGCAGCAGCAGACATAAGAATAGAAGCACCTATTCCGGGCAAGCCGGCAGTAGGTATAGAGGTTCCTAACAAGGAAAACTCTCCTGTAATGCTAAGAGAGCTGATTGAAAATGAAGAATTTACAGGACATAAATCAAACATAGCCTTTGGTGTAGGTAAGGACATTGGAGGAAAGGTGGTAATCGGAGATATAGCAAAGATGCCTCACCTTTTGATAGCGGGCTCTACTGGTTCAGGTAAATCAGTATGTATCAACTCCATTATCATGAGCATAATCTATAAGGCAGATCCAAAGGACGTAAGAATGATTCTTATTGATCCTAAGGTAGTAGAGCTTTCAATTTACAATCCTATGCCGCATCTTCTTATGCCTGTAGTAACTGATCCGAAGGAAGCGTCAGCAGCGCTTGCCTGGGCAGTTGCAGAAATGAATAATAGATATAAGAAGTTCGCAAAGGCGGGAGTCAGAGATTTAAAGGGCTTTAATCAGAAGGTTGAAAAGGGCGTTTTCGGTGATGATGAGCAAAGCAAGCTTAGAAATAAGATGCCTCATATTGTCATTATCGTAGATGAGCTTGCCGACCTTATGATGGTAGCTCAAAAGGAAGTTGAGGATTCAATTCAGCATATTACACAGATGGCGCGTGCGGCAGGTATTCATCTTATCATAGCAACTCAGCGTCCATCAGTAAATGTAATTACTGGTGTAATTAAGGCAAATGTTCCATCAAGAATAGCCTTTGCAGTATCCTCGCAGGTGGATTCAAGAACCATCATAGACCAGGCAGGAGCTGAAAAGCTTCTTGGAAAGGGCGACATGCTTTTCTTCCCATCAGGAATACCAAAGCCGATAAGAGTACAGGGTGCTTTTGTTTCAGATGAGGAAGTTAATGCAGTAGTAGATTATCTTGAGGAATTTGACCAGGGAACGGCTATTGATTTAGCAGTTCAGGGTGAAATACAAAGACTTGCATCAAGCTCTGATGAAGAAGAGGCAGATGCAGGAAAAGGCTCGAAGGGAGCATCATCTTTGTATGATGATTATTTCATCGAGGCAGGTAGATTATTAATAGAGAAGAATAAGGCTTCTATAGGAATGCTGCAAAGAACGTTCTCGATAGGCTTTAATAGGGCGGCAAGAATTATGGATCAGCTTACAGGCGTGGGTGTTGTTGGACCAGAAGAAGGAACAAAGCCAAGAAAGATCCTTATGAGTGCAGAACAGTTTGAAGCATTTGCGGCAGCAATCAGAAATCAGTAAGAGGAGAGAAGATATGAAGAGTGATATCGAAATCGCACAGGAGGCTGTGCTTTGGCCAATAGGAAAGGTAGCTGAGAAAATAGGTATCAGCGAAGATGACATTGAGTACTACGGTAAATATAAGGCAAAGTTTACAAATGAGCTTATTGAAAAGACAAAGAATAATAAGGATGGTAATCTCATCCTTGTAACTGCAATCAATCCTACTCCGGCAGGAGAGGGAAAGACAACTGTAACTGTAGGTCTTGGAGAAGCCTTTGCAAGGCTTGACAAGAAGGTGCTTATTGCACTTAGAGAGCCATCACTTGGACCATGCTTTGGCGTAAAGGGCGGAGCAGCAGGCGGCGGCTATGCACAGGTGGTTCCTATGGAGGAGCTCAACCTTCACTTTACAGGTGACTTCCATGCAATCACCTCCGCAAATAATCTTCTTGCAGCAATGCTTGATAATCACATTCAGCAGGGAAATGCTCTTAGAATCGATACAAAGAGAATTGTATTAAAGAGATGCGAGGACATGAATGACAGAGCTCTGCGTAACATTGTAATCGGAATGGGCAAGAAGACTGATGGTGTTGTAAGAGAGGATCATTTCATAATTACAGTAGCAACAGAGGTAATGGCAATACTCTGTCTTGCAACCGATCTTCATGATTTAAAGGAGCGCCTTGCAAAGATTATTGTAGCTTATGACTATGATGGAAAGCCTATTACAGCAAAGGATTTAAAGGCTGTAGGAGCAATGGCTGCTCTTCTTAAGGATGCTATCAGACCAAATATCATTCAGACACTTGAGAATACACCTGCAATCGTACATGGCGGTCCATTTGCAAATATTGCTCATGGCTGCAACTCTGTAAGAGCAACAAAGACAGCTCTTAAGCTTGCCGACTATGTAATTACCGAGGCTGGTTTTGGTGCAGACCTTGGCGCAGAGAAGTTCTTTGACATCAAGTGCCGTTTAGCAGGTCTTAATCCTGATGCATGCGTAATAGTAGCAACAGTAAGAGCTCTTAAATATAACGGCGGAGTAGCAAAGGCAGACCTTGGAAGCGAGAACCTTGACGCATTAAAGAAGGGTATCGTAAATCTTGAAAAGCATATTGAAAATGTACATAAGTACGGTGTTCCATGTATTGTTGCAATAAATCAGTTCATCACAGACAGTGAAGCAGAGCTTAAGTTCATAGAAGACTTCTGCAGAGAGAATAAGGCAAGATTTGCCCTTACTAAGGTATGGGAAAAGGGCGGAGAAGGCGGAATCGAACTTGCAGAGCAGGTACTTGATGTACTTGAAACTGAAAAGAGTAATTTTAAGCCAATCTATCCGGATGAAATGGGACTTAAGGAAAAAATCGAGACTGTAGCTAAGGAAATATACGGAGCAGATGGAGTAGACTTTGAACCAGCAGCTCTTAAGCAGCTTGATGACCTTACAAATCTTGGATTTGGAAATTACCCGGTATGTATGGCTAAGACTCAGTATTCACTTTCAGATGATCCAAAGAAGCTCGGAAGACCTCAGGGCTTTAGAGTAACAGTAAGAGAAGCTTATGTATCAGCGGGCGCAGGCTTTGTTGTAGTAATGCTTGGCTCAATCATTGCGATGCCAGGCCTTCCAAAGGTGCCAGCAGCAGAGAATATTGATGTTACAGATGATGGCAAGATAATAGGTCTCTTCTAATAAGTCAGCAGAAGAATGATGTTACGTAAAATACAAAAGTAAATTGCAAAAGCAAAAATACATAAAAAGGGTCCAGAGAATAGATTAAAATTCTCTGGACTTTTAATTTTGGCTAAAAAATACTACGTTTTTAACATAAACCTGTGTGATTTTAATATGATTTTATACGAAATAATACTTTTATTGTAAAAAGAAAAATGGATTAAAATTACTCAATATGTAAAATTACACATCAGTAGAATGAAGACTACTACAGTAGAAAGAAAAAATAATGTAATCTATGACTAATTATGTCAATATTGCATAGTTTTGAAAAAAATAATGTTGCTTTTTTATACTTTTTTGTGCAAAAATGTTGACAAATAACGAAAGTGTTGCTATAATTCTATATGGAATTTAACATTTTTGTAATAACTGCGAAAATGAAAATTTAAAAAATATGGCCGGTATTTTTAAATTGATTCCAAAAAAATTATCTAAAATGAAATCGGGATTCATTCCTAGATTTCTATGGAGGAAACTTGAAGAAGAAAGCATTCGTAAAATCTGTATTATTTGCAGTAGCAGCACTTGCATGTGTTGCGATGTCTGAGAAGACAGTAGAGGCAGCTTCAAAAAAGGGAGATTCATTACCACTTAGTGGTTTTTCATATATTTATCAGGAATACGAAAATGCAAAGGCAAAGAACAATTCAGATGAAGAAAGCACAACTCTTTTATCTACCCCAATAGAGGTTCCAGAAAATGCAGCAATTGCAAAGGTAGAGGAATATTGCAACATCCGTTCAGCAGCTGGAACAAATAGCAGCATAGTAGGAATTTTTACAAAGAATTCAATGTGTGAGGTAATCGGAACATCAAACGGCTGGGCACATATTAAGTCAGGAAAAGTAGACGGATATATCAGCACAGATTACTTATACATGGGAAGCGAAGGAAAGAAAAAGGCAGAAGACGTTGCAGAGCTTGTAGTTACACTCAATGCAGATGCAGTTAATATCAGAAAAACACCAGATACCAGCACAAGATCAAACATAATCATGAAGGTATCAAAGGGCGAAAAGCTCAATGTCATAGAGTCAGGCGTTCTTTCAAAGAACGACAGTGCAGCTCAGGTATGGGTAAAGGTAGAAATCGACTCATCAGACTCAAGCTCATCAGCAAATTATGGTTATATTTCAAAGCAGTATGTAGACCTTACATATAGCTGGAAGACAGCAACACCAGTAGATGAAATTGAATTTAATCCAAACTGCAAAACTACAGACATCCGTAGAGCAATCATCACAGAGGCAAAGAAGCATATAGGTCTTAGGTATGTATGGGGAGGAAACAGCCTTACAACAGGAGCAGATTGCTCAGGCTTCGTACTTGCTTGTTATAGATCAGCTGGTCTTTCAACTTCAAAGATGGACAGAACTTCAGCAGGAATGGCAGCATCAAGTCTTGGAAAGACAGTAAAGGCAGAAAATATTCAGCCGGGCGACCTTGTATTCTATGGAGATTCATCAGGACATGTAGACCATGTAGCAATGTATATCGGCGATGGCATGATCATCCACGAGAGCGGACATATAGTTGGCTGCAAGATTTCAGAGCTTAACTATAGAAAGGTATTAAAGATAAAGAATTATATTGATTATATCTACTAATTATAATGATTCTTTTGTTATAATTTATAAAAACACCGAAGTGAGAAAGAAAATCACTTCGGTGTTTTTGATTAGTGAGAATAGATAAAAAATGACATTTTTATTATGGTTTATTAAATAAATTGCGAAAAATTTAGAAAAAGACTTGAAAACTAAAGGAAAGATTAGTATAATATAGGTTGTTGCAGTGCGTTTTAAATGTAATGAGAAGGGAAGTTTAAAAAAAGAAATGACAAAGATCGATATAATTTCAGGCTTTTTAGGAGCAGGAAAGACTACTCTTATAAAGAAGCTTTTAGCAGATGCATTTAAAGGACAGAAGGTTGTTCTTGTAGAAAATGAATTTGGTGAAATCGGTGTAGACGGAGGCTTCCTTAAGGAAGCAGGAGTCCAGATTACAGAGCTTAATGCAGGCTGTATCTGCTGCTCACTCGTTGGAGATTTTAAAGAAGCAATTACAAAGCTTGTAAAGGAATATGCTCCAGACAGAATACTTATCGAGCCATCAGGTGTAGGTAAGCTCTCAGACATAATACGTGCAGTGCAGAACGCAGCAAGCGATGAGTGCCAGATCGATCTCAATAGCTACACAGCAGTTGTAGATGCTAAAAAGGCAAAGATGTATATGAAGAATTTCGGTGAATTCTTCAATAATCAGGTTGAGGTTGCTCAGACAATCATACTTTCAAGAACACAGACAGTTACAGACGACAAGTTAAATGAAGTCGTTGAAATGATAAAAGAAAAGAATCCAAATGCTACAATTATCACAACACCTTGGGATCAGCTCACAGGTGAGCAGATTTTTACAGCAATGGAAAAGAAGAATGACATGGAAGAGAAGCTCTTACAGGAAGCATTAGAGAAGTTCCCAGAAGAGCATCATCACCACCATCATCACCACCACGACGAGGATGAAGACGAGGACGAGGATGAGCACGAGCATCATCATCACCACGACGAGGATGAAGATGAGGATGAGCACGAGCATCACCATCACCACGACGAGGATGAAGATGAGGAAGAGCACGAGCATCATCACCACCACGACGAGGATGAAGACGAGGATGAGCACGAGCATCATCACCACCACCACGACGAGGATGAAGACGAGGATGAGCATGAGCATCATCACCACCATCACGACGGTGAAGAGTGCGACGATGAGAACTGTTCTTGCCATCACCATCATGACCATGATGCAGATGAAGTATTCCAGTCAGTTGGAATTGAAACTCCAAAGAAATTTGATGAAGCAAAGCTTGATAGCATTCTTAAGGTGCTTTCAGAGTCATATGATAAGGGAACTGTCCTTAGAGCAAAGGGTGTACTTCAGAACCCGGCAGGTGAATGGATCGAATTTGATTTAACACCAGGTGAATATGAAATCAGAAAGGGTGCAGCTGATGTTACAGGAAAAATCGTTGTAATCGGCGCAGGCATCCATCGTAAGGATATTAAAGAGTTATTTGAGCTTTAATCCTTTAGTTAGAAAACGAGGAATATTATATGGAAATACCAGTTTATCTTGTGAATGGATTTCTTGAGAGCGGAAAAACGACATTTATAAAAAATACTCTCAGCGATCCGGATTTCACAGAGAACAAACCGTCATTAGTAATCGCCTGTGAAGAGGGAGAAGAAGAATTTACTCCTGAGGAGCTCAGTGCTTTAAAAACTACTGTTGTGACGGTTGACAGTATGGATGAAATAACTAAGGAATTAGTTGATTCGGCAGTAAAAAGAAGTAATGCAGCTAGAATATTTGTAGAATTAAATGGAATGTGGAAGGTAAATGATTTTCTTCATGTAGATCTTCCAAGAAAGTATCCATTAGTTCAGATAATTACACTTGTTGATGCATCTACATACACGAATTATTTCAACAATATGAAGGCATTCATGTTAGATCAGGTGCGTGATTCAGATACTATTTTCTTTAATAGATGTGATGATTCAACAGATGTAACATTTATCAGAAGGTCAATAAAGCCGGTAAACCGCAAGGCTCAGATAATATACGAAAGAGCAGACGGAACGGAAATGAATGGAGGAGCAGAAATACTTCCATTTGACAAAAATGCACCGGTGATTGAATTAAATGAAGAAGATTATGGACTTTGGTATCTTGATGCCATGGAGCATCCGGATGATTATGCAGGAAAGAAAATTCATTTCCTAGCACAGATCTATAAATCACCAAAGCTTCCTGATCATTGCATAGTTCCAGGTAGATTTGCAATGACCTGCTGTGCAGCAGACATACAGTTTGTTGGATTCCTATGCAAGGTTCCAAAACAGACAGGTCCGCTAAAGTACGAAGATCTTGTATTAAAGCAGTTTGCAGAAATTACGGCAGATATCAAGGTGGAGTATTTTAAGGATTATAATGGCATGGGTCCGGTTCTTTACGCAACAGAGATAAAGAATGCAGCGGCACCAGCTGATGATTTGGTTTATTATACATAAATAATATTATAATGTGTTGGAGGGTTTTCTATGCTAAAGAGCATGACAGGTTACGGTAAGTGCGAGGTGTCAACTGATGCTGCAAAGATTACAGTTGAAATTAAGTCAGTGAATCATCGTTTTCTTGAAGTAGGAGTGAAAATGCCTAGAGTAATAAGCGCCTATGAAAATGCAATAAGAAGCATTGTAAAGGACAGAGTGATTCGCGGAAAGCTTGACATCTATGTAAGCTATGAAAATGCAGGGGCAAGTGTAGCAACTATCAGATACAACGAAGATATCGGAAGACAGTATTTTGATGAAATAAGCCGTATGAAGTGCGATCTTATTTTTGAGAATATGAGAATTAAGCAGGATAACCCTGACATGGATGTTTCTTTAAGAATTATGGATGACATCGACTGCATGCAGTTCGCAAGACTTCCAGGCGTTCTTGAGGAAGAGGATGAAAAGGCAGGCGAAGAGGTGCTTCCAGTTATTCAGGATGCTGTTAATGGAGCACTTGATCAGCTTATAGAGTCAAGAACAACAGAAGGTGACAGACTTAAGGATGACCTTCTCACAAAGCTTGAGACAATGAAGCTTTTAGTAGAGGATATCGAGGAAAGAGCACCATTTATTCAGGAAGAATATCGTACAAAGCTTCTTAATAAGGTAAATGAGCTTCTTAATGGTCGTGTAGCAGATGAGGCAATTATTGCAACAGAGGTTACAGCATATGCAGATAAAATCTGCACAGACGAGGAAATAGTCCGTCTTAAGGCTCATATCAGCAACATGGCTGATTGCCTTGAAGTTGGTGAAGATATGGGAAGAAAGCTTGATTTCATAGCTCAGGAAATGAACCGTGAAGCAAATACCATTCTTTCAAAGTCAGATGATCTTCGTTCATCAGACACTGCTATTGAACTTAAGACATTAATCGAAAAGATGCGTGAACAGGTTCAGAACATTGAATAATTATGGACAAAATAATTAACATAGGTTATGGAAACCTTATAAACTCAGAAAAGGTGATAGCCATAGTAAAGCCAGATGCAGCGCCAATAAAGAGAGTTGTCTCTGCTGCAAAGGATGATGGTAGCTATATCGATGCCACCTGCGGAAAAAAATGCCGTTCAGTTATATTTACAACTGATTCAAGGATAGTACTTGCCGCATTGACACCAGATACCATTGCAAACCGAATAAACGGTGAAGTTAGTGGCAAATCATTAATTATAAAATAAATAGACCTAAAGCCAAAGGAGAGAAAAAACTATGATGATGCATCCTTCTTACAAAGACATTATGGACGCTGTAAATAAGGACGTTGAGCCAGGCGAGGAATCAATCGTTAACAGCCGTTATTCAATCTGTATCGCAACTGCAAAGCGTGCAAAGCAGCTTATCGCAGGAGCAGATCCAAAGGATCTTGATAAGAAGATTGTTTGTGATAAGCCATTATCTCAGGCAGTTGAAGAACTGTATGAAGGTAAGATAAAGATTTTACCTAAGAATGCAGAAGATAATCAGTAAAAGCATTAGGGCTGTATTGATTTCAATGCAGCCCTATTTAACGTCAAGGATGATTATTATATGAATTTTATGTCGATAGCAAGCGGAAGCAGTGGAAACTGCCTGTTTGTAGGAAGTAAAAGTGCAAATATACTCATAGATGCAGGAATTTCCTGTAAAAAAATATGCGAAGGTCTATCTACTGCAGATACATCGCCAGAGGACATAGATGCCATATTAATTACGCATGAGCATGCAGATCACATAAAAGGAATTGAAGTATTTCAGAAGAAATATCATACTAAGATCTATACAACCAAAGGAACCTATCTTCAGCTAAAAAAGAAGGGAATGAAATTAGATGATGAGCTCTTTAATGAAATAGAGGCCGGTGTGGATTTTAGGATAGGCGGATTTTTAATCCATCCCTTCAGTACCCTGCATGATGTGGCAGACCCGGTGTGTTACACTGTTACAGATGGAACGGGAAAGCTTTCGATGCTCACGGATACAGGAAATTATACAGAAGAAATGAAAAAAAGCATGATGAATTCAAATATACTATATATTGAATCAAATCATGATGAAAATATGCTGATGGCAGGGAGCTACTCTTATCAAGTGAAAATGAGAGTAATAAGCGATAGCGGACATCTTTCAAATGAAAGGGCTGCAGAGCTTATAAATGGCTTATTATGGAAAGGACTTAAATGCATCTTCTTGGGGCATTTGAGCGAAGAAAATAATATGCCTGCATTAGCAGATATTACTACAAGGTCTATGCTTGATGAAGAATGGAAGTATCAGACCGACGAACCAGAGTTAATTGTTGCTGGGCATTATGCACCATCAAAAATAATAGAACTATAATAGCAAGGAGAATAGAGATGAAGAGCAGAACAATTATTACAGTATTAGGAAAAGATCAGAAGGGAATTATTGCAAAGGTATGTACCTATCTTTCAGATAATGGCATAAATATCCTTGATATTAACCAGACAATCGTAAATGGCTTCTTCAACATGATGATGATTGTTGACATGAAGGATGTTGAAAAGGATTTCAGCATAATAAACAGCGAACTTGACGAGCTTGGAAAGAGTATCGGTGTTAAGGTAGAGGCTCAGCGCGAAGATATTTTTGATATGATGCATAGAATCTAATTTCTGGGGGAATTTTAAATGATTAATTTTAAGGAAGTACAAGAGACAAATGATATGATCCAGAAGGAGAACCTTGATGTAAGAACAATTACACTTGGAATAAGCCTTCTTGATTGTATATCAGATGATATAAATAGATTAAATGAGAAGATCTATGATAAGATTACAAAGAAAGCAGAAAAGCTTGTAGCGACAGGAAATGAGATAGGAAAGGAATTTGGTATTCCTATCGTAAATAAGAGAATTTCCATTACACCAGCAGCACTTATAGGTGCATCAGCAGCAAAGTCACCAGAGGACTTTGTAGCAATAGCAAAGACACTTGATAGAGCAGCTAAGCAGGTAGGAGTTAATTTCCTTGGTGGTTTTTCAGCCCTTGTATCAAAGGGAATGACAGCTTCAGATAAGCTTCTTATGCAGTCAATTCCTCAGGCACTTGCAGAGACAGACTTTGTCTGTAGCTCAATCAATCTTGGTTCAACTAAGACAGGAATAAATATGGATGCAGTTCGCCTCATGGGTGACATTGTTCATCAGACAGCAGAGGCTACAAAGGACAGAGATTCTATCGGCTGTGCAAAGCTTGTTGTATTCTGTAATGCACCAGATGATAACCCATTCATGGCAGGAGCCTTCCACGGCGTAACAGAGTCAGATGCAATTATAAACGTTGGTGTCAGCGGCCCGGGTGTTGTACACGAGGCACTTAAGAAGACAAGAGGTAAGAGCTTTGAATATCTTTGTGAGACAATTAAGAAGACAGCCTTCAAGATAACCAGAGTAGGACAGCTAGTAGCAAGAGAAGCCTCAAGAAGACTTGATGTACCATTTGGTATAGTAGACTTATCACTTGCTCCAACACCAGCAATAGGTGATTCAGTAGCAGATGTACTTCACGAAATCGGTGTAGAGCATCCAGGAGCTCCAGGAACAACAGCAGCACTTGCACTTCTTAACGATCAGGTAAAGAAGGGCGGAATCATGGCAAGCTCATATGTTGGCGGACTTTCAGGTGCCTTCATACCAGTAAGTGAGGATCAGGGAATGATAGATGCTGTTGAAGCAGGCGCACTTACAATAGAAAAGCTTGAAGCAATGACCTGTGTATGTTCAGTAGGTCTTGACATGATAGCAATCCCGGGAGATACAAAGCCA
>JAEEGF010133382.1_pt1 | contig 17742 bp, 17 predicted proteins | sample 9134171 | NCBI WGS metagenome assembly JAEEGF01 (sample SAMN16246542, study PRJNA631951) | gut metagenome | biome: gut microbiome; feature: rumen; material: AP-attached | host: Bos | place: Iran: Karaj | collected 2018-10 | reverse complement strand
CTTTTTCTTCTTGCCGCTGGTGGTCGTAGCAGGCTTGGCTTCTTCCTCTTCTTCGGCCTCGGCCGAGGTGTCGGTGGAGACCAGACTGGTCAGCAGGCCCAGCAGGCCGCCGCCGGAGGAGCTGTTCGAGGAGGTATTGCTGGCCGCCGTGCTGCTCGCGGAAGAAGCGGGTTTCTTTTTCTTTTTCTTGCCGGTCGAGCTGGCCGAAGAGCCGGAGGACGCTGTGCCCGCGGAGCTGTTGTTTCCGCCCAGAAGACCGCCGAGCAGGCCGCTCAGCAGTCCGCCGCCGGCATTGCTGCTTTGCGTCTGCTGCTGTGCCGGCGCGTTATTGCCGCCGCCCAGCAGAGAGTTTAAAAGCAGCGGAGCGGCCGCGCTTAAGATGCTGTTGGACTGGTTCTGCGAAACGCCGCTGGACTGGGCCACGCTCTGCTGTCCGCCCGCCCCCAGAAGGGAAAGCAGCAGATTGCCGGAATTGGCGTTATTGCTGCCGCCGCCGGCCAGGGCGCTTAAGAGGGACGCCGTCCCGCCGTTGTTATTGCCGCCGCCGGTCAGAAGTCCCAGCGCGGAGGACAGGACGCTGCGCGTCGCTTCGGGCGAAGCGCCGGCCTCGGCCGCAATTTTGTTCAGGTCCTTTTCGCTGAGGCTGATATCCTGCTGCGCCGCTTCGAAATCGTCCAGAGTAAGAGTTACGGGTTTATTTTCCTGTGCCATATACGTTCTCCTTTATCCGGTCGGACCGTTATGCCTCCTTCCGGCGACGGTCCGGGCTTTCTTTCCTCAATTATGCGGCTTTTCCGGGCTTTTTGTCAAGATTTTTCTCTCGCCGGGATTTCAAATCTTTTACGAAAAGCAGTTGAAATCCCGCCCGCTTTCTTTTATAATTTATCCTTGTAAAAAGCGGCTTCAGCCGTCATAAGAAGATAGGAGAGTTAACATGGCTGAAAAGAAGAAAATTGGAACTGCCAGCGCGACGACCGTCAGCGATATCAAGAACGCGAAGCCGGTGGGCAACGCCACGGGCCTGCGCGTCGGCGCCGTGATCCTCTGGGTCGCCGCCATCGTTTTTGAGGTTCTGGCGGTGCTGATCATCGCCGGCAAGCTGAACATCACCTTCATGAACACCCTGACCTGCCTGATCGTGTTCATCGTTCTGGACCTGGTCTGCGTCATCATCGGCTCCCAGCTCTGGAAGAAAGCGAACCATATCGATCCGGCCTCCAAGAAGAATCCGACCAAGTTCTGGCTGTGGAACAACATGGGCCTGATCGTCGCGATCTTCGCGTTCGTTCCGCTCATCATCCTGCTGCTGACCAACAAGAACCTGGACAAGAAGACCAAGACCATCGCGATCGTAGCGGCCGCCGTGGCGCTCGTGATCGGCGGTGCGGCCAGCATCGACTACAACCCGATCTCCTCTGAGGAGAAGGCGGCGGCGGAAGCGGCTATCACCGGCGGCGTGTACTACACCAATTTCGGCAAGGTCTATCATACGCACGTGAACGATGACGGCTCCGTCACCCAGCACGCCCACACCACGGATGACGGCAAGGACTGCCCTTACCTGAACCGCAGCGATTCCCTGACCTACGGCACCGTGGAGGAAGCCATTGCGGCCGGCAAGACGAGACTGTGCAGCTACTGCGCCAGACATGACGGCATCAACACCGAAGGCCTGCTGACCGACGGCAACGACGCCGAAGACTGATCTCTGAGATCGGTCCTGTGCTCCATCCCCTCGCGAACGCGGGGGGATGCTTTTATCGGGAGGTACTCTATGCAGCTGAAATTGGATCCGACGATCACTTATGCGATCGCCCTGGAGGGCGGCGGCGCCAAGGGCGCCTATGAGATCGGCGTGTGGAAGGCCCTGCGGGAAGCGGGCATCAAGTTTGACGCCGTGGCCGGCACTTCGGTCGGCGCCTTAAACGGCGCCATGTACGCCATCGGCGACTTTGACAAGGCCGTGGAGTGCTGGTCCAACATCCAGCTGAACCAGGTGATGAAGCTGGAGCCCGGGGACGAGGAAACGATGGCGCCGCTTTTAAAGGGCGAGTTCAGCCTGCGCGACATCCGCAGCCTGCAGGACGTTTCCGACCTCTTGAAGAAGGCGTTCGACGTGGTCCGCAGCGGCGGGCTGGACACGGCGCCTCTGCGGAGCTGGATCGCGGAAGTCATTGATCCGGAAGCGCTCAAAAACTCGCCGGTGCAGCTCTACGTGACCACGATCAACATCACGGACCGGGAGGCGCAGGAGGTGCACATCCAGGAGGTCCCCGTGGACGAGATCCACAACATGCTCCTGGCCAGCGCGTATCATCCGACCTTCAAGCAGGAAAAGCTGGGCGGCAAAAACTACGCGGACGGCGGCTTCTTTGACAGCCTGCCGCTGCACGCCCTGACCGAGACCGGCCACCGGCAGATCATTGCGGTCCACATGCCCGGCATGGGGATCGAGCGGCGCTATAAGGTCCCCGAGGATACGGTCATCATCGATATCGAAACGAACGCGGATCTGGGCGGTGTGCTGAACTTCACCTCCGAGCAGGCTCTGCGCGACATGAAGATCGGCTACTACGACGCGCTGCGCACGCTCTACGGCCTGATCGGCGAGACGTACTACATCGATCCGATGCTGACGGAGCAGGAGGCGATGGAGCTGCTGCTGGCGCAGCCGGACATGCGGGCTTTCAGCGGGAATCTGGCGCATTTCCTGGAGGAGGATCTGCCTGAAATGGCGAAGAAGGCCGGCGCAAAGGCGCAGAATTATAACGAATACCTGCGCGTTTACCTGGAGCAGCGGGCCGCGGAAAAGGGCCTGGAGGTCTATCACGTGTACACGGCGAAGGAGATGCTGGACAAGCTGGCGGAACTGTAGGCAAAAACACGGAACGACCAGATAAGACGCAGCAAAAAACGGCCGCCCCGGAAAGGGGCGGCCGTTCGGCGCAGAAAATGATTTATTCGTTATCCTTCTGCGCGTCGCAGTATTTGTCGTACAGCTTATCCACGAACGGGACCGGAAGGGTCTTGATCTTGACGGCCAGGAAAGCCAGCGCCAGCAGAAGCAGCAGCTTGCAGATGCTGACGAGCCAGGCCAGGAAGCTGAAGATCTGGTCGATCTTGGAGACGGCCTTCAGGTTGTTGAAATAGGTCTCCGCGCCGAAGATCCGGGAGATCTTGTCGAACAGGTTGAAGAGGACGTCCGGGATCAGGGTGCACAGGGCCGAAAGCACGCTGGCGGTCAGGACGATCAGCACGGCCTTCAGGGCGGACATGCGCAGGAAGTAGTTCTCCTCGCAGAGCAGGATGTAGCCGGCCAGCAGGATCAGGGGGATGAGGCCGCCGAACTGCGCTACCAGAAAGCAGATGCAGGCCAGGAAACCGATGTGGATGCCAAGTTTGGATTTCATAATTGTTCTCCTTCTGTCATTTAAAAATGCAGTGTTGATACAGGAAAAATACACCAAACAGGGGCGTTTGTCAAGGGGAAGCAGAGAAAACTGCTTTCCGGCCGAAAACAAGAAGACCCGTCCCGGCAGCCGTTGAGGGATGGGCCTTTCCGGCAGGCAAAGCACTTCTTCAGTATACGTTGCCGTCCTTGTCGCAGCTCATTGTCAGGAAGATGCTGACAGTTTCGACCGTAATAAAGAGAAACTTACGGACCATGGTCACGTCTGCGTTGGCAGAAGCTCCGGACGTATAAGCGTTGACGGATTGTTCGCTCCAGGCGGAGTTGTAGATCGTTGTTGTGCAGCTCGCCGCAGTACAGGAAGAGGTGGAGCCGTTATAGGTAAAGGTGCCGGTCAGAGTGGCTGACCATAAATTGTTGTTGTTCCCATCCTTCTTGTAATAAACTTTTTGTGCGGTTAAATTACCGGACCCTCTGTTTATAATCACAGGAGTAGTTTCAAGTAATACCGTCCCGTCTGCTAAGCCGATCACGTGGAAGGGTTGCGGTATAAAGCTGTCAGAAACAGAATATTCTTCTGTGAACAGTTTGACACCGAATGGCGTTGCGGCATGAACCGGCAAGAGATTGGCACATAACAGGCTGCATGTCAAAACAAACATAAGAACCTTTTTCATAATCAGTTTTCTCCTTTCGTATTATTGGCATCTTCCCAGGAAGATATAATAGTTGGCCCATCAATTACACTATCGCCGCCACGCGTTTTGGCATCCCAAAAGCAGAAGAAGACGATAATGAAAACAATCATTGCAATAACAATGAAAACAATTTTTTTAAAACGGGCTGAGTTTCGCCTTTCAGTCGATATAGCGCTCATATTGTTTTCTGCCGGAAGATTATCCAGAAAAGAAGCTGCAACGGTTTCGGGTTCGCCGAAACGCTCCACAAGCTCTTCAAAGCTGCAATCGGTGTTCTCTCCTAGACTTTCAGCTATACGTGAGAAGCAGTACTCTTTTTCTTCCCGGGTACATGTCAGGCATGCAAAAACTCTCTTTTTATATTTACTTAATCCATTCATTTTATAAAGTCTCCTTTGCCGGTTTAATGAGCGCCTGCATGGCAGAAACGACCTTTTCATACTCGTCAATCTGTCCTTTCAGGTATTGTTCTCCCTCCGGCTCCAGATGGTACATTATACGAAAACGCCTCTCTTTTACCAACTCTTTCCGTTCGGAAACATAACCGGTTTTACATAGAGCATAAAGGACAGGGTATAAAGCGCCTTCCTGCGTTGTGATATTCCCGGCTGTTCTGGTATCCAATTCCCGTACCATCTGATAACCGTACATATCCTGATCCTTCAGAAGCAAAAGGATGATCAGCGGCAGAAGACCCTTTCTGTAAATGTTTGCTGCATAGGTTCCCATAGAGAAAAATCCTAAACCTTATTGATAAATAAAACTATAACACATATGTAAAAACAATTCAATATATAAAATATTAATACATCTGTTGACCTTGGCAATGATTTGTGATAAGGTAAAGACGAACAAATAGAAAGTAGTAAACATGTACAAGAGAGGAGAACGAAATAATGATGCAAAACAAAGCAACAAAGAGAGCTAAGTTACGCGGATTACTTTTAGCAATGCTGTGCATAGGAGGGATTGCTAACAGTGTGTTGGCCGCTGACTGGAGTTTTAATGAACGACACCAATATTACCAGAAGGATGCTGTCTGTACCGGAGAGATTACGTTAAGCACGCATATTACAAAAGCAAGAATACAACTGGTGGATAACGATCAAATCAGTTTTTGGGCGCCAATAGAAGGATGTGATGTTCACATTGTTTTTCTTTCATCCACCGGAGGGGTGGTGGATTCTGCCGATGCGTTTGGGTATTTGTCGGCAGAAATCTCTTCGATGACAATTCCGTCATCGCCGTATGCAAAAGCAGAGTTTCATAACAATGTAAATCGGACTCTTGTGCTGAAAAAAACATATTGGCCCAGTAACTAGGGGTGTTTTATGCAGGCAAAAAAGACTATATACGGGACAGGAATGCTCTTTTTCCTGATACTGATCCTTTGCATAAGCGGCTGCGGTTATCAAGGAGAAGCAACAGAGCCGGTTCCCGAAGTGCCGGCTGTTTCCGGTGATAATAATACGCAGACTAATACTGATGCTTCTGCGACAGCCGAACAGAGTCCGATTGTTCTGCTGAAAGAACAGCCGTTGGATAACCGGGCGGTATACTTAAACGGCAACTTTATTGAAACAGAAGATTCGCTTTACAGTATCCCTTTTTTCGGCGGACTCATTATGGGCTGGGATAAAACCAACCATATCGGCGGCCCTCTTTGCGGAAGACCGGAGTGCCTCCATAATAATGATCAGTGCAATGCGTATGTCGGATCAGTACCCAAAAGCAGTTTAAGTTTGTATCAGAACAGACTGTACTGGGTCGGTGTTGTCAAAACGGATCCGCAGACCCGGGGTGTGCCAGGGGTTTACAGCATGAATCCTGACGGCACGGATCGCCGGCTGGAACTGAATTGGGATTATTATCAGGAAGGAATCAATAATGCCTATCTGAATCAGGGTTTTGTTTATGCCGTTCATCAAAAAGAAGAAGTAGATCAGGCGGATCCTTTCCTTCGGCTGACTGTCAGGATGATCCCCATAGACGGAACGGATTCAGTAACGATTCTTGATCGCACTGGCCGGGAATCGGTTAAGGTTATGCCGTTTTTTGAAGAAAAATCAGTATGGTTTGTTTTGTCAAGCCGTCAGGGAGAAACATTCAGTGCTCAACTGCTCTGTTGGGATACGGAAAAACGGGAGCTGCAGGAGGTGCTTTCAAAAGAGGGACTTTCCTTGTGCCTGGATTCCATTTGGAAAACGGAAGACGGAACGATCTTCCTGAAAAACGGAGTGACGAATGATCATCTGTTCCAGCTGCAAGACGGCGAGCTGCTGCCGAGAGAGGACCTGCTCCCCAATCAGGAAAAATACGATATGCTGTATTTTTCAAACGGGATCCTGATTGCGAGCGGCGTCGGGCCAAACCACAATATGAAGGAAGACGTCATTGATACGATTGTGCTTGTTCGAAAATGGGATGGAACCGTACTGTATGAAGGCCCCGTTTCTATGAATTTCCAGGCAGATCTGAACAGTAAGTGGCATTACCATGCCCTGTGTGCTTTGTTCGGAGATGAAAACGGTCTTTATTATGAGTATGAGTGGGAAGACGAAAATGGTCATGCATTGACCACGATGGTCTATTATACTTTGGCGGGCGGAACGCTCCGGGAAGAATTAATGTGGGCTATTCAGACGCGGTGAAAGAATCTGATGATTCAAACTTCTTTAACGGCAGAAGCAGAAAGGGATGATACCATGAACATGAAGAAGAAAGCATTTTTGGCCGTTTTTGGCGTGATTCTTTCTTTGGCCCTTAGCGCATGTACGGCAAAGCAAACAGTAAACATACAGGAGAAGCATGAGGCCGATTCAGTACAGACAGCAGAAAATGCAGCAGCGGCGTCGCTTGTCAGAGAAATGAATCTGGGAGAAGAGCGCTCAAATCCGGCTCTGGGCGTCATTCAGAAAACGCAGGAGCAGCAGAAAATAAAAACCGTCCTGAAAGGATCCGCAAGCTATCGCTGGTACAATTCCAGAGAGGAGCTGGCAGAGGCAGCTGCGGAAATCGTATATGGCACGGTTGTCGGACAGAGCTGCGAGTGGCGTTCGCTGAGAATTGATATAAAAGAGGAAGAAGACCCCCGCAAAGATCTTGTGACAGTCTGGGAGGTTATGGTCACGGAAAGTTATAAGAATGATGCATTGACGGGCCGTGTGATTCAGGTCCTGACTCTGGGCGGAGAAACGGAAGACGTGATCTGTACCTATGAAGGCACCCCGGAGCTAAGAGTTGGCGAGCAGTACATTTTCTTCCTTTACAGATGTCAAAAATGGGAGGATACTTTCTTTCCCCTGAATAATAATCAGGCGACGCACAAAGTGGAAGTAGGAATGTGGGACCCGCAGGAAGGATATATGATCAGCTTCGAGTGGCTGCGGGCGTTAAAGAAATAATTGAATGACTCACCAGTTTCTATAAAGGAGGTTGCAATGAAAAGGGTATGTAGTTCTGCTTTTGTGGTTTTAGCGATGTGTATGGCTATTGTCCTGTCTGTCGGTGCATTCAACGAAAGTTTTTCGTTGGAGATACCTGTTTACAGAAGAGATGCAGAGTGCAACGGAAGCGTAAACGGTCAAACCGTAAGCGCTTCGGAATTGCTTGTTGAAACGAATCGGCCGGGAATTGATCCGCCGGCATACAGCTGCAGCGTTGATTTTACGGTTTTTGACTTTGACGATAATTCGCGTCACGGTTACTCTTCGACAACTGGAACATTTTATGCATCCAGAACGAAAACACTTGATTCTGATATTTCGGTTGATGCGGTGATCTTCTTTTATAACGCATGCGAGTCTGAGATATTATCTCATTGGATTCCGGAATCAATGAACCAACAGAATTAGAACAATGAAGAAGATAGTTATTGTTTTTGTTTTTTTGCTTCTGACTATTACTGCACTGGCCTGCCTTTCCGCCTGCAGCCAGCAGCAAGATCCTACGCAGCCTGATGGGCCCGGCAGTCAGTCCGCCCCGACACCCTCGCAGGAGATGACCCTTCCCTCCGGCGGACAGACGGAGCCTTCCGAGGTATCTACCCGGGAAAGCGGGCCGCCCGAAACGGCAGGCCCGTCCGATAAAGGCGGCCTTCTGACGAATTACGCCTTTGACAACCGGATCGGTGGACGCTGGGACAACCTGGCGGAAACGGATCTGGCGTATTACGGCACGTCTTTCGGCGGGTCGTACCTGTATTTTTACGATAAGCAGAGCGGAGAATCCGGCGTTTTCTGCAATAAACCGGAATGCACGCATAAAGACATCTACTGCGGCGCCTACGTGGGGCAGATCCGCAACAACAGCCTGAGTGCCTGGCAGGGCCGGCTCTGGTTTATCAGCGCCATTTCCGAAGAGCCTTCTCGTCCGACCCGGTACGGCCTGTGGAGCATTGCGGAGGACGGATCTGACAGACGGTTCCATCTGGAACTGGCCGAGGAAGAGTACGCGACCCAGTTCTATCTGCTGCATCAGGGGCAGTTCTTCGGCATGGCGGACTGGCAAACGGTTGAGAACGGGATGCCGGTGCTCTGGACGGTACTGTATAAGGTCTCTTTGGAAACGGGAGAAAAAGAAATCCTTTTCCTGAAAGAAGACGGCTTTGATGCGACGTACAACGTCAAAATCGCGGGAGATTACGTATATTTCCTGTCATACGGGGTTGATGGGGACGGCCGTTCCTGCAATGAAGTCTGGTGCTGCAACTGGAAAACGAAGGAGACGCAGCCGCTGCTGCAGGATGGCGAAAGCGGACGCTGCAGGGATGAAATAGCGATCGGCAGCGACGGCAGCTTATATCTCACTTCCTGGTCGAGTACCCTGCCGGACGGCACGAAAAAAGCGCAGCTGTACCGGCTGGAAGCAAATGAGCTGACTGTACTGCCCGATTTTGATCTTGAAGGGTATAACGGCTGGCACCTGTCGGATAATGTGGCGGTTGCCCTGCATCCCCAGAGACAAGAGGACGGCTCCTATACGGCCTGTGTGAAGGATTTTTCCGGCCGGACGCTGTATGAGGGGATCCTGAGAATGCCGTCGGAGCTGAAGCTGGATCCGGCGAAGCCCACTGTGATGCAGCTGCTCTGGGGAGATGCGGACAGCCTGCTCTTTGACCTGCAGACGTTCCCGCCCGACTCGCACTACTATCTGCTCCGTTTCGATATCACGAAAGAGGCCGCGGAAGGCGAGATCCTTTGGGGGATGAAGAATTAATGGTGACCTGCAAATAAATCGGGCCCGGCACAGTGCCGGGCCTGTTTCGCATTCGTTTGGCTTGGCTTGTTGCCGGTAAAGGGTGGTCAGTCTAATTTTTCCCGCAGGAAACTTTCGATCTCCCCGGCGTCCCCGTGCAGGGTGCCCTGCGTGAAGAAGGGCTTGCCGCCGCCGCGCCCCGAAAAGGCTTCGTTGACGGCCTTCGTTAAGGCCCGGAGGTCCCCGCCTTTCTGCCCGAAGGCGTAGCGCACGCCGTCTTCACCGCAGTCGGAGAGCACGCCGCAGAAGCCGCCGCAGGTCTCCGTAACGGCGGAGCAGAGCCGCCGGACGGAATCCACGCCCATGCCGGCTTCGCTTAAAATAACGTTTCCCTTCCCGGCCAGCTCGGCCGCCTTCCGTTCTATCGCTTCGGTCTCCAGCGCTGCCAGCCGCTCATGCATCTGGGCGGCTTCTTTTTTGAGGCGGGTGACGGCCGCCGCCGTGGCGGTCTCTTTCGCGGAGAGCTGGACGGAGATGCTCTTGTTTTCCTCGCACAGCCTGCGGACGTATTCGAAGGCGCGTTTGCCGCTCAGCATCTCGATGCGCACGCCGCCGCGGTGGCTCTGCAGGCTCACGAACTTGATGAGCCCCACCTCGCCGGTGTACGTCACGTGCGTGCCGCAGCAGGCGCAGATGTCCGTGCCCGGGAATTCCACGATGCGCACGTCCCCTTCGAGCTCCTTTTTGCTGCGGTACTCGAGGGCGGCCAGCTCCTCTTTGGACGGAACCCAGATATGGACGGGCTTGTTGTCCCGTACGGCCCGGTTGGCTTCGTCCTCCACGGCTTTGAGTTCTTCCCAGCTGATGGAGGCGTTGTAGTCGATGGTGACGAAATCGTCGGAGATGTGGAAGCCGACGTTTTCGCAGGAAAAATGCGTGCAGATGAGCCCGCTTGCGATATGCTCGCCGGAATGCTGCTGCATGAGGTCCAGGCGGCGCTCCCGATCCACGTGGCCGGTGACGTGCTGTCCGGGCTCAAACGGCGCGGTGCAGTAGTGGCGGATCCCGCCATCCACTTCCTTCACGAAAACGACAGGCACGCCGTCGATCTCGCCTAAGTCGGTCAGCTGGCCGCCGCCCTCCGGATAGAAGGCCGTGCGGTCCAGCACCACGGCGAAATTTCCCTTTTCCGGTGCGCAGGAAAGCACCTCGGCGGTAAATTCAAACAGATGGGAATCCTGATAAAAAAGCTTCTCAGTCATGGTGGAATCCTTGTCAAAACGTGATGGAAGACGCCGCCGGCGCGGCCGTCCTGCCTGCATCATACTTTCTTTTGCGGGGGCTTGTCAATGCCGTTTTTTCTTTTGCGAAAAAACCCTTTATTCTTTATTTCCCCTCTTTACAAGTCCCGGCCGGTATGCTACACTCCGTATGACAAACAGGTTTTAAGCTGATACAGAGATGTCGGCAAGGCTCATAAAGGATCTTTCCCTGTGTAACCAGGTTCCCGTAGATCAGGCCCCGCCGCATCCGGCAGGGCCTTTTTGTTGAAGGAGAAGAGGATGGAACGCTGCAAAGCCGTACTGATGAACGATGCCACCGTCGCCCGGGCCTTAAAGCGGATCTCGCACGAGATCGTGGAGCATAACAACGGGGCGGAGAACCTGTGCATCGTCGGGATCAAGCGCCGGGGCGTTTCGCTCGCGAAGATCATCGCGCAGAACATCGCTCAGATCGAAGGGACCGAGGTCCCCGTGGGCGAGCTGGACATCACCTTCTACCGGGACGATCTGCAGCTGACCGCGCCGAATCCGGTGGTGCACGAAGGAAAGCTGCCCTTCTCCATCGACGGCCGCCACGTGGTGCTGGTGGATGACGTGCTCTACACGGGCCGCACGGCCTCCGCCGCGCTGGATGCCTTAAAGGACAACGGCCGGGCTGCCTCCGTACAGCTGGCGGTGCTGGTGGACCGGGGGCACCGGGAGCTGCCTATCCGCGGGGACTATGTGGGCAAGAACGTGCCGACCTCCCGCAGCGAGTTCATCAAGGTGAAGATCCCGCCCTTTGAGGAGTACACCGCCGTGGAGCTTTTTGATCTGGCATAAACGGGCTTCCCGTTTGGCATAAAGCCCCGGAGCAAAAAGAACGGGGCAGACGGGAAAGCCCGTCAGAATATTAAAACGCGGCCGTGACCGCGAAATAGGGAGGTATCCTATGGGTAACAACAAAGACGGCGCTATTTACAACGCCAAGGAACTGGGCACCGGCAAGACGCTGGTATTGGGCCTGCAGCACCTGTTTGCGATGTTCGGCGCGACCGTGCTGGTCCCGATCCTCACGGGCCTGTCCGTATCTGCGACGCTTCTGTTCGCCGGTCTGGCCACGCTGTTCTGCCACTTCGTGACAAAGAGCAAAGTTCCGGTATTCCTCGGCTCGTCCTTCGCTTTCTTAGGCGGGTATTTCTCAGTCGTTGCCGCCGGCAAGGAAGCCGGTCTGGAAGCCGCCAAGGCGCTGCCTTACGCCTGCGTCGGCGTCGCCTGCGCCGGCCTGCTGTATCTGATCCTGGCTCTCATCTGCAAGACGGTCGGCAGCAAGAAGGTCATGAAATTCTTCCCGCCCGTGGTCACCGGTCCCATCATCATCGCCATCGGCCTGATCCTGGCTCCGTCCGCCATCAATAACTGCAAGGACTGCTGGTGGATCGCCCTGATCGCGATCGCGGTCGTCATCGCCTGCAATATCTGGGGCAAGGGCATGGTCAAGATCATCCCGATCCTTCTCGGCGTCGTAGCCTCTTATCTGGTAGCCGCCATCGCCGGCAAGGTCGACTTCACCGAGGTGAAGGAAGCGGCCTGGATCGGCCTGCCGGTCGCCTGGGAAAACACCGTATTCGGTTTGTTCGGCGGCAAGGTCGACACCGGCCTCCTGATCAGCGCGATCATCACGATCGTCCCGATCGCGGTCGCGACCATGATGGAGCACGTCGGCGACATCTCCGCCATCGGCTCCACCGTCGGCAAGAACTTCATTGAAGATCCGGGCCTGCACCGCACCCTTATCGGCGACGGTATCGGCACCACCATCGCGGCCCTGTTCGGCGCCCCGGCCAACACCACCTACGGCGAGAACACCGGCGTCCTGGTCCTGACCAAGGTCTACGATCCCTTCGTTATCCGTCTGGCGGCCCTCTACGCGATCGTCCTGTCCTTCTGCCCGAAGTTCGCGGCCATCATCCACGTGATGCCGGTAGCGACCATCGGCGGCGTTTCCCTGATCCTCTACGGCATGATCTCCGCGATCGGCGTCCGCAACATGGTTGAGAACCACACCGACTTCCAGAAGAGCCGCAACGTCATCGTGGCGGCCGTGATCCTGGGCCTGGCGCTCGGCGTCAACTTCTCCGGCCTTCTGGGCGCGGACATCACCACGGCCGGCAACAACGCCACCGGCGCGATCTCCTTCACCATCGGCAGCGTGAAGATCGCCCTGTCCGGCCTGGCGATCGCCTCCATCGCCGGCATCGTGCTGAACGCGATCCTGCCCGGCAAGGACGTGGAGCACGCCGAGAATCCGAACGAAACGCTGTCCGGGTCCCTGGGCAAGTATTGATACTGAAAGAAAGAACCCACGCAAAAGCGGCAGCCCGTGAAGGCTGCCGCTTTTTTGCTGGAAAGTTCTCTACCACGTGAGGTTTTCGGACGTTTCCGTATCCAGCTGGGCCGTCCGCAGGGCGGGACGGCAAAGGGGAACGGTTTTGCCTTTCTTTAAGAACAGCGGCACTTCGTTTAAGGCGACGCGGACGTAGTGAAGGCCTTTCGGGAGGACTTCCTTTGAAACGATTCTCTCGCCGGAAAGCTTCACAAAGCACATCTCCTCCGGCAGGTACACCGTCCGGCCGGAGGCGTTCTGCTCGCAGACCGGGGCGATCATGCACTCCTCGCCGAGCAGCAGCTGCGTTTCACACTCGCGGGCGATGGGGTCGTCCGGATAATCGAAGGAGAGCGGGCGGAACATCATGTCGCCCGCTTCGGCGGCGCGGCGGAAGGTTTGGTACAGGTAGGGGATCAGGCGGTAGCGCACCTGGATGATATCGCGGAAAGGGGCGGGATCGCCGAAGCGGAAGCACTCCTGGCTGCGGGTGCCGAGGGCGGAATGGTTGCGCATGAGGGGCGTGAAGACGCCGAGCGCGAGGAAGCGCAGCAGCAGATCGGGCGTGGCGTCGCCGTTGAAGCCGCCCAGATCCGCCCCGCAGTAAAGGAAACCGCACATGTTGGCGGAGGGAAGCATTCTGAGGCACAGCAGGATGTGCTGCCACCAGGAGTGGTTGTCGCCGAACCAGATGCCGCCGTGGCGGTGCGCGCCGATGTAAGAAGCGCGCGAAAACAGCAGGACCTTCTCCTTTCCGAATTCCTTCTCGAAGAACTCGCCGGCCGCGCGGGTCATGGAGGCGCCGTAGAGGTTGTGCACGTGCAGATGGTTCACCGGCCGGCCGCCGATCTCATGAAACATCGACGCGTAGTCGTCGGGGCTGTTGTCAAGCCGGGCGAAGGCGTCCTTCAAGGCGAAAAAGCCCGTCAGATCCAGCTCTTCGCCGCGCAGCCGCGCGGCTTTTTCATAGGCTTCCTTCAGTCCCTTCGCCGAATAGAAGATGGCCGGCTCGTTCATGTCGTTCCAGAAGCCGTCTATCCCCAGATCCGTCAGGACGCGGTACTTTTCGCCGAACCATTCCCGCACCTCGGGCCGTAAGAAGTCCGGAAAGCCGACGATCCCGGGCCAGACGGCGCCTTCGAAATCGCTGCCGTCGGCGTTTTTGCAGAAATAGCCGCGGTCCCGACCCTCTTCGTAAACGCCGTAGCCGTCCTCTTTTTTGACGCCGGCGTCGATGATGGGGATCAGATGGATCCCCTGCGCCTTCAGCTCCGCGGCAAAGCGTCTGAGATCCGGGAAAGCTTCCCCGTTCACGGTGAAGTTCTTGTAGCGCTCCATATAGTCGATGTCGAGGCAGACGCCGTCCAGCGGGATCCGCGCTTCATCGTAGCCGCGGATGACGTCTTTCACCGCGTCGGCGTTATAATAGCTCCAGCGGGACTGCAGGAAGCCGAAGGCCCAGAACGGCGGGATGTAGCTTTTTCCGATCAGGGCGCGGAATTCACGGACGACGGCGCGCGGCGTCTCCTCTTCGATCAGGTAGATGTCAAAATCCGTTCCGTCCAGCGTGATCACCGCTTCCTCCGGCCGGGTATAGCCGATATCCCAGACGATCTCGGCCGGAAAATCGATGAAGATCCCGCGGAAAATTCCGCCCAACCCGCCCAACGGCCCTCCGTGCAGCAGGAAATTGTGGGCGGCGTAAAGCGCGTGCTTGTCCTCGGTGTGGAAGGGATCGTCGCTGCAGAAGCTTTTGTAGAGCCAGCCGCGCTTGTTGATGCCGCGCGGCGCCTCGCCGAGACCGTACACGATCTCGCCGTCTTCCAGCGGGAAAGTAAACGAAAAGCGACTGCCGTCACGGCAGTGCGGGTATGGAAAAGCAGCTATGCTTTCGGCAGGGATCTGCCGCACCGCAGCGTCGGTAAGGATGGGTTCGCCCGCGGTAAATCTTCGGATCATATTGGCCTTCCGTCGGGGACCGGACGTATTCGGACGGTCCTGCTTCCTTTCATTAAAGCCCCCACCAGGGGTTCCAGTCTTCCTGATTGTATTCGGTAAAGTGTTCGGGATGTGCCTTCTTTTCTTCCTGCAGAAGCTCGCTGGTTTCACCGTAGCCCTGGGCGAAGAAATCCGTCCAGGCAGAAGCTCGTTCCCCGGCTTTCAGGAATTTCTGCAGGCGTTTGCGGGCGGCATATTCCTGGTTGCGGCGCTGGTTATAGCGGCTCAGCAGATCGGCGGCGCTGTTGAAAAGGACGTCGTCCGGACTGTCATGCAGAGGATACAGGCCGCGCCGGTAGTTTTCCAGTACGATCTCGTAGCGGGCGGCGGCATTTTTCACCGAATCTTCCCAGGACAGGTAGAGATTCCGGCAGGCTGCCTCGCCGGCGTCCCGCAGCTTCTCCGGCCGGCGGCACAGCTCCTCTAAAAGAGAGGTCATGGCCGGTGCATTTTCTTCTATCAGAAAACCGTCTTCACCGTCGGCGGAGTCCTCGGCGGCACAGCTTCCTTTGATCAGCACGCTCGGCAGATACGAGGCGGCTGCTTCGCGCACCACCAGACCGTTGGTATCGTAGGTGGAAGGAAAGAGGAAAAGATCCGCTCTGGCGTACCAGGCTCTCAGTCTTTCCCGGTCATAGACGGGATCCACGAAGATCACCTTGCCGCAGCTGCCTTCCCCATACAGCCCCAGCTCTTTTGCATAGCTCATGACGGCTTCCTTTTCTCCGCCGCCGCCTACGAAGACCATGCGGAAATCAACGCCCTTTTCATGCAGGGCGGCGCACGCGTCGAGATTGATCCGAAGACCTTTGTACCACATCATGCGGCCGACGTAGAGAAAGCAGGGGACGTCCTGCGGCAGATCGTATCCGGCCGTTACTTCCTCAATCAGGGCGTCCGCCACACGCCCCTTCGGCAGGTCCACGCCATTCGGCATGACGATATAGTCGCCCTCGTAGCCGATTCCTTTTAGGGCTTCGCCGGCTCCGCGGCTGACGCACCAGACTTCGTCGCAGGCGGAAATGTTTTTTACGAGCAGCCGGAGCGCTTCCTCCTGGATCAGTTTTCCCCTGATGATGCGGGCTACGTCGTACTCAAACTTGCTGTGATAGGTCAGGATGAGCGGCATGGGCAGGGTGCGCCGGAGCAGCCTTGCCAGGAAAGTTGAGGTGATGGGGCAGTGGCTGTGGATGAGCGCCGGCTTCTGCCTTTCAATGGCGGCGAGGGTCTCGGCGGACAGGAAATTGCCCGCGCGGTAGCCGAAGGTCTTTTCCGTATCGAGGCTCGGGTAGCGGATGACGGGAAACGAATAGGCGGTGTCGTCGGCTTCGGGATGATCCGGCGTGACGACGACGGGAGAGATCCCGCTTTCCGGCAGGAGACGGGCGTAGTTGACCACGGTTGTGGCGACGCCGTCGATGCAGGGCGGGAAGGAATCATTGATTAAACAAACAGTATATCTGGTATCCATAGTGCCCCAGATTATAGCAGATTCTGCCCGGCCGTGCCAGCCGTAAAGTGAAAAAAACGGCAGGGTTAAAGACCGGAATGCCAGAGACGCCTTTCAACATTATTTTTATAACCCGCCCGGCGAAAATAATTAAAAGAAAAACGTGAAAAAGAAAGCCCCTGCCTGCAAAAAAAGCTTGACAAGCCTGAAGAAATCAGTATATAATCGTCGCGCACGTTTTTGAAAGCGCTTACTTTTTGTGTGCGAAGGCAGGCGGTTTCCCTGTTAAAATGTGCGAAACAATCTCAGAGGAAAGGAGGAAAATGTATGCCTACATTTAATCAGTTGGTGAGAAAAGGCAGACAGACTTCCGAGAAGAAGTCCACGGCTCCGGCTCTTCTTAAGGGTTACAATTCCCTGCACAAGAAAGCCACGACCCAGGCTTCCCCTCAGAAGCGCGGTGTGTGCACGGTCGTAAAGACCACCACCCCGAAGAAGCCGAACTCCGCTCTCCGTAAGATCGCCCGTGTGCGTCTGTCCAACGGTATCGAAGTGACCAGTTATATTCCGGGCGAAGGACACAACCTTCAGGAACACAGCGTGGTACTGATCCGCGGCGGAAGAGTGAAGGACCTGCCCGGTACCCGTTATCACATTATCCGTGGTACGCTGGATACCGCCGGTGTGGCGAATCGCAGAAAAGCCCGTTCCAAATACGGCGCCAAGCGGCCGAAGGCCGGTAAGACTGCTGCCAAGAAGTAACAGTCGTCTCATCAAGAACCACACAAGCTGAAAACAGTAAGTGCTCGGGCATATTTTTCCTCAAAAAATACATGCCGTGCACGGACACAGAAAGCACATGTGAGTACCGATGAATTAAATGTGATCAGACCCACTGGGAGCGAGCAAAGCGAGCGGTTCAAAAACAAACGCTCCGCGTTTGTTCATCCACAGGAAGGTCCGATCGAAAAATATTTAAGGAGGGAAGTAACGTGCCGCGTAAAGGACATACTCAGAAAAGAGACGTGCTGGCGGATCCCATCTACGGCAGCAAGGTTGTGACCAAGCTGGTCAACAACATCATGCTGGACGGCAAGAGGGGAACGGCCCAGAAGATCGTTTACGGTGCATTCGAGCAGATCGAACAGAAGACGGGCAAGCCCGCTCTGGAAGTTTTCGAAAATGCGATGAACAACATCAAGCCCATGCTCGAAGTCAAGGCAAAGCGCGTCGGTGGTGCCACCTATCAGGTGCCTATCGAAGTGCGGCCCGACCGCCGTCAGGCTCTGGCGCTCCGCTGGCTCACCATGTTCTCCCGCAAGAGAGGTGAGAAGACCATGCAG
>JAEEGF010110939.1_pt1 | contig 17742 bp, 18 predicted proteins | sample 9134171 | NCBI WGS metagenome assembly JAEEGF01 (sample SAMN16246542, study PRJNA631951) | gut metagenome | biome: gut microbiome; feature: rumen; material: AP-attached | host: Bos | place: Iran: Karaj | collected 2018-10 | reverse complement strand
TATGTGGAAAACTTCGACAGCGACAAAAAAAGCCTTCTTTTCACAGGCCCTGTGGGCTGCGGCAAGACCTTCATGACGCACTGCATAGCAAAAGCCCTTATGGACAAGGATTTTTCGGTCATCTATCAGTCTGCGGACAGGTTCTGCGACACCCTTGCAAACGCGCAGTTTCACAATGACGATTCATATGACGACGATGCGGAGCTCATGCAGATGTATGAGGATGTCGATCTTTTGATAATAGACGATCTTGGCACGGAATACGCAAACAGCTACACGGCCGCCAAGCTTTTCAACTACATCAATCACCGGATAAGCTACGGCCAGGCAACGATCATCTCGTCAAATCTTTCGATAGCCGAGCTGACGAAAGCCTACACCGAAAGAATGACCTCAAGATTTTTCGGCAATTATGACATATTCTTATTCTTCGGACCCGACCAGCGTCGTCAGAAGTACTCAAAAAAGTGATGATGCCCTCTTTGGGCTTGTAATTTGACCGCAAAATTGGTAGAATAAGTTCAGTAACAATTCTTTTTGGAGGCGTCATGCAGAACATAGAAGACGATTTCAGAACCATTCCGGTAGGCCCTTTGGGTCTTGTGCCTTTAAAGAGCTGTTCGTCCATGGGCACTCAGATAAACGACTGGATCGCCCGGTGGCGAAAGGAAAGAAACAAGGATTTCCACGAGCTTTTAAGCTTTTCGGGCTATATAAAGGATAATTACATCATCCCCGCATCCACTCCCCGTTTCGGTTCGGGCGAGGCAAAGGGCACGATAGAGAGCTCTGTTAGAGGATATGATGTCTATATTCTTGTGGATGTTTTAAATCACAGCCTTACATATTCGCTTTGCGGCATGGTAAATCATATGTCGCCGGACGACCACTTTGCGGATCTTAAGCGTGTCATTGCAGCTATAGGCGGAAAGGCAACAAGAGTAAATGTAATAATGCCCTTCCTTTATGAAAGCCGTCAGCACAAGAGAAACGGCCGTGAATCCCTCGACTGCGCCATGGCGCTCCAGGAGCTCGTGCGCATGGGCGTAAACTCCATCATCACATTCGACGCGCATGACGCAAGAGTACAGAATGCCATCCCGCTTCACAGCTTCGAAAACGTGCCCTGTATCTACCAGTTTGTCAAAGCCATCGTAAGGGTAATGCCCGACATAGAGTTTGACAAGGACAAGCTGATGATCATAAGTCCCGACGAGGGCGGAACCAGCCGCGCCATCTACTATGCGAACCACCTTGGCGTTGACATGGGTATGTTCTACAAGCGCAGGGATTACACAAAGATAATCGACGGTAAGAATCCTATTATAGCGCATGAATTTTTGGGTTCGGATGTAACCGGACAGGACGTTATCATTGTAGATGACATGATATCATCCGGTGATTCGATGCTTGAGGTCGCAAGAGAGCTTAAGCGCAGAAAGGCCCGCCGCGTAATATGCGTATCCACCTTCGGTCTTTTCACCAACGGGCTTGCAAAATTTGACTCGGCATATGAGGACGGGGTGTTTGATTTCCTTCTCACCACCAACCTCACCTACCAGAGCCCGGAGCTTCTTTCGAGAAAGTATTATGTCTCTGTGGATATGAACAAATATATCGCGATGATCATAGATCATTTAAACCACAATATATCGCTCCACTCGCTTTTAAACCCCACCAAGAGAATAAACAACCTTTTGGAAAGGCATCTTAAAGAAAAACAATAGCAGCAAAAAACCCCGGCAATTACGCCGGGGTTTCGTTCATCTTTGAAAGCTTTGCCGCCTGATCGGCCGCGATAAGGCTGTCAAGCACCTCATCCAAATCTCCGTTTATTATCTGGTCTATCTTGTAGAGCGTAAGATTTATCCTGTGATCGGACACGCGTCCCTGGGGGAAATTGTATGTCCTTATCTTTTCGGAACGGTCGCCCGTACCTATCTGGCTTCTTCTCTCTTCCGCCTCCTCACTTGCACGTTTTTCAAGCTCCATCTCGTAAAGCATGGCCTTTAAAACACGCATGGCCTTATCCCTGTTTTTAAGCTGCGACTTTTCGTCCTGGCAGGAAATGACTATTCCCGTGGGATAGTGGGTCAGTCTTACGGCAGAGTCCGTTGTGTTTACGCACTGTCCGCCGTTTCCCGAAGACCTGAACACATCTATTCGGATGTCCTTGGGATCTATCACTATGTCATTTTCCACCTCATCGGCTTCGGGCATTACGGCTACCGTGGCCGTAGAAGTGTGGATCCTTCCGCCGCTTTCGGTCTTGGGAACCCGCTGAACGCGGTGAACGCCGCTTTCGTATTTAAGACGTGAATATGCACCCTGGCCGCTTATTATAAATGTAACGGACTTCATTCCGCCTATTCCTATTTCGTTGACTTCGACCATTTCCGTCTTCCATCTTCTGCTTTCGGCGTAGTGGACATACATCCTGTAAAGCTCTGCGGCAAAAAGTGCCGCCTCGTCGCCGCCGGCGCCGGCTCTTATTTCCATAACGACGTTTCTGTCATCATTGGGGTCTTTGGGAAGAAGAAGTATCTTTAATTTCTCCTCCAAAGAGGCCATTTCCTCCTTTGCGCCCGCAAGCTCTTCCTTTAAAAGTTCGCGCATTTCCTCGTCGCTTTCACAGCCGAGCATATCCTCTGACTCTTCGATGGTCTCCTGCGCTTTTTTATAGGCCCTGTAGGCCTCCACTATGGGTGAAAGATTTGCCTGTTCTTTCATCACCATCTTATATCTGGCCTGATCCAGGGCAAGCTGCGGGTCATTTAATTCAGCCATCAGCTCCTCGTATTTGGCCAGCATATCCTCTAATCTGTCAAACATATCTGCTCCTTATTTACATGCCATGGCCACTCTGTCAAGCCCGGCAAGGTCTTTTATCACCCTTACCTCCTTAAAGCCGGCCTGCCATAAAAGCATGGAAACGGCTTTTCCCTGACTGCAGCCTATCTCAAAAAACAATCTGCCGCCTTCGTTTAAATGCACGGCGGCATCCTTTATTATTCTCTCATACATGATGAGTCCGTTATGCCCGGCAAAAAGCGCGCCGTAAGGTTCATACATTATGACCTGATTCTGGACTTCATCCTTTTCATCCGGTGATATATAGGGCGGATTTGCGGTTATAAAATCATACTTTTCATCTGTGCCTACAGCGTCAAAAAGATCGCCCTTGTAAAAATAAACATCTGCATCGTTAAGCGCCGCATTTTCTTTTGCGACTTCAAGCGCTTCCTGCGAAATGTCCGTTCCGGTCCCATGCGCAAAGCCTCCAAGCTTCATTGCAGCTATCAGAATGCACCCGGAGCCCGTGCAAAGGTCAAGGATGCTTTTTCCTAAGGTGTCGCATTTTAGAACTTCTTCAACCAGAACCTCCGTATCAAGCCTTGGTATAAGCACTCTTTTATCCACCTTGAATTTAAGGCCGCAAAACTCCTGCGTGCCGAGTATATACTGCACGGGTTCGCCTTTTATTCTTCTTTGGCACCTTTCTTCAAAGAGCGCCTTTTTTTCCGCATCCCCTCTAAGTACTTCTTCCTCTTTTACAAGAAAATACCGGCTTCGCGATACGCCAAAAGTATCTTCAAAAAGAAGCCACGCATCGCTTTCCGGCTCCGCCGAGCCGGATCTTTTTATTTCATCTACCGCTTTTTCGTAATAATCTTTATATGTCATATCAGGGCATTTTATGTCTCTTTTACTGTTTCATCGGCCTCTTTGGCGGTCGAATCCCCGCCTTGGTCCTCTTTTTCTTCCTCAGCGTTTTCATCATCAAGGTGCCCGTCATCTATTACTATCTCAGATGTTACGGCTTCTATGCCGGTAAGCTCCTCTTTATTAAGGCCGTTATTTACGGATTCATATTCGCGCCAGTCAAATACCGCTTCTACAGCGGCTATGGCGACCTCTATCATGGTCTCATCGGGCTCTGATGTGGTTATTCTCTGCAAACATAGACCGGGCTTGCTTAAAAGATTTATGATGCAGTTATCGCTGTTTCCCGCAAGGCGCAGAAATTCGTATGATATTCCCGCAACCACGGGGATCAGCGCGATCCTGCTCAAAAACTTTATCCATATCGTCCTGGCATCTATTACCATGAACAACAATATGGAGATGATCATTACTATCAACAGAAAGCTTGTGCCGCATCTTTTATGAAAGCGCGAAGAGCCTTTAACATTTTCTATGGTGAGCGGCAGGCCGTGCTCGACGCAGTTTATGCATTTATGTTCTGCGCCGTGATACATGTAGGTCCTTTTTATGTCATTAAGGAAGGATATGAGCCATACATACAGAATAAATATGGTCAGCCTTATAAGCCCTTCAAGCAGGCTTACTATGTAGTGGTTCTCAATGACCTTGTGAAGAAGACTTCCGAAAAATGCAGGCAAGAGTGCAAATATGCCTATCGCAAGCACTATCGAAAGGATCATGATAAATGTCGTAAGGACCTTTTCGGCCTTGTCGCCGAACATTTTTGTCATGGCCTTCTCAAACTTTCCGGGCTCTGTTTCCTCCTCTTCATCTTCGGAAATATAAACCCCGGATGAATAATCAAGACATTTCATTCCTACGACCATGGAATCAATAAAATTAAAGATCCCCCTTATAAACGGGAGCTTTAATATTTTGCTCTTTCCCGTGATGCTTTTATAATCTTCTATCTTTAACTGTATTTTCTTATCAGGCCTGCGAACTCCCACGGAATACTTGTTTCCGTTTCGCATCATTATGCCTTCCATAACGGCCTGTCCGCCGATACCGGATGATTTCATACGTTTAGTACCTCTGCCCATTTATCTAAAAAACTGCAGACCTACGACAAAATGTCAAAGCCTGCAGTTTGCTCAAAGCGACGGCATTGCCGCCAAAGTTTTTCAGTCCTGTGTAAAGCCGTACTTGCGGTTGAATCTGTCGATCTTTCCACGAGCCTGAACAGACTTCTGCTGTCCGGTGTAGAACGGATGGCACTTGCTGCAGATTTCAACGTGGATGCTCTGCTTTGTCGAACCTGTTACAAACTCGTTACCGCAGTTGCATGTAACCTTTGCCTGATAATAGGTAGGATGGATCCCTTCTCTCATTTTTTCACCTCATCTTCTATTGTTCTTTGACAATAATTATTTGCGTTTTCACGCAGTGAAAGCAATTATAGCATAAGACTTTTTTTATTGCAAGGGGTTTTTTATCTACTTCATCAGCCCGCAGAAAAAACATAACCCCCACAACAGCAGAAAATGAATTGGATAAAATGCATAGAATACAAAGCGGTTTATCTTGCGGCCGCGGGTGCCGTTATAGGAGGCTAAGAGAGGGATGCATGCAAGCGCAAGTATTTCCGACTCGCCTTCAAATACGGAAAGTATCATCACCGCAAGCGCAAAAGACACCTCTTTATTCCATCTGAAAACATATATCACCACGGCCGCAATTATTCCCGCAAAGCCGTAATCCGTCTTTACAAGCCATCCGAGTGCGCTTCCGGCTGCTGTAGCGGCTGTGATCGCTATAATCCTTGCAGGGATATTCTTTATCTTTTTTTCCGCCTCATCTATTGCCATGATGACAAGAAGTGAGATCGTAAGGGTTACAAAAACATTCTGGCGCCCCGGGTAAAACAGATCGCCCGCAAAGACCTGATCGTCCTTTAGATGAAGCGCCATATCAAAAGGTATCTCCGAAATGACCGCAAATATTGCAAGCCTTATAAGATATTTGATACGGCTTTTGGTGTGGACCGCGCCCTCTGTAAGCAGAAACAAATAAAGCGGAAAGGCAAGCCTTCCTATGCCTCTGCAGATCAGATATATCCATCCTACCGTCCCGATCCTGCCCCAGTTTTTATAATCGTCTAAAAATCTCAGCGTGCCTTCCGCATCCAGGATGCGCATCAGTAATGTGGCGCCGATATGATCTATAAGCATGCTTATCATCGCTATCCACTTTATCTTTGACGCGCTTATCCCGAACCGGCTCAAACTTTCTTCTTCCATATCCGTCCTTAAAAAAACCCTCAGCAAAGCTGAGGGTAAAGATCATTCCATAGCTTCCATGCGAAGCTTTATATATTCTTCAAGCAGGCGGGTGGTATTTTTTACTCCAAGCTTGCTTGAATTTATGCAAAGGTCATACCCCTTTGCCTCTCCCCATTTTGTATCGGAATAGCTGTTGTGGAAAGTCTGTCTCTGCCTGTCGTGATAGGCTATGGCAGCCTTTGCCTCCTCTGCGGTCATCTGATACAGATTCATTATCCTTCGCTGTTTTTGTTTCATGTTACCCATTATAAAAACAGTCACAAGGCATGGGTATTCTCTTAAGATGTACTCTGCGCACCTTCCGACTATAACAAAGGATTCTCCCGAAGCGGCATGTTTTTTGATGAGTTCAAACTGCACCTCTGCCATCTTGTTTTCGCCCGGCTCCATATTTTCACCAAGGCCCGGCGCAGACATAATGCTCTTGGGAACATCATCAAACATGCGCGCATCAAAGGTGTCAAGCTGTTCCGTGTGCGCGATCTCATCGATCAACTGCTGATCGTAAAATGCAAGGCCCATATCATCTGCTATCTGCTGCGCGATCTCGTGACCCGCGCTGCCGTATTCACGCCCAATGGCTACGATTATCTGTCTGTCCATGTTCCCCCCTGTTTTGTTTTTATTTTATTCTCTTCCGTCCCAGCAGTATGTGCAAAGTTTTTCGGGATCTATGCCGACGGAAGCAAGCATATCGTCAAGTCTGTGGAATCTGAGTGATGTGAAATTGAGTTCTTTGCAGATCTCCGATACCATTTTCTTATACTTTTCGGAATCCGGATCGGCATATTCGCGCAAAACATCTATGGAGACATCATCCTTATCGCCTTCAAGGCGCTTTATGACTCTTCTAGCGATCAGATCCATATCCGAATTCGACCTTGAAAAGTTAAGATATTTGCACCCGAAAAGAAGCGGCGGGCATGCGGGCCTTATATGAACTTCGGCCGCTCCGGATTCATATAAGAATTCCGTGGTCTCGCGAAGCTGCGTGCCGCGGACGATGGAGTCGTCTATAAGCAAAAGCTTCTTTCCCTTTATAAGCGCATGCACGGGGATAAGCTTCATATGTGCTATAAGATTTCTCTTTGTCTGGATGGTCGGCATGAATGACCTTGGCCATGTGGGTGTATATTTTACAAAAGGTCTTGAAAAAGGTATGCCCTTTTCGTTTGCGTATCCTATTGCGTGCGCCGTTCCCGAATCCGGAACGCCGGCTACCGTATCTGCCTCCACATTATCGCGCATGGCAAGATATTTGCCGCAGTTGTAACGCATCTGTTCTACGCTCACGCCTTCATATACTGCGCTCGGGTAGCCGTAATATACCCAGAGGAAGGTACATATCTTCATCTTGTCTCCGGGTGATACAAGTGTCTTGCAGCTCTTTTCGTCAAAAACAACTACCTCGCCGGGGCCGAGTTCCCTATCATCCGTGTAACCGAGGTTTAGGTATGAATAGCTTTCAAAGCAGGCGCATCTTGCGTCATCCTTTTTGCCCAAAACTATGGGCGTTCTTCCAAGCTTATCCCTTGCGGCATATATTCCCTTTTCGGTAAGGATCAGCATTGAAAGTGAGCCGTCCACGACTTCCTGGGCAAATTTGATGCCTTCTATAAAGTTTTCCTTCTGGTCAATAAGCGCAGCAACAAGCTCTGTAGGATTAACCTCCCCGTTGCTCATGACAAAGAAATGGACCTTGTTTTTAAGTATCTCTTCTACTATGTATTGTGCATTGTTTATCTTGCTTACTGTTGTGATGGCGTAAAGCCCATGCCTTGATTTTACCAAAACAGGCTGAGCCTCGTAGTCGGAAATACAGCCTACGCCGTAATGTCCGTCAAAATCCTGAAGTTCTTTGTCGAATTTGGTTCTGAAGGGAGAACCTTCTATGCTGTGTATGGACTTGTGAAAGCCCTTGTCGCCGCACACTACCATGCCGGCTCTTCTTGTGCCGAGATGTGAATGATAATCAGTTCCGAAAAAAAGATCAAAAATACAATTTTCCTTTGATGCTACTCCAAAAAATCCGCCCATACTGCCTCCGGTTCGTATATAAAAGTCTACCTGTCTATTTTACCAAAAAGCATTATTCTTTGCAATGTATTTGTTCCAAAACTTTTATGAATATTCCGGGAGGGCAAAGTTTATAATTTTTTTATAATTTATTTCAAAATTTGTTAGCACTCACTATTGACGAGTGCTAACAAATGTGCTATAACTCTACCGTAAGCAAAAACAAACGGCTCTTGCCAAAAAAGCCGGGTCGATTCCGGCACACCAAAAGGAGGTATAAATATGTTTGATTTATTTAATGATGGATTTTTCGGTGATTTTTTCAATGACACTTTCAGAGATTGCAGAAATGATGTCGAGCCGAGACGCCCCGGCGGCTGCCCCGCACCCAAGCCTTACGGACTTATGAAGACCGATATAAAAGATATGGGCGAAAGCTATGAGCTTATGATCGATATCCCCGGCGTTAAGAAAGAGGATGTTTCCGCCGAGCTTAAAGACGGCTTCCTTGTAGTTACCGCTTCAAAGAACGAAGAAAAGGACGAAAAGGGCGAAAACGGAAAGTACATCCGCAGAGAACGCTTTGCGGGAAAGTATTTTAGAAGGTACTTTGTAGGAAAGAAGCTTAAGGAAGAAGATATCAAGGCTTCCTTTGCAGACGGAGTTTTAAAGCTTTCCGTACCCAAGGAGAATACTATAGAACGCGAAGAGCCTAAGAAGCTGATCTCGATAGATTGAGACCCGGCTCTATTTTCAAGATTTTTCTAATTTTTACCGCCCATAAGCTTCTTCGGCTCTGTGGGCGGTAAGATTTTCTTTAAGTGTACCGCCCAGATCCTTCTTCGACTCTGTGGGCGGTATGATTTTCTTTAAGTGTACCGCCCATAAGCTTCTCCGGCTTTGTGGGCGGTATGATTTTCTTTAAGTGTACCGCCCAGATGCTTCTTCGGCTCTGTGGGCGGTAAGTTTTTCTTTAAGCGTACCGCCCAGATGCTTCTTCGGCTCTGTGGGCGGTAAGTTTTTCTTTAAGTGTACCGCCCAGATGCTTCTTCGTCTCTGTGGGCGGTAAGATTTTCTTTAAGTGTACCGCCAGAAAACATCTTCAGCTTTTCAGGCGGTACGCGCATAAATTTGAGACCCATGGACTTAAGTCAAAGTCTCACTAATCATTATTCTTTTTTAAGCTATACAATATGATAGCTTGACACAGGATAAGAAGCAACGCCAAAACGTCTATAATATATGTTATTACCGATACCGGATTTAACATAATTATGCACATAGTATTGGCAATCAAAACCATCCCTGAAATATAAATGCATTCTTCATATATCTTTTTTTTCTTTATAAGCGCGGCGCAGATCGTACATATAAACATGATCAAGGTCAGAACAAATGCGATATTGTAAAACCAGCCGCCCGCTCCCCAAAGGCCAAAGTCATAATATGCCGCCGATCTCGTTATGGTTTCTGTCCCTTTATTTGCAGCCTCCTGATACGATAAACTTCCCGGCAAAAGCTCTAATATCACACATATAAGCGATAATAAGCATGGAGCTATATTTTTAATTTTCATATGAACTGCCTTTCTCAAATAATAATGTTCTACCTATATTTGACATCAAACGTAAGAGTTATGTATATGTATACATGCTGGCAAGAGCTCCTGTAAAGGAGACGGCATTATGCCCATTCCACCCCATGTGTGCCATATACGAGTATCCGCCTACTGACATTTTATATCCATAAACCACCGCCGCATGCATTTCGGCGCCTACAATAGCTCCAAAATATATGACCGGTCTATCATCGAGCAAATAACTTGCGACCGTTGAATTATTGGCAAACGGCGGATAATATGATACGTGATTTACGCTTTTATGCATGTTGGCAAGATATTTTTCTACAGTGTAATGTATTTCAACGCTCGTTGTAGATGTTGAATAACCAAGTCCCTTTCCAACTCTGTAAAGCGAAAAAGGTAATGTGGATTTTATTGAATACTTGGTCCCATCGGACGAAAGATAGGATGAAGGGACAAGGCCTCTGTGATTAATAACAGTATCATATGACAACAACATGCCTGCAGCTATATAACCACATATTCCGCTTCCGCCTGATGAGACTTTCTGCCCGGCGCTGTTCACTTCACAATACCCGCAATCACGAAGATTTTGGAAATAATTGTATCCATTTATAAATGCCCAATTGCCTCTTGTACCGGGCGTGATATTATCTTTTTCTTTATCATGCGCATCATCAAGCCCCTTTCTCATTGCGTTTGACGACACCACCAAAGAATTGATTGTCTCGATAGCTATTGGCTCAGAATTGATAGTGTATATATAAGAGTTTCTGTTTTTGACATAATATTCATTCGGACCTGCGTAGTATAAATTTGAATCCAAATCTGCATAGGGAGAAGGTGATGTTAATGATCCTTCTATATATGTCCCTGTTACCGTATCAATAATTATGTACCCATACTTATTGAATTCCGCCAACACATAAGTATTACCAGCAAAATCCCTAAGTGTTTTTCTACTTTTTACACCTTGGAATGTTTTTTCTTTATAGTTGCCGTCAGCATCCTTTAGATCATTATACAACTCTTGGCTTAATTCATCAACCAATGATGCAACACTTTGAAATGATGTATTTGTTTTAGAGTTAATGATTTCATCAGCATGCGAAGTACAGAAAAGGCTCATGATCATGGCAAAGATCAGTACCTCTGAAAGGCAGAATTTAATTGCCTTTTGAAAAAAGATTTGTTCGTTTGACAGTTTTTGTTTCATGTTTTTTTCTCCTTTTTGTTTGATGAGACAGATTATCGCCCTTTTACCCGCAAAAATCAATAGTCCCTGCACGAATGGTCATATTTTCTGCACAAATGGTTTCTCTTTGCCCCGGATAAGTGCTATAATAAAAAAAACAAAAGGAGTGTACGCATGAAAATAGCGATCTGTGATGACGATAAGATCATAATCGACCAAGTCGATACCATGATAGCCGAATACTATGAACGCCATGATAAAGAAATCCCGGAAATCAAGAAATATGACTCCGGAAATGCTTTATGTAATGATTCCTTTATTCCCGACATAGTATTTCTGGATATTGAAATGCCCGGCGGCAACGGTCTGCTTGCCGGAAACGAATTAAAAAAGAAAAATCCCGATATAATAATAATCATCATCACATCATATATGGACTATTTGGATGATGCGATGCGACTTGCTGTCTTCAGGTATATCTCTAAACCAATAGTTTTATCCCGCTTCCTTCGCAATTTTGACGACGCTATAATAAAATATTCAAAATTACATCGGCATATATTAATAAAGACAAGTGACGGAATGGAAAAAATAGAACTGGTGGATCTGGTATTTATTGAAACAGAAAAAAGAAAATGTATAATTCATACCGTTGCCCGGGACATTATAGGTCTTGAGAATATTTCCTACTGGGAAGACTTTTTGAAAAATAAGGATGATTTTTATTCTCCAAACAGAAGCTTTGTTATAAATCTTTCATATGTGACCGGGTTTTCGCATGATGAGATCACGCTGTGTGATGGCAAATACTCAGTATTATTATCAAGGCGAAAATACAAAGATTTCAAGACAATATATATCAGATTTTTAGAGAAGGAATAGACTGTTTATGGATGCATTGTTTATTTTTATAATGTCATATCTAATAGATTCATTGGCTTTGATGATCTATTGCGCCAAAGAAGATATTCCCCAATTTATAAAAATGACATATCGACTGGTTTTTTGTCTTTTGTTATTTATCTTCTTTTTTGGAGGCGCACCCGCATATTTACTGTGGATGAATGTCTTTGCTTTTATCACTCTAAACTTTGCCTGCATGTATATCATTTGCAGGAAAATGGTATATCTTAAGGGAGCAGTTCATGTGGCAATAACAGCCATGATGTCCATATCCGAGATAGTACCGTTTGTTTTGATCACATACTTTGCTCTTAATAAAACAGACGGAAACAATATGCTGTTTTTATGGATAGTAGGAATAAGCAAAGTAATTTACTGCATAATGCTTGTCACTTTATTCAAGGCAACAGACAAAGATAATATAACGTATGATCATGATGGGCGGAAAACCACATTTATATTCCTTATCATTATGGTCGTAACGCTTCTTCTTTCCGGAAGTCTGATATATGTTTGCCTGTCTCTTAATATAGCAGAAAGCTATTTTTCTCTGCTGATCGCAATTATGTTTATCATCTTGTTGAATTTCTTGGTTTTTTTGTATTCATACTCCATAAAGGTTCAATATGAAGAGATCCTGCAAAACAGACTTCTGCATCAACAGGAAAACGATCTCATAAAATACAATACGGAAATAAATGAACTTACCTCTAACCAGCGAATAGCGCTTCATGATATCAAGAATCACCTGATCACAATAGAAGAAATGAGCCAAAGGGGGAATGCACGAGAAATATCCGATTACATAAAAAACATACTTGATGAGCCGGAGTTTAACAAAAGGCAAAAGTTTTGTTCTAACACGGTCCTCAATATGGTTTTATGCCGCTACAGTGAAAGATTCCAAAAGGAAAATATAGATTTTTCGTTTAATATTTTTAATCCCGTGCTCGAAAAAATCAAAAGCACGGATTTGACTGCGCTGATGTGCAATCTTCTTGACAATGCATCGGAAGCAGCTTCCGGCATTTCCGGAGGATATATTTTCTTGAATATCCAGCGGGGAAAGAATACGGCATATACCGTTATAAAGGTCGTCAATACCTGTCTTACGGAACCTCCGGCAGATGCTAAGGGCAAGCTTAGAACATCTAAAAATGATTCATCGAATCACGGTATCGGGACAAAAAGCATTCAGAGAATATGCGAGAGATATAACGGTTATGCCGATTTCTTTTATGACAGCGAAAAGAAAGAGTTTCATTCCGTTGTGCTTATGGAAAATGTATGAGACCTGTCTTAATGAGCTCCATAAAGCAGCTCAAAGGTCTCGTAGTGATCCTCCGTGTAATATATAAGGCCGTCGTTTGAATAAACGAGGCGCTTTTCGCCTCTTTTGCCGCCGTTATAGTCTATGTCGCATTCAAAATACTTTCGGCCTTTTTTCTCAGGCAGAAGCTTTTCATTGTTTCCGAAGCCGCCCCCGCCTATGCTGCGGCCTTTTGCATATTTATACAGGTCTCCGCCCTGCCAGCCGAGTTTTCCGGCTTCCTTTTTAGTGATATAGTTTGAAGGAAGGTGGCCGTAGGTGTAGAGATAGAGGGCAACATCCTCTTTTGATGTATACTGCCCGTCTTCCGATATGGCGGCTGCTTCGCTTTGGGCAGGCGCGGTCGTCTCTTTTTCGGCTTTTTCAGAGGTCTCTGCGGTCTTTTTTGATTCTTCCGCCTGTTTTGTCTCTTTCTTTTCAGGCCCGGTCTCTTTGGCCGCTTTTGATGTTTCGGCGGCTGTCTCTATCCAAAAGGCTGTAGTGTCATCTGTTTTTACAGATACGCCTTTAGCGCAGCCGGAAAGGATGCATGAAAGCAGAAGGAGCGCGGCAAATAATAATCCGAATCTCTTTTTCATAAGCTGTTCCCTTTATGCTTTTTCAAGCATCTCTTTAAGAGTCCTCCATCCAAGCGCGGCGCATTTTACTCTTGCCGGCATTTTGGCAACATCCTTTAAGGCTCCCGCCTCTTCAAGTTCTTCGATATCTTCCTCTGTAGCCTCATCCCTTATCATTTTTGCAAAGATGTCCGCAAGGCGGATAGCCTCCTGCTTTGTCCTGCCTATGATCATTTCCAGCATGATATCGGTAGATGCCTGCGAAATGGCGCAGCCGTCCCCTATAAAGGCTCCGTCGGCTATAACATCTCCGTCCATCTTAAGCTGGAGGTAGATGTCATCTCCGCAAGAGGGATTGACGCCTTCGAGCATAAGATCCGGGTGGTCGAGTTCGCATTTGTGATACGGATGCTTGTTATGGTCCGTAAGGACCTCGTTATAAAACAATCTGTCTTCCATCTAGTAACCCATTCTCTTTCGTACGCTTGATACAGAATCCAAAAATCTTTCGACCTCTTCAGGTGTATTGTAAAAAGCAAAGCTGGCTCTGGTCGTCGATCTGACCCCCAGATAGTCCATAAGGGGCTGTGCGCAGTGATGCCCCGCGCGTACGCATACTCCGTCGCTTGAAAGTATGCCCGCAACATCATGCGGATGTACATCATCTATGGTAAATGTCACTATTCCCTTGTGATCTTCTTTTTTGGGCGACCCAACTATATGAACATGCTCTATAGCGCCAAGACCGTCCATTGCAAGGTCTGTGAGCAGTCTTTCCTGTTCTTCTATAAGATCAAATCCGACTTTGCCAATATATTCTATAGCCGCATTAAGGCCCACGGCGCCCCCTGCGTTTACCGTGCCCGCCTCAAATTTATGCGGTATATCCGCATAACGCACGCTGTCCCAGTGGACGATCTCTATCATTTCGCCGCCGTAAAAGAAGGGCGGCATTTTTTTTAGGCAGCTCCTTTTTCCGTACAGTACACCTATACCCATAGGAGAAAGCATCTTATGTCCCGAAAAGGCAAGGAAATCCACGTCAAGATCGCTTACGTTTACTTTCATGTGTGGAACGGACTGAGCGCCGTCGCAAAGAATGACTGCGCCTGCCTCATGCGCCCTTTTTGCAAGAGCCTTTATGTCATTGACCTGTCCCAAAACATTTGATACCTGTGTTACGGCTACAAGCTTTGTTTTGTCGGTCAGCACCTTGTCAAGCTGAGCCGGCGTGATATATCCGTCCTCGCCCGGGCACAATTTTACAAGCTTTGCGCCTGTCTTTTCGGCAACCATCTTCCATGGAAGGAAATTGCTGTGGTGTTCCATGACGCTTACTACTATCTCATCGCCTTCTTTTAAAAATTTAAGGCCGTAGCTGTATGCGACAAGGTTTATTGACGCGCTTGCATTTGAAGTAAAGATTATCTCGTCACTGCTTTTGGCGCCGATAAAGTTTTTCACCGCCGCTCTTGCACTTTCATATGCGGCCGTAGCCTTTTCGCTGAGCTCGTAAACGCCCCTTAAAGGGTTTGCGTTTTCGGCCTCATAGTAGTGGCTGACAGCATCAAGCACGCTTAATGGCTTTTGCGTAGTGGCCGCATTATCAAGATATGCTATGTCCGCGCCGGAAAGCAGAGGAAAATCCTTGCGATATTCCAAGATTCTGTTATTCATACTCATTCTCTTTCTCAGTAATAAGACAGGATGCGTATTCACGCATTGCCGCATGCGGCATAAAACCTATCACCCTGTCAAGCTTTGCCTTTTCAAGCACCCTTAAAGCCTCCTGTCTGTCCATGCCTCTTGACTGCATATAAAAGAGCAGTTCTTCATCGGGCCTTCCAAGAGAAGCTCCGTGCGCACCCTGTACATCTTCTTCCGCACACAAAATAAGCGGAATGGTCTTATTTACGACGGTATCATCTATAAGAAGCACGCTTTCGTTTTCAGCGCCCACAGAGCCGCCGCAGCCGTTTACAAAATCTATGGTGCCTCTAAAGAGCTTATAGGACTTGTCCCTTAAAGCGCCGCCCGCCTGAATGTCGCAGCTTCCGCGTTTCCCTTCAAAAACCACGTGATAATTCATATCAAGCTTCCGGTCATCTGCGAGTCTGTATGCTATTCCGGCATCAAATGCGGCATCATTTCCTGCTAGGCACGTCTTGCAGCCCGCATAAACTGCCGCCCCGGATATGAAAAGCTGATAAAGTTCTATTTTTGCGCTGTCTTCGCATACTCCGCCTATATCGTCTACAACCACTGCCTTATCCGGCCCATGGAATATCTGAACGAATCTTATCAAAGAGCCCTTTGCGGCATAAAGCTTTGTCTGAAAAAGGCTCATATCCTCATCTTCGCTATGATCTACATAGACCGTTATCACAGAGCCCTCTTTTGCCTCTATGCCAAGAAGATGCGCGTTTCCGGCATTCTCACCTTTGTCAAAACCGATCTTCACATATGCGTTTTCATCGCGGTTATCAAAAGCATAAATATCAGGCTTTATTCCTGAAACAGCAAAAAGCTCACTCAGCTCTTCTCCTGCGCTTGTCTTTATATCGTCATACTTATCTTTAAGTACCCCGCTACCGGCAGCAGTCACGCCTTCAAATGCGACCTTTGCCTCTGCCTTGCCGCTTATATTTACGCCGCTTACATCAGCATCATTCATCGCAAGGTGATTCCAGGTCCTTACGGGTATCTTATTGACGGTAATATCTTTAGTCATATTCATATTAATATCCTCAGCCTATACTTCCCACCATTTCGAGACGTATAAGGTTGTTCATTTCCATCGCATATTCTAAAGGAAGCTCTTTGGAAACATTTTCCGCAAAGCCGCTTACTATCATTGCCTTGGCCTCTTCTTCCGAAAGCCCTCTTGACATAAGGTAAAATACCGCTTCATCGCTTATTCTTCCTATGGTCGCCTCGTGTCCCACATCCGCATCATCCGTGCGAATGTCCATTGCGGGGATGGTATCGGAACGCGAGATATTGTCTATCATAAGCGATTCACATGAAACGGACGCCTTGCTCTTTTTAGCCTTGCCTGTTATGATGACCTCACTTCTGAAGGTGCTTATGCCGCCGCTTTTTGAAATGGACTTGGCATTTGTAAGCGAAGTCGTTTCGGGCGCATTGTGTACGACCTTAAGACCGGTGTCGAGGTTCTGGCCCTCTCCGGCAAATGTAATGCCCGTGTATTCCATATGCGCGCCGCGGCCGTTAAGAATGCTCATGGGATACAAGCACGATACGTGGGATCCGAATGAACCCGTTACCCATTCTATGGTGCCTCCCTCTTCGACCTTCACCTTCTTGGTGTTGAGGTTATACATATTTTTCGACCAGTTTTCTATGGTCGAATAGCGGAGCTTTGCATTTTTTCCCACAAAAAGCTCTACGCAGCCTGCGTGCAGGTTTGCCACATTATACTTAGGCGCCGAACAGCCCTCTATGAAATGAAGGCTTGCCCCTTCGTCAACTATTATGAGGGTATGCTCAAACTGGCCTGCCCCGGGGGCATTAAGTCTGAAATAGGACTGAAGCGGTATGGAGACCTGAACACCCTTTGGCACATACACAAACGATCCGCCGGACCATACCGCGCCGTGGAGCGCCGCAAATTTGTGGTCTGTGACCGGAACGAGTTTCATAAAGTGTTCCTTCACCATATCGGCATATTCACCCGTGAGTGCGCTTTCCATGTCGGTGTAGATAACGCCCTGCTCTGCGACCTCTTTTTTCACATTGTGATAAACAAGCTCGGAATCATACTGGGCGCCGACGCCTGCAAGAGATTCCCTTTCCGCTTTCGGGATGCCGAGTCTTTCGAAGGTGTTTTTGATATAGTCCGGAACCTCCGACCACTTTGCGGACATCTTTGTGTTCGGGCGAACGTAGGATATGATCTCGTTCATATTAAGGCCGTCCAAAGACGGCCCCCAGTCCGGGAGCTTTATGCTGCAGTATTTTTCATAGGCCGCGATACGAAACTCGCGCATCCATTCGGGGTCATGCTTTTCTTCCGATATCTGCTTAACTATATCAAGTGTAAGCCCGCCGTCAAGGCTGAATGAATCCTGTCCTTCGTCTTTTATGTCATA
>JAEEGF012335007.1_pt1 | contig 17744 bp, 15 predicted proteins | sample 9134171 | NCBI WGS metagenome assembly JAEEGF01 (sample SAMN16246542, study PRJNA631951) | gut metagenome | biome: gut microbiome; feature: rumen; material: AP-attached | host: Bos | place: Iran: Karaj | collected 2018-10 | reverse complement strand
TAGTCGCGGTTGTTCAGGATCTTGTGGAACAGCTGACGGCTGATCTGCGCGCGCCGGTAGACGGCGGAATCCTTCTCGCCGCATTCGTCGAGCAGCGACAGAAGATGTTCGGAAAAGCTGCTTTCCTGCTGTCTGAACACGTCGTCGAAGCTCTCGGCGCGCTTTGCCGCGGCCTTCGGCGCGGCAAACGTCCACTGCGGTTCGGGCGCTGCGCTGTCCTCCATGGCGGTCTCGGCGCAGACGAACGCGTCGGCGCGGCGGTTCGCCGCCTTTGCGTGGAGCGTCGAAGGTCTTTGTTCGATATAGTTTGCCGCGAGATAGAGCCGGAGTTCCTCGCGCAGCGCTTCGGACAGAACGGGTAAGTTCATGCTTATGCCCTCCTGCTCTTGTTTGCGCGGTTGCGCTTGCCCACGCCCCACATGCGGAACGCGGTGGAGACGAGCAGCACGCCGATCGCGACGGCGCCTGCGATCATGGCGGTCTGCATGCCCTTGTTGTACGCCTCGGTCAGCATGCCGCGGCGAATGAAATCCGTCGTGTAATAGATGCCGCCGCCGGGGATCAGGGGCACGAGCGCGCACAAAAGGTAGCTCGTCGCCGGGAACTTGCGGATGCGCGCCATGAACTCGGCGTAGATCGCCGAAGCGACCGCCGCAAACAGATAGCTGATTGATTCATACAGTCCCGCGCGGATGCAGAGGCTGCACACGACCCACGAAATGACGCTGCCGAGCAGCGCGAACGGGATGCCGCGTCCGTGCAGATTGAACATCAGCGCGAAGCCGAGCGTGCCGACGAGCCCCGCAAGGCACTGCAGGGGGATCGAATACTGGATCGGCGCAAGATCGTTTACGACGTGCGGGAAGAGATGCCGCGCAAGCGTCACGCCGGCGCTGGTGCCGATGACGAGCGCGACCGCGATGATCAGCACCTGCACGAGCCGGTTCAGACCCGACATCGTGTCGCCGTAGATGACGTCGCGCAGGCTGTTCGTAAAGAGAAAGCCCGGCACGAGGATCATGATCGCGCCGATCACGGTGATGTTCGCGTCCCTGCCCACGCCGATCGCCGCAAGCGCGTTGGCGAGGAAGCCGAGGATGAAGCTGCACACGAACGACGAGAAGAACGCGTTGGCGTGCAGACGTCCCATGAACTTCTGCGACGCGCCGATCGCGAGCCCGCAGATGCCCGCCGCGAGCATTTCGAGGATCCCGCCGCCGAAGAACGCGCCGAAGCCGAACCCGATCAAAAACGTCGAAAGGAAGAAGACGAACAGGTTGTAGCGGCAGACGCTGCCCTCGACCTCGCGCAAAAGCTTTCGCGCCGTCGCCATGTCGGGACGCTCGCTGCAGATGCGGCGGCAGAGCGCGGAATAGCGCTCGATGCCGTCCAGCACGGTTTCGCTGCCCATCAGACGGCGGATCTTGGTGATGATCTGCCCGTCGTCGGTTTCGAGACTCGCCATGATGCTGTTCGGAATGACGAACGCGTCGACGCGCTCCACGCCGTACGCCTTGACGATGCGCGTGATCGTGTCCTCCACGCGATAGGTCTCCGCGCCGCACGCCTGCAGCTTGTTCGCAAGCGACACCGCGAATTCGAGCAGCTCCGCATAAAACGAACCGCCGCTCTGCGCGGGCTCGGCCGCAGGCGCCGGGGTTGCCTGCAGCAGCGCGCCGCGTTTTGTTTGTTTGTCCCGTTTCTTCATATCTTCCCTCCGCGGGAATGGATTTTTGTGTGCAAAGTATATCAGCCGCCGCGTGAAAAAGCAAGTGGTTTTGTGCCGCAGGACGGCGAACTTGCGCGGCGTTTGCAACTGTGCTATACTATTAATACATACCGAGAAAGGAGAACGGCATTGGAACGTCGCAGCGAACGGGACAACACATCGCCGAAGACCGGACGGCGCAGGATTTTGCGGATCCTCGCCGCGGTTGCGTTCGTCGTCGCGAACGCCGTCGTGCTGTACTTCACCGCGCGCAGCGACTTTTCCAAGAATCCGCCTGCGATTCCGCAGAATCCGTTCGCCGGAAGGAATCTCGGTTATCTGCTCTGCGCCGTCGGGTGCCTGTTGCTTGCGATCACCGCGGAGTCGGCGAAGTTTTTGCTGATGATGAAGCGGCTCAACGAGCGCGTATCCGTGCGGCAGGCGTTCGAAACGACGATGCTCGGCAAGTACTACGACTACATCACGCCGTCGGGCGCGGGCGGGCAGCCGTACCAGATCTGGAACTTCCATGCGCACGGCTATTCGGGCGGCGCGTCGTCGGCGATGCCGATGGCGTCGTTCGTCACGCTGCAGTTCGCGTTCGTGTTCATCGCGATCGTCGTGTTCCTGTTCCGCAACGACGCGGTGGACGCGGTCGGCATCCGGATCGCGGCGTATGTCGGGCTGATCTTCTATTCGCTCGTGCCGATTCTCATCGTGCTGAGCGCGATTGCGCCGAAGACCTCGGCGCGCATCGTCGGCTTTTTCGTGCGCGTCGGGGCGAAGCTGCGGCTTCTGAAGGATCCGGCGCGCGCCTTCGAACGGGCGGAAAACGCGCTGCACCGCTATACGGACAGCCTCGGCATGATCGCAAAAAGCAAGTCGCTGCTGTCGCTGATGTTTCTGTTCTCGATCGTCTATCAGCTTGCGATCTGCTCGATCCCGTACTTCGTCGTGCGCATCTTCGGCGGGCAGCTCGGCTTTGTGCAGTCGCTGTGCATGTGCGTGTTCGTCTATTTCTCGGTCACGATCATTCCCACGCCCGGCAACGCCGGCGCGGCGGAGGGCTCGTTCTACATCCTGTTCAATCAGCTCGACACGTCCGGTCTCTTCTGGGCGATGCTGATCTGGCGGTTTCTCACCTATTATGTCTTTCTGCTGACGGGGCTTGCGATCTACGGCGTGCGCGCGATCGAGCGCGTTCTGAAAAAGCGCGGACCGGCAGAAAAGGAGGACGCATGATCCTTACGCAGCATTGCGAATCGCCGCTCGGCGGCATCACGCTCGTGTCCGACGGCGAAGCGCTGACCGGTCTGTACTTCGACGGACAGAAGCACATGCCCGCGATCGAAGGGACGGAGGCGGAGCTTGCGGTGTTCGAAACGACGCGTCGCTGGCTTGCCGCGTACTTTGCCGGAGAACGGCCGGGCGATCCGCCGAAGCTTGCGCTTTCGGGCACGCCGTTTCGGAAGCGGGTGTGGGAGGCGCTGCTGCGCATCCCCTACGGCGAGACGGTCTCCTACGCGGCGCTTGCGAAAACGCTGCGGTCCTCGGCGCGCGCAGTCGGCGGGGCGGTCGGACGCAATCCGGTCGCGCTCATCGTGCCGTGTCACCGCGTGATCGGCAAAAACGGCGCGCTCACGGGCTACGCGGGCGGGCTTGCGCGGAAGGAAAGTCTGCTTGCGCTCGAACAAAAAAACGGACCGTCGTCCGAAGCGGGTGCGAATATGGGGCAACCTGCATAAAAATCGGGATACAGATATGAATAAATCGCAAATTCTGCGGTTTTTTCTTGTGTTTTGGGACGCTTTTGGTTTGCTTTTTCCATTATGGAATGCTATACTTGTAAACAGGGAATGTATATACATACATCGATATACACGAATCGGAGGATAACGAGAATGATGAAACGATTGACAGCAATCTTTCTGTGCCTTCTGATGTTCTTTGCGCTGCTGCCTGTTGCGGTCGCGGAGGACGAAGCGGAAGAACCCGCTGTTTCGGAAGTACCGGATGAGGGCGATCAGATCGTCACGGACGAGATCACCGCGCCCGCCGAAGAACCGGAAGCGGATGCGGATGCCGTCGCGGACGCGCCGGAGGAGGATACCGACGCGGCGGTCGCGGAGCCCGAAGCGGATCCCGATGCGATTCTGGAAGAGCCCGAAGAGGATCCGGATGCATCGACCGTGATCCTGATCAACGAGGAGAACTTCCCGGACGAGAACTTCCGCAAGTGGATCGTTGCGAACGTCCCGGGCGTCACGGTTGACGCGAACGGCGTCTGCTCGATCACGAGCGACGACGCGAAGAAGGTCACATCGATCATCGTGAACGGACAGTCGATCTCTTCGCTGAGCGGTATCCGCAAGTTCTCGAAGCTGGATACGCTGGACTGCCGGAACAACAAGATCAAGTATCTGGATGTCAGCAGCCTCAAGGAACTGACCTATCTGAACTGCTCGGACAACAAGCTCGAAAAGCTCGTGCTCGGCAGCACCAAGAAGCTTGCGTCGCTGTACTGCCTGAACAATAAGCTGCCGACGATCTCGCTCAAGTACAACGTCGGGATGAAGGCGATCTACTGCGCGAACAACGTCATCACGAGCCTCGATACCTCGAAGCTGACCGAGCTCACGCATCTGGACTGTTCGCACAACTCGCTGACAAAGCTGGACGTTTCGAAGAATACGAAGCTTGCGAAGCTGGACTGCAACCACAACAAGCTGACGGCGCTCAACGTGACGGCGAACATCGGGCTCGAAGAACTGACGGTCAGCTATAACGAACTCAAGACGATCGACCTTACGAAGAACGGCAACCTGAGATTCTTCGAAGGCCGCGTATGCAGCTTCGAAAAATTCGACGTCACGAAGAACGCGGAGCTTCAGTATCTGGATGTCGGCGTCAACAACCTGACGGCGCTTGACGTCACGAAGAACAGCAAGCTCTACTCGCTGGACTGCGAAACCAACCAGCTCAAGCTCATTGACGTGACGAAGAACGGGAACCTGACGTATCTCCACGTGGACGGCAACCCGATGACCTCGATCGATATCACGAAGAACACGGGACTCATCGAGTTCACCGCGTTCAGCTGCGCGCTGACTGCGATCAACGTCACGTACAATACGCAGCTCCGCCGCCTCAGCGTCGGCGGCAACTTCATCGGCTCGATCACGCTTTCGGGCAATTCTCTGCTCGAGGACCTCGACGTATCGTACAACGAGCTGTACACGCTGAACCTTTCGAGCAACACCAAGCTCAAGAAGCTCTGGTGCAACGGCAACCATCTGAAGATGCTGGATCTGAGCATGCTGACGAACCTGACGGAGATCGAGTTCAGCGAGCAGGAGCTCCTCGCGCCGACCGGCATCGTCTACAGCGGCGGCGATTACAAGTTCGACATGAACACGATGTTCAGCTCGTTTGAGAAGGTCGAACCCGCGGTCTATCCGCTCAACAAGATCACCGGCTTCGTCACGCTGCCCGGCTACGTCGATTCCTTCGACTACCTCTACGACACCGGCAAGGGCAAGATGCCCGTCAAGCTGCATATGCCTTACAGCGGTCCCGCAACGGTCGTGTTCATGAAGCCGACCGTGGACTTCAGAGGCACCACGCCGTTCGTGGTCTATGACGGCAAGGAAAAGAAGCCGACGGTCACGGTCAAGGACGGCGACGGCAACATCATCAATCCGAACCGCTACACCGTTGCGTACTCGAACAACGTCAATCCCGGCACGGCGACGGTCACGGTCACGTTCATCAACACGCTGAACACGGCGACCGGCTGGTTCAAGATCTATCTGCCCGGTCCAAAGACCACCACCGTGGAGAATACGGCGACCGGCATCACGATCAAGTGGAGCAAGGTCGACAAGGCGATCGGCTACGTCATCTATCGCCGCGCATGGAACCTCTCCAGCAGCTCGTGGACGGATTTCGCACGCTGGAACAACACGACCGCGCTCGAATGGACCGACACGTCGGTCTATGCGGGCACGCGCTATCAGTACGGCATCAAGGCGTACTTCACCAACGCGTTTGACACCAACAACCTCGGCGTCGTCGGTCCGCTTAAGACCACGGTCCGCATCACCACCCGCGTGCTGAACGAGGTCACTCCGTACAGCGGCAAGCTGGTCGTCAAGTGGGACGGCTCCAAGTACTGCACGGGCTACGAGGTGCAGTATGCGCGCGACGCCGCGTTCACGTCGTACCTCAAGACGGTCAAGATCAAGAAGAACAGCACGTATTCGACGACGATCACCAACCTGAAGTCCAAAACGACCTACTATGTACGCGTCCGCTCGTACACGGAGATGGAGGGCATGACGTACTACGGAGAATGGTCGAACGTGAAGAACGCCACGACCAAGTAAACAACTCCAAAGAAGCTCCGGAATAACGGGGCTTCTTTTTCGCCCTGATTTGCGCCGCGGCGGCGCAGAACGGCGAAAACCTGCGCGATATATCGAAAATACACCGGAAATCAACGAAAGGCGGATCAAAATGGAACAACAACCGACGGACATGAAGTATCTGAAACTGCTTGCGCACGAGTACCCGACGATTGCGGAGGTTTCGACGGAGATCATCAATCTGAAGGCGATCCTGGGGCTTCCGAAGGGAACGGAGCATTTTATCAGCGACATCCACGGCGAATACGAGGCGTTCATCCACATGCTGAAAAACGCTTCGGGCGTGATCCGCAAAAAGATCGACATCCTGTTCGAGAACACCGTGACCGAGTCGGAGCGCAACACGCTCGCGACACTGATCTATTATCCCGTGCAGAAGCTGGATCAGCTCAAGCGCGCCGGCGTCGTCAATGCGGAGTGGTACAAGATCACGCTGCGGCGGCTCGTCGAGGTCTGCCGGTTCTCCGCGTCGAAGTATACGCGTTCTAAGGTCCGCAAGGCGCTGCCCGAGGACTTTGCCTACATCATCGACGAACTGCTGCACGCGATCGAGACCGAGGACAAGATCCGCTACAACAACGAGATCATCCGCTCGATCATCGAGACCGAGCAGGCGGACGTCATGATCGTCGCGCTTTCGAACCTCATCCAGCGGCTGGTCATCGACCGGCTGCACATCGTCGGCGACGTGTTCGACCGCGGTCCCGGCGCGCATATCATTCTGGACCGGCTTCTGAACTATCACAACGTCGACGTGCAGTGGGGCAACCACGACATCCTGTGGATGGGCGCGGCGGCGGGCAACCGCGCGCTGATCGCGACGGCGATCATCAACTCTTTGAAATACGGCAACGTCGACACGATCGAGGACGGCTACGGCATCTCGCTTTCGCCGCTGCTGAAATTCGCGCTCGAAACGTATGCCGACGATCCCTGCACGCGGTTTCTGCCGCGCGAGGTCGGCGACGCGCGCCACGACAATCCGGAGCTCATCGCCAAGATGCACAAGGCGATGGCGATCATCCTGTTCAAGCTGGAGGGGCAGATCATCGAAAAGAACCCCGACTATCACATGGAGCACCGCCGCATGCTGCACCGCGTCGATTACGAGCGCGGCACGATGGAGATCGACGGCGTCGAGTACGAACTGTGCGACAAACGCTTCCCGACCGTGCTGCCCTCCGATCCGTACGTGCTGACCGAGGAGGAAGAGGACCTCATGGATAAGCTGCGCACGGCGTTCTACCATTCCGGCAAGATCCGCGAGCATACGAAGTTCCTGTTCTCGCACGGCAGCATGTACCTTGTCTGCAACGGCAACCTGCTGTTCCACGGCTGCGTTCCCGCCAACGAGGACGGCAGCTTTGCGGAGGTCGTCATCGACGGCAGACCGTATTCCGGCAAAGCGCTGTTCGACCGCGCGGACGCGATGGTGCGTCAGGGCTTCTTCACCAAGTGGGGCACGCCCGAGCGCGAGCAGGGGCTCGACTTCTTCTGGTACATGTGGTGCGGCACGAACTCGCCGCTGTTCGGCAAGGACAAGATGACGACGTTCGAGCGCTACTTCATCGAGGACAAGACGACGCACGAGGAGCACAAGAATCCGTACTTCAAGCTCGCCGAGCACGAGGACTTTGCGATCAGGATCCTCAGGGAGTTCGGACTGTCCGACGATCCGGATTCGCACATCATCAACGGGCATGTGCCGGTCAAGATCAAGAAGGGCGAGTCCCCGATCAAGGCGAACGGCCGCATCTTCGTTATCGACGGCGGCATGTCGAAAGCCTATCAGTCCACGACCGGGATCGCGGGCTATACGCTCATCTACAACTCGCAGAACATGATCCTTTCGTGCCACGATCCGTTCGTGACGGTCAACGAGGCGATCCGCTCCGAGGTCGATATCCATTCGACGCAGCAGATCGTCTACACGCCCGCCGTACGCAAGCGCGTTGCGGATACGGACGTGGGTAAATCGCTGATCGAGCGCATTTCGGACCTCAAACTGCTGCTCGCCGCCTACCGTTCCGGCACGATCAAACAGCATACTAGATGAGTTGAGTTTATCAAATCTTGGAGGTAACACTATGGGATTCAAAAAACTGTTTTGTCCGAGTTGTGGGGCAAGTATCGAATTGGACGAAAACCGAGAATTTGGCTTTTGTGTTTATTGCGGTACAAAGATTGCACAAGATAAGTTGATTGTGGAGCATCGTGGCAATGTTAGCGTAAGCGGCGTTGCGGACACAAACGCGATTTTGGAACGTGCCAGAATGTATTTGGAAGACAAGAAGTTTGATGATGCATTGAAATACTGTGAACGTGCACTTGATCTGAATCCGAGAAATGCGGATGCATATTTTCTGAAACTCATGGCAGAAACCCGTTCACAAAAGCGGGAGGATTTGGGAAAGAGTGTCAAGCCGCTGAATGCCCATGATAGCTTTCTCAAAGCAATGCGTTTTGGCACACAAAAAATGAAAGATGAGTTAGTGCTGTACAATGAACAATCAATAGGGAGTTTTTGTCAGGAAAAACAGTGTAGACAGGACAAAATAGATCAGAGAAAGAAAGAACTTGAGGATCATGAAGCGTTGCTGATAGGACTTGAGAAAAGAGCCGATAGAAATCACGTCTGGATTAGTTGCAAAAAACTCTTTATTGTCCTTGCGATTATTGTGAATGTTGCGTTGACGATACTAGTTGCATTAACGCGTAAAGAATCGCTTTCATTAATTGCTTATTTGTTGCTGGTGGTTGCAACGATAGTCGAAATTATCGTGCTGAACAGGATGGAAAAACGTGCTTTGAAATATCGGTCTGAAGCAATAATGTACAAGAAACAATTAGCAAATGAGAATCTTAATATCTCCGAAGAAGAAAGAGCGATTCGAAATTGGGAAAATGACGTGCATAAGATCGTATGACTATTATTGCGATTAGAGAAACTGTTCCTTTAGGGGAAGGCTGTTGGGTCATTCTCGAACTGTAGGGGGCGACGACCTCGGCGCCCCGACAACCCTTCCGTCTCGCTTCGCGATCCACCCTCCCTTACACAGGGGAGCCTTTTGGTTGCGTATACGCAAGGCTTCCCCTTGAGGGGAAGCTCCGCGAAGCGGTGATGAGGTGGACACACAAAAAGCGTCAGTTTTTGCGGATGATCCCCCAGCACGGAACACCTCATCCGTCTCGGCTTCGCCGATCCACCTTCCCCTCAAGGGGAAGGCTTTTTTTCGAGCAAGAAAAAGCCCTCCCTGTGCAAGGGAGGGTGGCTCGGCGTAGCCGAGACGGGAGGGTTGCAGACCTTCGGTCACGATATACGGCTGACGCCGCACGATATACGGCTTGACGCCGCACGATACGCCTGCGGCACGAACAGGGAAACCCCCTTGACAAACCTCCCCGGCAGGGGACTTTTTTGATGCGCATTTCCGGCGGAAAGCCGGGATGACGTATTATAATATATGACACAAAACCGGTAAATCCCGATTGACTTTTGCACGATATTTTGGTACAATGATGGTGTGTCGGACAACCGATCGAGGTTGTCAGACAACTGAGGTGCAAGGAGCGTCGGATGAAAGACTACTGGGTACTGCTCGGAAGCTTCGGCAGCGGCAAAAGCGAGATAGCGTTGAACATGTCGATCAACGCCGCCAAAGCAGGTCCGTGTACCCTTGTAGACCTCGACGTCATCAATCCGTATTTCCGTACCAGCGAGCGCGGCGACGTGCTGACGCCCGCCGGCGTGGAACTCATTATGCCCCCGTACGCGCTCGAAAAGATCGAGATCATGTCGCTGTCCGCCCGTGTGTATTCCGCATTCACACCGGGAGAGGGCAGCGTTTTTTTCGACATCGGCGGCGACCATGTCGGCTCGATCGCGCTGGGACAGTACAAGCCGTATTTCGACCGGATCCCCGATGAACACAAGCATATCCTGTTCATCGTCAATCCGCTGCGTCCGACGGCGGCGGACGTCGACAGCGCGTGGGCGGTGCTCGAAAAGATTCAGCTCGTTTCGCGGCTGTCCGTGACCGGCATCGTGAACAACGGCAATCTTGCGGGCGAAACGGATTATACGCATCTGGTCGAAGGCTATGAGCTCGTCAAGGGGCTGTCCGAAAAGACCGGCATCCCCGTGTGGGGCACCTGCGGCACGAAGCCGGTGCTGGAAGCGTTCGACGCGTATGCGAAGGAACACGGGCTCGATCCGACGTACATCGGCAGATACGAGCCGATCGAAGTGCTGATGCACCGGAGCTGGGATAAGTTCCTGAACGAAGGACTTTAATAGAAACACAATATCAGGGAGGAAAGAGAGGAAACGTCATGATCAAAGTCACCATCCACGAAAACGCATGCAAGAGCTGCGGCCTCTGCGTGCGCGCATGTCCCAAAGACGTGCTGGCCATTTCCAAGCGCCTCAACACCAAGGGCTATTACGCCGTTGAGGTCGTGCATCCGGAGGCCTGCATCGCCTGTGCGTCCTGCGCAAGAACCTGCCCGGACGTTGCCATTGAAATCGAGAAATAAGGAGGAACAGTATGGCTAAGAAACTGATGAAGGGTTGCGAGGCCATTGCCGAAGCCGCAATCCAGGCGGGATGCCGCTACTTCTTCGGCTACCCGATCACCCCGCAGAACGACATTCCGGAATACATGTCTCTGCGTCTTCCGCAGGTCGGCGGATGCTTCCTGCAGGCGGAGAGCGAAGTCGCCGCGATCAACATGGTCTACGGCGCCGGCGGCGCGGGTGCGCGTGTTATGACGTCCTCCTCCAGCCCGGGTATTTCTCTGAAACAGGAAGGCATCTCCACCATTGCGGGCGCGGAAGTGCCCTGCGTCATCGTCAACATGATGCGCGGCGGCCCCGGCCTCGGCAACATTCAGGCGTCCCAGGGCGACTATTTCCAGGCGGTCAAGGGCGGCGGTCACGGCGACTACCGCAGCATCGTCATCGCGCCTTCCTCCATTCAGGAGACGGTCGACATGATGCCCAAGGCGTTTGATCTTGCGGACAACTACCGCATGCCGGTCATCATCCTTGCCGACGGTCTGATCGGTCAGATGATGGAGCCGGTCGAGCTGCACATGAATCCGAATCCCACGATGCCCGAAAAGCCGTGGGCGGCGCAGGGCTGGGATCCGAAGGGCACCCGTCCGCGTGCGATCATCAACTCCCTCTACATTGAAACCGAGGACCTCGACACGCTGATGACGCGCCTGAACGCGCGCTACGACGTGATCCGCGAAAAGGAAGTCATGGTCGAGAAGTACCACACCGAGGGCGCGGAATTCATCCTCTGTGCATACGGCACGGTCGCGCGCGTCTGCAAGGCGGCGGTGCGCATCCTCGAAGAAAACGGCGTCAAGGCGGGACTCGTTCGTCCGATTACGCTTTGGCCGTTCCCGACCAAGGAGGTTCACGAGGTCTTTGCGCAGGAGAGCGTCAAGGCAGGTCTCACGGTCGAAATCAGCAACGGTCAGATGGTCGAAGACATCCGTCTGGCGGTCAACGGTCTGAAGCCCGTGGAGTACATGGGCAAGGGCGGCAGCATTATCCCGGCAGCCGAGGATATTGCCGAACGCATCATGCAGATGAGGAGGGCATAAAAGATGGCAACCGTTTTCAAGAAAACTCCCGTTTTAACGGACGTTCCGTTCCACTACTGCCCGGGCTGCGGACACGGCATCGTGCACCGCATCGTCGCGGAAGTCATTGAGGAACTCGGCATTCAGGAAAAATGCGCGGGCGTCGCTCCCGTCGGCTGCGCGGTCTTCCTTTACAACTACATGAACATCGACATGTACGAAGCGGCGCACGGCAGAGCGCCGGCGGTGGCGACGGGCTTCAAGCGCGTCCATCCGGATAAGTACATCTTCACCTATCAGGGCGACGGCGACCTCGCTTCCATCGGTACGGCGGAGATCGTGCACGCGGCGCACCGCGGCGAGAAGATCACGACGATCTTCATCAACAACGCGATCTACGGCATGACCGGCGGTCAGATGGCGCCGACCACGCTGGTCGGTCAGAAGACCACCACCTCGCCGCTCGGCCGCGATCCCGAGCATTGCGGCGAGCCGATCCGCATTGCGGAGATGCTCTCCACGATCAACGGCTCTGCGTTCATCGCGCGCTGCGCGCTGAACAACACGCCCAACATCATCAAGACCAAGCAGGCGATCAAGAAGGCGTTCCAGGCGCAGATCGACCGCAAGGGCTTCTCTTTGGTCGAGATCCTGTCTCCCTGCCCGACGAACTGGGGCAAAGCGCCCGGCGAGGCAATGCAGTGGCTCGAAGACAACATGATCCCGTACTATCCGCTCGGCACGTTTAAGGAGGTATAACCATGGTTGAGAGAAATATTTTCGCGGGCTTCGGCGGACAGGGCGTTCTGCTGATGGGACAGCTCCTCGCGGCTGCGGGCATGATGGAAGGCAAGAACACTTCCTGGATCCCGTCCTACGGTCCCGAAATGCGCGGCGGCACGGCAAACTGCAGCGTCATGCTCAGTGATCAGGAGATCGATTCTCCGTTGGTCACGCGCCCGACGTCGCTGATCGTCATGAACCGTCCGTCCCTCGAGAAATTCGAGGACAAGGTCGTTCCCGGCGGCTCGATCTTCGTCAACAGCTCGATGATCGACATCAAGGTGAAGCGCACCGACGTCAACGCGTACTATGTACCCTGCACGGAGATCGCTTCGGAGCTCGGCAACAGCAAGGTTTCGAACATGATCATGCTCGGCGCATACCTCGGCAAGTCCAAGTGCGTTGAGGTCGAGACCGTTCTTGCGGCGCTGCTCGAAAAGCTCGGCGAGAAGAAAGCCAAGCTGATCCCGCTGAACCGTGAAGCGCTGCTGCGCGGCGCATCCTGCATCGAAGAATAACAGCAAACAAAAGGGGTTGCCGATACCCGCGGCAGCCCCTGCGGTTTTTTGCGTTTGCGACAGCAAACATATCGTGCGGTGCAAGCCGTATATCGTGTTTGCAAAAGCAAATATATCGTGCGGCGCAAGCCGTATATCGCCAAAGTGTGACATTCTTTCAAACGATATGTCCCTGACGGGACGCGATATGCCTTCGGCACGATATTCTTGCAGAACGATATGCACCGGAGGGTGCACAAAAGGAGAAACACCATGCCACAATACATTTCTGCCGCAGAGGCCGTCAAGTTGATCCGCGACGGGGACTGCCTGATCTACAACAACTTTCTCGGCATGAACAATGCCGAACAGCTCAGTATCGCGCTCAACGAGCGTTTCGAAGCCGAGGGGCATCCGAAGGATCTGACGCTCTACTGCACGGCGGGCTTGGGCGGATGGCTTCCCGGTCAGCCGTGCGAAAAGATCGTTCCGCTCGGCGGCGTCAAGACGGTCATCATGTCGCACTACGGCTCCATGCCCGACACGGCGAAGATGATCCTCGAAAACAGGATCGAGGCGTACAATCTGCCGTTCGGCGTGATGTCGCACGCGGTCCGCGCCGGCGCGGCGGGGCATCCGTATTATATCTCCGACGCGGGACTCAACCTGTTTGTCGATCCGAAGTACAAGGGCTATCAGCTCAACGAGCAGTCGAAGCAGGAGCTTGTCGAGGAGATCACGATCGACGGCAAGCGCAGACTCAAGTACGCAACGCCGCGTCCCGACGTCGCGCTGCTGAAGGGCTCGAGCGCCGATGCTTTGGGCAACATCTCGTGGGAGGACGAACCGGTCGTCGGCGACGCGCTGTCGATCGCGCAGCTTGTCAAGCGGCTCGGCGGCAAGGTCATCGTGCAGGTCAAGCGCAAGCTCGACCATCCGCGCCGTCCGACCGAGGTCGTGATCCCGTCCGTGCTCGTCGACTACATCTGCGTCTGCCCCGAGCAGGACCAGATTCAGGGCATCAAGGGCAGCGATCCGCGCTATGCGGGCGACGTCCCGATGACGGATGAGGAGCTCGAAGCCTATGTGCGCGAGAACGCCAAGGAGGATCCGAAGGACCTTGCAAAGCGCCTGATCGCGCAGCGCGCGGCAAAGGAGCTCAAGCCCGGTCACGTCGTCAACATCGGCGTCGGCGCGCCGGAGTTTGTCGCGGTCGAAGCGGCGAAGAGCGGCATGCTTTCGAAGGTCGCGCTGACCGTCGAAGCCGGTTCCATGAAAGGTCTGCCCGCGGGCGGGTTCGCCTTCGGCGCCGCAATGGGCGCGCAGGCGTGCTGCACCACCGCCGAACAGTTCGATCTGTACGACGGCGGCGGACTGGATATCTGCTTTATCGGGGCGCTGGAGGTTGACGGCGAAGGCAATGTCAACGGACATTACCATCCGAAGAAGCTTTCCGGCATCGGCGGATTCATCAACATCACGCAGTTCACGCACAAGGTCGTGTTCTGCACGACGTTCTCCGCGGGCGGTCTCGAAATCGAGGACGGTCCGGACGGGCTGAAGATCCTGAAGGAAGGCAAGTTCCTGAAGTTTGCAAAGAACGTGACGGCGCTGTCGTTCTCGGCGCAGAACGCGCATGAGAACGGGCAGGAGGTCGTGTATGTGACCGAGCGCTGCGTGTTCCGGCTCGGCGAAAAGGGACTGGTGCTTTCGGAAGTGCGAAAAGGCGTGGACGTGAAGACGCAGATTCTCGATCTGCTGCCGTTCAAGGTTGAGGTTGCGCCGGAACTGATCGTGTACTGATCAGTCGAGCGGGATCTTGAACGCGCGCATCGTGTTGATGATGTGCAGATACATCGCGGCTTTCGCGCCTTCGGGATTGCGGTCCTTGAGGTACTCCATCAGCACGCGGTGATCGTGCAGCGTCATTTCGGCGACCTGCGGCGCTTCCGCCGCGAGGATGATGCCGTGATGGATCGCGCGGTTGAAGATCGGCAGCAGCGCCGTGATGAACGGGTTGTGCGTCGCGGAGGCGATCGAGTTGTGGAACTTCTGCTCGCTGTCGTCCCATTCGGGATCCTGATGGCGGATCATGCGCTCGTTGAGCTCGCCGTAGCGGAAGATCGCTTCCAGCTCCTCGTCGCTTGCGCGGAGGCACGCATAGTACGCCGCCTGCGGCTCGAACATCAGACGCATTTCGTAGAGGTCCTTGGTGTTGACGTTCGTGTCCTGAATCTTCAGCACGTCGTAGTCGGCATGGATGCTGCGGCTCTGCGTCACGAATGTGCCGATGCCGCGCTTGACCTCGACAAGTCCGCGCGTGGAGAGGATGCGAAGCGCTTCCCGAAGCGTCGTGCGGCTCACCTGCATCTTTTTCGAAAGCTCCGGCTCGTTCGGAAGCTTGTCGCCGGGACGGAAGTCTCCGTTTGCGATCATCTCCGCCAGTTCGTCCGCGATGCGCACGGACAGCGCGTTGGTTGCATAGGACATGGGGCGCACCTCCGGTTTGATACAACAATTATAACGCATGGGTGTGTGGAAAACAACAAAATTCAAAAAAAGGGAGAATCATCATGCAAGGTTTAACGATCATCAAGACAGAGCATCCCAAAGACAAGCCCGTGAAGGGACAGAAACTCGGCTTCGGCTGCGTGTTCACCGATCATATGCTGATCATGCAGTACGATAGGGGACACGGCTGGCACGACGCGAAGATCGTCCCGTACGGACCGATCTCCATCAGCCCCGCGAGCACCGTTCTGCACTATGCGCAGGAGACGTTCGAGGGTATGAAGGCGTACCGCAGCGAGGACGGCCGCATCCTGCTGTTCCGTCCGGAGGAGAACTTCAAGCGCCTGAACCTTTCCAACAAGCGGATGTGCATCCCCGAGCTCGACGTCGATTTCTGCGTCGAATCCCTGAAGGAGCTCGTCATGCTCGACAAGGACTGGATCCCCACCGATCCCGGCGCGTCGCTCTATATCCGTCCGATGGTCATCGGCAACGAATCGCGTCTCGGCGTCAAGGAAGCGGACAGCTACCTCTATATGGTGCTTCTGAGCCCGTCCGGCGCGTACTATGAGAGCGGCTTAAAGCCCGTTCCGATCTACGTCGAGGAGGAATACGTCCGCGCGGTCCGCGGCGGCACCGGCTTTGCCAAGACCGGCGGCAACTACGCGTCCTCGATGCTCGCGCAGGAGATCGCGCATGCAAAGGGCTATTCGCAGGTGCTCTGGCTCGACGGCGTCGAAAAGAAGTACGTCGGCGAGGTCGGCGCGATGAACATCTTCTTCGTCATCGACGGCGAGGTCATCACGCCGGAGCTTGACGGCAGCATCCTTGCGGGCATCACGAGGAAGTCGATGATCGAGATCCTCCGCCACGAGGGCTACAAGGTCACCGAGCGCAGAATCGCGATTCAGGAGATCGCGGACGCGTACGACAGAGGACACCTGAACGAGATCTTCGGCACCGGCACCGCGGCGGTCATCAGCCCGGTCGGCGAACTCAAGTGGGGCGACAAGGTCATGAAGATCAACAACGGCGAGATCGGACCGATCGCGGCGTACGCCTACAAGACGCTCACCGACATCCAGTGGGGCCGCATCCCGGATCCGCACGGCTGGTCGATCGAGATCGGCAAAATGTAAGGGAATGAATGCGCTTCGCAATGAACGGCTGAAGCCTTTTTCGCAAAAGATGCGGCGGGAGATGACCAAAGAAGAAAGGCATCTCCGGTACGATTTTCTGAAAGGGCTTCCCGTGACCGTTCATCGGCAGAAGATTCTCGGCAACTATATCGCAGATTTCTATATCGCCCCGAAGAAGCTCGTGATTGAGCTGGACGGTTCACAGCATTACATGGACAAGGGCGTTCGCGCCGACTGGGACAGAGATGCGTGGATGCGGAAGAACGGGATCACCGTACTGCGGTACACCAATCTGCAGATCCGTCGTGAGTTTACCGCGGTATGCGAAGACATTCTGATGCATCTTGAGGACACCTCATCAGTCACCTGACGGTGACAGCTTCCCCTCAAGGGAAAGCCTCTTGACTGCCAAAAGCCTTCTCCTTGAGGAGAAGAGATGGCGACGCGCGGGGAGCGCGCGACGGCACCGCTGAAACGGAGCGAAGCGGAGTGTGTACGCCGAAGCGAAAGCGAGGCGGATGAGGTGGAACGAATCGCGGCTGCGCCGCATGGAACAGACTGTTATTCCTGAGGAGGAACTATTATGATACCGAAAATGATGGATGCGATTGTCAAACCCGTTGCGGGCGTCGGCCTCGAACTGCGCCGGGTTCCCGTTCCGGAACCCGGTCCCGGAGAAGTGCTGATCAAGGTTCACAAGACGGCGATTTGCGGTACGGACGTGCATATCTATGACTGGACGCCGTGGTCCGCAGAGCACGTGAAACCGCCGATGGTGATCGGCCACGAATACGTCGGCGAGATTGCCGCGCTCGGCGCGGGCGTTACCGGTCTTACCGTCGGCATGCGTGTATCCGGTGAGGGACACATCACCTGCGGCCATTGCCGCAACTGCCACACGGGAAACATCCAATGGTGCAAGAATACAAAGAGCGTCGGCGTGGATCGCGACGGCGCGTTCGCGGAATACGTCTGCATTCCGGAAAAGAACGTCATCATTATTGACCCGCAGCTGGACGAGGACGTCGTCGCCTTCTTCGACGCGTTCGGCAACGCCACGCATACCGCGCTGATGTTCAACCTCGTCG
>JAEEGF011002553.1_pt1 | contig 17749 bp, 16 predicted proteins | sample 9134171 | NCBI WGS metagenome assembly JAEEGF01 (sample SAMN16246542, study PRJNA631951) | gut metagenome | biome: gut microbiome; feature: rumen; material: AP-attached | host: Bos | place: Iran: Karaj | collected 2018-10 | reverse complement strand
CGTGCGAATCAAAGACCTCGAAGTCCTCATACGGCCAGATCGTCTTTCCGTCGATGCTGTACGGCATGGAAATCAGGCGATAGCCGTATTCCTTCGCCACCTCCGGGGTGAAATCGGTGTCGGTGTCGGTAAACAGTGTCAGCATGGTTTTACTCTCCTACTAAAATATATTGGTGAACGGGCTGTCCGCCGTCGATGCGGATGACCTCCGTTCTGGGATACTGTTCGGTCAGTGCGGAAAAGAGGTTGTCCGCCTCTGCTTCCGGCGCGTCAAGCCCTACTAAAAGCAGCAGAACGCCGCAGTTTTCGACATGCATAGATCTTGAAAGCGCAATCGCGGTGTCGACCGCGTCGCGGTCGTTGACGTAGATCGTATCGCCGATAAAGCCGATGAAATCGCCGGAGTGCACGTGCACGCCGTCTTTTTCGGCGTTGCGGCTCGCACGGGAGACAAAGCCGGTCGTCACGGAATGAATGATCTCGTCGAGCTCCGCAACGATTTCGTCCGGTTCGCCCGCGTTCGTGTCCATCATGGAGATCGCGGCGTAGCCCTCGCCGACCGAATGCGTGTTCAGGACGCGGATATCGGAGGCGGGGTAGAGGTCCTTCGCCTGCTTTGCGGTCATCAGCACGTTTCCGTTGTTCGGGAAGACGTAGATCACGTCCGCGTTGGTCTTGTCGAATGCGTCAAGGAAATCCGCCGTGCTCGGGTTCATGCTCTGCCCGCCGTCGATCACGACGTCCGTGCCGAGCGAAAGGAACGTCTCTTTGAGTCCCGCACCCGCGGCGACGGCGACGATGCCGGCTTTCTTGCGCGCTTTCGGTACGGTGACGGTGACCTCGGGCAGTTCGGTTTCGTTGTGCTGCAGGGACATGTTTTCCACTTTCAGCGTCAGAAACTCGCCGAAGCGCTGGCAGCGGTTCAGGACGTCGCCGGGGCGCATCGTGTGCACGTGCACCTTGAGGATCGTCCCCTCGCGGAACGCCACGACGGAATTGCCGACGCTGTTGAGGTATTCGACGAACGCGGGAAGGTCGAACGCTTCGGGATCGCCCTTCGCGTTCTGCAGACGCAGAAGGAACTCGGTGCAGTAGCCGTAGGTCAGCACGCTGTCCGCGCCGAAGGCGTCAAGGTCGGCTTTCTTGGTTTCGGCATGGGCTTCTATCCGCTCCACCGCTTCGCCGTTCAGCGTGCGGCGCATGCCTTCAAAGATGTAGATGAGTCCCGCGCCGCCGGAATCGACCACGCCCGCCTCGCGCAAAACCGGCAAAAGGTCCGGCGTGCGCTCCAGAGAGCGCTGCATTTCGCCGAGCAGGTCGTTGAAATACGTTTTCAGCGTGGATTCGCCTGTGATCCGTTCGTTTGCGTAGTGCACGCCGTCGGAAAACACGGTCAGGATCGTGCCTTCGACCGGAACGGGGACCGCGCGGTACGCTTCCTCCACGCCGCATTCCATGGCGCGCGAGATCACGGACAGGTCCGCCTCCCGGACGCCCGCAAAGCCCTTATTGATGCCGGAGAAGATGCGCGAAAGGATGACGCCCGAGTTTCCGCGTGCGCCCAGAAGCATGCCGTGCGCGCTGCGGTTCGCGACGTCGGACAGGTCCGCGTCCTCGCCGCGGTCGACGGCGTCCGCGCCGGAATAAACCGTTGCGAGCATGTTGTCGCCGGTGTCGCCGTCGGGAATGGGAAAGACGTTCAGATCGTTGACCGCTTTGCGGTAGCAGCCGAGATGGTCTGCGCCGCTCGATAACATACCGGCGTACAGTGCGCCGTTCAGAGTCGTGTTCTGCATGCCGCGCCTCCTCAGACGTGATCGGGGAGCGTCGCGCCGACGTCCACAATGTCGTCCAGCGTGCAATGGAGCACGCTGCAGATCTTCAGAAGCGTATTGAGATGGACGGGCAGCCCCTTGCCGAGCTTGGCAATGACTGCGGAGCTGAGCTTCGTTTTCGACTGCAGGTCCTTTTTCTTCATCTTCCGGCTGGACAAAAGCCGCCAGAGCTTATCGTAGCAAACCTGAAAGGATTCCGGTATCATTCGTTCCCCCTGTGATAAGATGCAAAGCGTCCCCTCCGTTTCGCTTTGCCGTGATTACAGACTGATTCTAACATCTTTTTCGATCTCTTTCAACATTTTCTTTACTTTTGTAAAGAAATTCGCGGCTATTGACAGGAAAAGACAAGGACAATATAATAATATATGAAAATGACGGGCGTCGGAACGTCCGCAAAAAAGGAGGAATCGATCATGTTTTGCAGCAAATGCGGCAAGGAAGTAAAGCCGGGCATGCAGTTTTGCGACGGGTGCGGATATCCGGTGAAGACGACGCCAGAACAGCAGAACGAGCCGATCTTTACGCCTGCGCCCGCGCCGGTCGTTCCGGAGGAAAACCGCCCGCTCGGACCGTGGGCATATTTCGGATACGGTCTTCTGTTTTCACTTCCGTTCGTCGGATTCATTCTGCTCATTGTCTTCTCCTTTGCGGGAAGGAACGTCAACCGCAAAAACTTTGCGCGTTCGTACTGGTGCGGGCTGATTCTGCTGCTGGCGTTCGCGCTGATTTTTGTCGTGCTGGTTCTCACGGGCGTTCTGCGCGGCACGGCGCAGGGGATCACGCAATGGATTCAGTCGCTGAGACTCTGATCGGCTGAACAGATATCATCCGGACGGCGGTTTGCCGTCCTTTTTATATTGCTTTTCGACCGTTTGCGTGGTATAGTAGACTGGATCGGAAATACGGAGGCCGTATGAAGAAAACAGCGCTTTTGCTTGTATTCGGTTTTATTTTTGCATGGATTCCGTGGGGCGCGCCCGCTCATACCGTCGGGGAAACGGCGGAGGCGGAGCGTCTTGCGGTTTCCGTAACGATGCCCGAAAAACGCGAATCCGAGGCATTTCTGCTGACGGACGGCTTTGCCTCCACCTATGTCGCGTTCAGGGACGAAAGCGCAGTCCGTTTTGCGTTCTACGGCGAAGCCGAACAGCTCGTCACCGTTTGGGAGACCGAACCGGAGCATGTCGTCCTGACCTGCTTCTCCGGCGAAACGGTCCTTTCCGAGTCCGATCTTACCGTTCCGTTTCTGACAACCGTTACGGCGCTTCCCGCAGGCACGACGGCGGTCGAGCTTGCGTTCCGTCAAAAGGGATCGGCAAAGCTTTCCGAGGTCTGTGCGTTCGGCGCGGGCGATCTGCCGGATTCCGTGTGCCGTTGGGAAGCTGCCGCGCATCCGGACGTGCTGCTCGTCGTTGCCTATCCGGGCGATGAATACCGGTTCTTCGGCGGGCTGCTGCCGACGCTCTTGAACGACGGCGTTTCCGTCGCCGTGTGTTATTTTGCCGATTACAGCCGCGCACGCCTCGAGGAGGGCTTCGAAGCGCTGCGGACGCTCGCATGCAGGACCTATCCGGTCCGGCTCAAAGTCGACACAAAGCTGAGTCTGGATTATAAGGAGCTTCGCCGCAACTGGCAGAACGAAAAGCCGGACGAGCGGTTCGAAGAGCAGCTTGCCGCACTCCGTCCGACGGTGATCGTTGCGCCGTCCGATCGGGACGCCGCACCGGAAGCGCGGCTCGTTTCGGAGATCGTGCAGGCGGTTTGCGAACGGAATCCCGAGTCATTTCAAAAGCTGTACCTTGCCGAGTCCGGCGACGGCGCAATTTCGATTGCCGACCGGGCGCTTCTGCTGTACGGCGGACAAAGCGCGAACGCGGCTGCAAAGAATGCGCTGGAGCGCTTCCATTCCGTTGATTTCTTCGAGTATGCAATCCGTACGGACGGGACATATCGCCTGATCGCTTCGCAGGTCGGACCGGACGCGGGGACCGACACGCTGTTTGAGCACGTTTCGGTTGAACTGCACCCGCCGGTGACGCCGACGCCGGAGCCGACCGAAAAACCGACCGCAGCGCCGACGGAGGTCCCGACGGAAACGCCTGCGCCGACGGCAAAGGAGACCGAACCGCCCCAACCGACGCCGACGCCCGTACGGCAAAAACGCGGCTGGTTTTCCTGCGCGGGAAAGGAGATCACGCCTTCTCCGACGGTCGCGCCGACTGCGGTACCGACGCCGGAGCCGACCGAAGAGCCCACGCCGGAACCGACCGAAGAGCCCACGCCGGAACCGACCGAAGAACCGACGCCCGACTACACGGAAACACCCGCGCCGGAACGTTTTGCGGGGTACTTTCTGGAGGAGGGCGAGCCGGAGCAGTTTACGATGGACCGTGAAAACGGACACTGGACGTTCCGCGATCAGTCCACCGATATCGACATTCGCCGCGTCACGGCAAAGGATCCGCAGGGCGATCCGCAGATTTATTTCATCGCGCACGTCCGCATGCGCAAAAACATGCACCGTCCGGGGTTCGGACACGAATCCCGCACCGGCAAGACACGGGAAAAGGCGTACGCGATTGCGCGCCGCAACGGCGCCGTTCTGCTGATCACCGGCGACAATATGGTGAACTTCGAGGAGGCGTATACGCTTCGCAGCACGCTGATCCGCGACGGGTACATTTACCTCCGTAAGACCGGCGAATCCGTCATGGCATGGAACGAGCGGACGCTGTCCTTTGACCTCTTTGAGGACCGGTCGTTCACGACGGAGGAGCTTTTGGAACGCGGATACCGCGACGTCTACTGCTTCGGACCGATCCTCGTGCAGGACGGCGAGGTTCGACCGCGGCTGTATCTGCACCGCCTTTCGGGCAACAACCCGCGCACCGGCGTCGGACAGATCGAGCCGGGGCACTTTGTGGTGATCGTCGTCGACGGAAAGCGGCCGGGCGTTGCAACCGGCATGCAGCTGCAGGATTTTGCGGAACTGTTCAAGGCGGAGGGGTGCGTTTCGGCGTACAATCTCGACGGCGGGCTGTCTGCGGACATCGTCTTTATGGGCGAGTATCTGCGCGAGCGGAAGGAGAAGCGCAGCTTGCCGGATGCGCTGCTGTTCGGGCACACCGACCTTTTGCCGAAGGAAAAAGATCCGTCGCCCGAGCATTATGAGATCGGCGTCGACGAAACCGGGCGAACGGTCATCGTGCCGAAGAAACGGTAACGGCTGTAAAACACGGGAGAACGGCTCTCCCGCGTTTTTTCATGCTTGCGAAACAATCGCGGAAATGGTACAATGATCCAAAGGGAAGGGAGGCAGTTTATGCTGTACGAATACCGTTTGGAAACCCCGAAAGAGGGCTTTATCGACATCACGGAACAGGTGCGCGACGCATGCAGACAGAGCGGCGTGTTCGACGGAATGCTGACCGTTTACTGCCCGCACACCACCGCGGGCGTGACGATCAACGAAAACACCGATCCGGACGTGAAGAACGATCTGCTGCTTGCGCTGAACAAGACCTATCCGGACCGCGCGGAGTTCCGCCATGCGGAGGGCAACAGCGCGGCGCATTTGAAGGCAAGCGTGATCGGCAGCAGCGTCACGATCATGATCGACGACGGCGAGCCGGTGCTCGGCACGTGGCAGGCGGTGTATTTTACGGAGTTTGACGGCCCGCGCTCGCGCAGATTCACCGTCAAAGTCATGGGAAACAGAGGATAAACCGGAAGGAGATTTTTATGAGAGCATACGAACGGCTGCTGAATTACGTTGTCGTGCATACGACGAGCGACGAGGAGAGCGTTACGGTTCCGACCACCGTGCGCCAGTTTGACCTTGCAAGGATGCTGGTCGACGAACTGCACGGCATCGGCGTAACCGACGCCGAGGTCGACGGAATGTGCTATGTTTATGCGACGCTGCCCGCCGCCAAAGGGTACGAGAACGCGCCGAAGATCGGCTTTATCGCGCATATGGACACCGCACCGGATTTCTCGGGCGAGAACGTGAAACCGCGCATCATCGAACACTATGACGGCGGCGACGTCGTGCTCGGCGAAAGCGGCAGAACGCTTGAAAACGCGCAGTTTCCGCATCTTGCGTCGCTGAAAGGGCGTACGCTGATCGTTACCGACGGCACGACGCTTCTGGGCGCGGACGATAAGGCGGGCGTCGCAGAGATCGTCACCATGCTGGAACGCGTGATCAACGAAAACATCCCGCACGGAAAGATCTCCGTCTGCTTCACGCCGGACGAAGAGGTCGGCAGCGGCGCGGATCATTTCGATGTGAAGCGGTTCGGCGCGGACTTCGGCTATACCTGCGACGGCGGCGCCGAAAGCGAGCTGGAGTATGAGAACTTCAACGCGGCGGAGGCGAATTTCAAAATCAACGGCTTCAACGTGCATCCGGGCGAGGCAAAGGACAAAATGGTGAACGCGCTGCTCGTTGCCTGTGAGATCAACGGCATGCTGCCGAAGGGGCAGACCCCGCGCGACACCGAGGGCTATCAGGGCTTCTGGCATCTCACCAAGCTGGAAGGCACCACGGAAACGGCGCGGCTGCAGTACATCATCCGCGATCACGATTTCACAAACTTTGCGCGGCGCAAGGAGATGCTTGAAAAGATCGCGGCGGTCGTCAACGACACATACGGCGAAGGCACGGTTTCGCTTTCGATCCGTGATCAGTACCGCAACATGAAGGAAAAGATCGAGCCGTGCATGCATCTGATCGACAATGCGAAAAAGGCGATGGAGCTTGCAGGCGTCACGCCGAAGGTTCAGCCGATCCGCGGCGGTACGGACGGCGCAAGACTTTCGTTTATGGGACTTCCGTGTCCGAACCTCGGTACCGGCGGCTATGCGTTCCACGGACCCTACGAACACATCACGGTCGAGGGTATGGACGCGGCGGTGGAGGTGCTGAAAAACCTCGTCATTTTGTACCGCGATATGTAAAACCCGCAATAAAAAAAGCTTCCCGGTCGGGAAGCTTTTTTATATTCGTTTTATTCTTCGCCCGGGACCGTTACCGTGCCGATGAACAGCACCGTGCCGTCACGCGATTCGATTGCGTAGAAGAACGGGCGGGTGAGATGGAAGTCGATCTTCTCAAGCTCCACCGGCATGAATCCCGTCGCGCGCATCGCGACCATCGTGTAGGCCGCCGCCTCGACGCCGTTTTCATCGACGCCGATAAACGATTCCTGCAGGACGCTGTCGATGCGGCAGGGCGTGTCGGACATGCCGGAGAAATCGGCTGCGGGCGAGAAGCTCAGGTTCAGTCCGAGCGCGGAAAGGATCGCGGTCAGCTCCATGCGATCCTGAAACTTGAACTTCGGAACCTTTAAGCTCACGTCGTATTTCTGTTCGGTTCCGGAACGGAGCAGTCTGTCGATCGCATCGGGCGAGCCGAGAAGCTCGGAAAGCGCCACGCCTTCATCCGGCAGGACGAACGTGACCCAGCCGACACGATTCAGATATACGCGGTACGCCATCCAGCCGTCGCCCATCCGCACGACCGAATTCTTATCGGTGCGGTTCATGTAGTCGACGTCGATCTCTCCGTCCGGCGCGTCAAACTTGCCGGGTTCCGTGCGGTCCGGATCGAAGGTATCGGCCCAGCCGTCTTTCAGATAGATCGTATTGATCAGCACGGCGAGCGTCGACGGATCGAAATTCAAGGCATCCGGGCTCACGTTGATCTTGCCGCGCGTATTTACGTTGATCCAGTCCGCAATCTGTTTGCTCGCTGATTTCGTGCCGAATTCAACCGTGTTCGCTTCGGAACGATAGATATCGGAGAGCGTTTTGAGGTACTCCTCATGGAACGTAACCGGCGCGCCGTTGATCTTGTCTGCCATCCACAATGAATTGTGAAGGTCCAGCGTGCTGTGTTCCGCATCGATCGAAAGCGATTCAAGCATGGAACCGCAAATGCCTCTGAGGTCCTCGATCGTTTTGCAGCCCAGAAGCTGCAGAAGCTCCGCCTGCGTGTCGCCGTTTGCGCCCTCCGCAACCATCGCGAGCGCAAGATAGACGCTGATCGGCGAAAGATTGCGGTTCTGCGTTCCGGAAAGCAGCGCGGCGGAAAGCAGATTCGAGAAGTCGTCGTAACCGCCCACCGCGACTGCGCCGCCCATCGGGCTGTAGACAGGCGGGATGGGGTCGGTAAGATCGATCGGCGGGTGGTCGATCGATTCGCCCGGCTGGATCGGCGGGTTTTCGATCGGCTGAAGCTCAATCGGCTGAAGCTCGATCGGCGGTTCCGTCGGCTCTTCCGTCGGATCGGTGATCGGTTCCGAAGGCGTTTCGGGCTCAAAAGGCGGTTCGACCGGTTTTTCCGTCGGATCGGTTGCCGCCGAAGGCGGAAGCTGCACGGTACATGCCGCTGCGGAAAACAGCAGCAGTCCTGTCAGCAATAAGCAAAGCAAGCGTTTCATGGGCGTTGCTCCTTTCTCTGTTTGCAAAGAATACCGCTTACCCCTCGATTTGGTTGCAAACAGGGCGGCACTGAGCGTCGATTTTTGCAAAAAATGCTTCCGTACGCGCGCAAATATCGTCAAGCAGCGCTTTTGCGCGGTCATAGAGGTCCTTCACAAACGCCTCGTCCGAAATGGACTGCAGGTTGATGCACACGTTCAGCCATGCGCCGCGCGCCGCGGTCTCGATCGCCGCCGCGCTCACACCGAAGTCGCTCGCGCAGTTCGGATTGATCCTGTCCGAAAGCTGCTCCAGCACGGAAACGGCGCGTTTGCAGAGCGAAAGCGTATGGAACGGCATGTTCGCCGCGTCCTTTGTCGCATCCTCCATGGCGGTGCGACGGACGGCCTTCTGTTCGTCCGTGTCCTTCGGCAGACGGATCGCATCCATCAGGCGGTTGAACGCCAGCGTGTCCTCGTCGACCGCTTTTATAAACTGCTCGATCAGCGGCATGCCGACGGTTTTCGCGGATTCGGCGTTGTTCCAATGGTCGGCATATTTTTTCTTGCCGATCGTGAGGTTTGCCGTCATCACGGCGAGCGCCGTGCCGCATGCGCCGAACAGCGCCGCAACGGAGCCGCCGCCGGGGGCGGGGGCGTCGCTTGCCAGAACATCCGTAAACTGTGCAACGGTGAGGTCGGTTAATCGTTCCATAGGTTCTCCTTTCCTGTCATGCGCACGCCGCGCTTATAGACCGCGGCTGCGCGGTTGGTTCCGTAGCGATAGATGAGTTGGTCGAGGTTTTCGGCGTCCCACACCACGAGATCCGCCTGCTTGCCGGGCTCCAGCGTGCCGAGCCGGTCCGCCATGCCGATCGCCGCCGCGCCGTTCAGCGTCGCCGCGGTCAGGATCTCTTCCGGCGTCAGCCGCCCGTAAAGACAACCCGCCGTCATGGCGAACGGCAGCGAGAGGTTCGGCGTCGAGCCGGGGTTCATGTCGGTTGCGACCGCAACGGGCACGCCCGCGTCGATCATGCCGCGGAAGTCGCCGTACGGCTTTTTGAGATAAAACGACGTCGCAGGGAGCATGACCGCGATCACGCCGCCGTCGCGAAGGGCTTTGACGCCTTCTTCGCCGGTCTCGCTCAGATGGTCGCAGGAAACCGCGCCGACACGCGCCGCGACCTGCGTTCCGCCGATTTCTTTGATCTCGTCGGCATGGATCTTCGGGATCATGCCGAAGCGTTTGCCCGCGTTCAGGATGCGTTCGGATTGTTCGGCGGTATACACGCCCTCGTCGCAGAACACATCGCAGTAATCCGCAAGTCCGTCCTCGGCGATCGCGGGGATCATCTCCTCGCAGAGCGCGTTTACATACGCCTCGCGGTCGACGCCCTCGGGGAACGCGTGCGCGCCCAAAAACGTCGCCGCAACGTCGCCGAATGTCTCACGCATGCGGCGGATCACGCGAAGCTGTTTTTTCTCGGTCTCGAGATCGAGCCCGTAACCGCTCTTGATTTCAACCGCCGTCGTGCCGTGCGCAAGCATTTCAAGATAGAGACCGCGCGTCTTTTCATAGAGCGCTTCCTCGGAAGCCGCGCGCGTTTCGCGCACGGTCGAAAGGATCCCGCCGCCGGCGGCGAGGATCTCGAGATACGTCTTGCCCGCAAGCTTCATGGCAAGCTCGCGCTCACGCCAGCCGCCGAACACCAGATGCGTGTGGCAGTCGACGAGGCCCGCGGTGACGAGCAGACCTTTACAGTCGATCGCTTCGTCCGCCTGCGGCGCTTCGCCCTCGCCGACGGCGGCGATCATGCCGTCCTCCGCAAGAAGCCATGCGTGATGCAGCGAACGAAGCTCGCCCTGCGCTTTTCCGCTTACGGCAGCCGAACCGGTCGCGGTTTTCAGTTCACCGATGTTGAAAAAGACCTTTTTCACAGAAGATGGCACTCCAATACCTGCTTGAAAGCGTCGAATTTTTCGATCTGCAGATAATAATCCGCCGCGTCGACAAACGCCATCATCGGCGCAAGACCGATGATCTCGGTGCCGACCACGTGCACGCCGTAGCGCGCCGCCTCAAAGCGGACGAACTCCAGAACACGGTACAGCGGCGTCTGTTTATAATCGCACATGTTGATGGAGACCTGCGCGATGTTGCGGTCCTCGAGCATGACGCCGAGCGCTTTGACGGCGCGGAAGCCGCCGTCCTTTTCGCGGATGATCTTTGCGATCTTCTTTGCAATCGAAACGTCCGGGGTGTCGAGGTTGATGTTGAACGCGATCAACGGCTGACGCGCGCCGACGGCGACGACGCCCGCGGAAGGATGAATGCGGTTGCCGCCGAAATCGGGATGCCACTGATCCTCCAGGACCTTTTCCGCCATGCCCTCGAACTGACCCTTGCGGATCGCGGCGAGGTTCTTGCGGTGCGGCGCGGACGCGCTTTCCTCATACAGGAAGACCGGCAGATCGAGTTCCTTCGCGATGCGTTCGCCGAGCACCTTCGAGCGCTCCACGCATTCTGCCATATCCATATCGCGGATCGGTACGAACGGGATGACGTCGACCGCGCCCATGCGCGGATGCTCGCCCTCGTGTACGCGCAGGTCGATCTTTTCGACCGCGTGCTTTGCGAAGCGGAACGCGGCTTCCATCACCTGATCGGGATCGCCGAGGAAGGTGAAGACCGAGCGGTTGTGGCTCGCGTCGGAGGAGTAGTCGATCAGCGTGACGCCGGGAACGGCGCGCACGATGTCCGCAAATTCATTGACCAGTTCCGGCCGGCGGCCTTCGCTGATGTTCGGGATGCATTCCATCAATTTTGCCATAGTATGATTCTCCTTTAATCTTTCAAAGCATTCAATACGGTATTGTGCACCAGCGCGTCGTCCGCGATATGCGGGATCGTGATGCAGTCGGTGCCTTCGTTGTCGCGGTTATAGGCGAGACAGGTTTCGATCGCGTTTTCGTTGCGTGCCCATGCGCGCCGCGCGACGCCGCCCATCGTATCCCAGGGCATTGCCGAGGAGAGGATGCGGTCCACGCGCTCGCTGCCGTCGAGCACCATGCCGAAGCCGCCGTTGATCGACTTGCCGATGCCCACGCCGCCGCCGTTGTGCAGGGCGATCAAGCTCATGCCGCGCGCGGCGTTGCCCGCAAAGCACTGCGTCGCCATGTCCGCCATGATGTTCGAGCCGTCCTTGATGTTGCTCGTCTCGCGGAACGGGGAATCCGTGCCGCCGGTGTCGTGGTGGTCGCGACCGAGCATGACCGGTCCGATCTCGCCGTTGCGCACCATTTCATTGAAGCGCAGCGCGATCTTCAGCCGTCCCATCGCGTCCTGATACAGGATGCGCGCCTGCGTGCCGACGACCATCTTGTTCTTTTTCGCGTCGCGCACCCAGACCCAGTTGTCGCGATCCTGATAGCGCCGGGTCGGATCGATGCAGTCCATCGCCGCGGCGTCGGTCTTATCGAGATCCTCGGGCTTGCCGGAAAGACACACCCAGCGGAACGGTCCGTAGCCGTAGTCAAAGAGCTGCGGTCCCAGAATGTCCTCGACGTAGGACGGATAGACGAAGCCGTCCTTTTCGTTTTCGCCGTTCTTGCAGATCGAGGTCACGCCCGCGTCGTAAACGGCCTTCAGAAAGCTGTTGCCGTAGTCGAAGAAGTACGTGCCGCGCTTATGAAGCTCGTCGATCGCGGCGATGTGCTGCTTCAAAGACGCGTTGACCTTCGCCTTGAACGTTTCGTGGTCTTCGGCAAGCAGCCGCGTGCGTTCCGCGAACGAAACGCCGACGGGGCAGTAGCCGCCCTCGTACACCGCGTGGCAGGAGGTCTGATCGCTCAGAAGATCGACGTGGATATTATTGTTGATCAGGTAGTGCAGAAGATCGACGACGTTGCCGTGATACGCGATCGCGAGCGGCGTTCCTTCCTTCTGCGCTTCCTGCGCCCACTTTACGCAGGTCGCGAGATCGTCGCTGACCTTACTGACCCAGCCCTGCTTGTAGCGCGTTTCGATGCGGGAATAGTCGACCTCCGCAATGATCGCCGCCGCGCCCGCGATCTCCGCCGCCTTGCCCTGCGCGCCGCTCATGCCGCCGAGACCTGCGGACACGAACAGACGGCCCGCAAGATCCTTATCCTTCGGGATGCCGAGCTTCAGTCTGCCCGCGTTCAAAAGCGTATTGAACGTGCCGTGCACGATGCCCTGCGGCCCGATATACATCCAGCCGCCCGCGGTCATCTGTCCGTAATTCGCAACGCCCATTGCCGCGGCGCGGTTGAACTCCTCGGGCTTGTCGAACAGTCCGACCATCAGACCGTTTGTGAGAATGACGCGCGGCGCGTTTTCATGCGAACGGAACACGCCGAGCGGGTGACCGGACTCGATGACCAGCGTCTGGGTGTTCGTAAGCTCTTTAAGATACTGCTTGATCAAAAGGTACTGCATCCAGTTCTGGCAGACCTGACCGGTTTCGCCGTAGGTGACGAGCTCGTAGGGATAGAGCGCGACCTCGAAGTCGAGGTTATTGTCGATCATGACCTGGAACGCTTTGCCCTCGATGCACTTGCCCTCATAGCAGTCGATCGGCTTGCCCCACAGCCGTCCTTCGGGACGGAAGCGGTAGCCGTAGATGCGGCCGCGGGTCTTGAGCTCCTCCATGAACTCCGGCGCAAGCTCCTCGTGGAACCGTTCCGGAATGTAGCGCAGCGCGTTCTTCAGAGCGATCTCCATATCGTGCTCCGAAAGAACGGAATCGCGCCGCGGCGCGCGGCGGATGCCTTCGATAAAGGGCTTCTTTTCGGGAAGCCGGTCCAGCTTCAATACACAGTCCATAGTATCCTCCTTCAAAAATCAATGAAAATCGGGAAGCATTGTTTTCACATCGTCTTCGATCTCGCCGGAGCGGATCAGCCGGTTCATCGCCTCGATCATCGGGTGGATCTCCTCGTCCTTCGCGTAGAACGGAACGACGGCGCGAACCTTGTCGTACACACCCTGCTGCGCGGGGGAGAGCTCGCAGGTCTTTCTGAGGTCGATGCCCTGCACCGCCGCCATCAGCTCGAACGCGAGCACGGAATAAAGGTTGTTCACGATGCGGCGGAAATTGCGCGCGGCGGTCGTGCCCATCGAAACGTGGTCCTCCTGGTTGGCGGAGGAGGGGATGGAGTCGACGCTTGCCGGATGCGCAAAGACCTTGTTTTCGCTGACCAGCGACGCGGCGGAATACTGGCAGATCATGTAACCGGAGTTGATGCCGCCGTCGGGCGCCAGGAACGCGGGCAGACCGTTTGACAGCGCGGGGTTTACCATGCGCTCCATGCGGCGCTCGGAAATGTTCGCAAGCTCGGAAGCCGCGGCGGACATATAGTCCATGACGAGCGCAATCGGTTCGCCGTGGAAGTTGCCGCCGGAGATGACGCTTTCATCGTCGAGGAACAGGATCGGGTTGTCGGTGACGGAATTGAGCTCGGTTTCGAGCACCTTCCTGACGTGCGCAAGCGCGTCGCGCACCGCGCCGTGCACCTGCGGAATGCAGCGCAGCGCATAGGCGTCCTGTACGCGGAGGTTTCTGTTCCGCTCCATCGAGGGGCTGTTTGCCGAGATCGTGCGCATATTCTTCGCAACGATCGACTGCCCCGCGTGCGGCCGGACCGCGTGGATGCGCGGGTCGAACGCGGACAAAAGACCGGTCAGCGCCTGCATGGTCATCGACGCGGTGATATCCGCAAGCGATGCTGCACGGTTCAGATCGTACCACGCGAGCGTGCCGATCGCCGTCATGCACTGCGTGCCGTTGATGAGCGCAAGACCTTCCTTTGCAAGCAGATGGAAGGTCGGAAGTTTCGCCTTCGCCATCGCTTCGGCGCCGCTCATGCGCTTGCCGTGATAGATCGCTTCGCCGCGGCCCAGAAGCACCAGCGCCATGTGCGCCAGCGGCGCCAGATCGCCGGACGCGCCCAGAGAGCCCTGCTCGGGAATCACGGGATGCACGCCCTTGTTCAGCATGCCGATCAGCGTTTCGATGATCTCGCGGCGGATGCCGGAATTGCCCTTCGAAAGCGCGTTTGCGCGCAGGAGCATCATCGCGCGGGCGGTCTCCTCGTTCAGCGGCTCGCCGACGGCGACGCAGTGCGAAAGGATCAGATTCTCCTGCAGCTGCGCGCTCTTGTCGCTCGAGATCGTGATCTTCGAAAACTCGCCGAAGCCGGTGGAAATGCCGTAGACCGTGCGCCCCTCCGCGACGATCTTATCGACGAGCGCGCGGGATGCGTCGATGCGTTCAAAGGTCTTCGGAGACAGCGAAACCTTCGCATGAAAACGCGCGACCGCAACGACCTGTTCGATGCGCAGCGACTCGCCGTCCAGAGTGACGTGACGAATGTTTTTTGTCAGATGATTCATACGCATTCCTTCCAGAAACAAATGAGATCGGTTACACATAACCGTACTTGTCTATCATACCATTTGCGCCGATCGGTGTCAAACCGCAGGGGCAGCTTTTTGATAATATATAATAATAGGTTCGCGCGGGCGCGCGCGGAACGGTTATTTCATAGAATGTTCATGCCTCCGACACGAAATAGTCGCGTTTGCTGTGATATACTGAACAATACCAAAAGAAGGAGAGGGGACGGCATGCACATCCGGTTCAAAAACGCGCGTATCCTGCCGATGCAAACGGCGGACGGAACGGTGATTCACGGCGAACTTTGGGTAAAGGACGGACGCATCGCGCTGATCGGCGATCCGGACGGAGCCGAGCTGCCCGCGTTCGACCGTGAGATCGACTGCGAGGGGAATCTTCTCCTGCCGGGGTTCAAGAACGCGCACACCCATTCCGCCATGACGTTTCTGCGCTCGTTTGCGGATGACAAGCCGCTGCACAACTGGCTGCATGAGGACTGCTTCCCGATGGAAGCGCATCTGACCGGCGACGATATCTACGCGCTTACGAAGCTCGCGATCCTCGAATACGTATCCGGCGGCGTAACCGCGGCGTTCGATATGTACTATCACGTGGACCGCATCGCCGAATGCGCGCGCGATACGGGCTTCCGCATGACGATCTGCGGCGCTGCGAACGATTTCGGCGGAACGGCGGAATCGACGAAGCGCGATTATGAAATGCTGAACGCATTCGATCCGCTGGTGTCCTGCCGGATCGGCTTCCATGCCGAATACACGACGGGCGAACCGCTCCTGAAAGACCTTGCCGCGCTTGCGAACGAGCTTAAGGCGCCGGTCTTCACGCATCTTGCGGAGACCGCTTCGGAGGTGGAGGACTGCTTCCGGCGCACGGGCATGTCGCCGATCGCGTATCTCGATTCTTTGGGCATGTTCAACTACGGCGGCGGCGGTTTCCACATGGTGCATCCGCAGGACGGCGACCTTGCGATCATGAAACAGCGCGGGCTGTACGTATGCACGAATCCTTCGAGCAACGTGAAGCTGTCGAGCGGCGTCGCGCCGATCGAAACGTATTATCAGAATGACATTCCGGTCGCGATCGGCACGGACGGCGCGGCGAGCAACAACTGCCTCGACATGTTCCGCGAGATGTTCCTTGTGACCGGGCTTCAGAAGCTGACCGTCGGCGCGGCGGCGGCGGATCCGGTCCGTGTGCTGCACTCGGCGTGCTCCGTCGGCGCAAAGATGATGGGGCTTTTTGATTGCGACTGCCTTGCCGTCGGCAAGCAGGCGGACCTTATCATGCTCGATCTGCATACGCCGAACATGCAGCCGCTCAACAACATCGCGAAGAACGTGGTTTACAGCGGCAGCAAGGCGAACGTCGCCTTAACGATGGTCGCGGGCAGGATCCTCTTTGAGCGCGGAACATACACCTTCAACGTCGATCCCGAAGCGGTTTACGCAGAGGCGAACGAGATCATCACGCGGATCCGGAGATCGGAGGGAAGATAGAAATGGCGCACATCGAAGTCATAGCGGAATACAACGAAAACGGCGCAATGCTCTGGGCGGACGCCTATCCCGGCGCGTATTCGCGCGGAGAAACGGTGTCGAAGGCGCTTGAAAAGTTCCCGAAGGCGCTGTCCGAATACGCGCGCTGGGCGCACGGCGCGCCGATGCCGCATCTGGCGGAGTCCGATTTTGTCGTGACGCACGCGTTTCAGACGGCGCTGCATGTGGAGGATGCGGACAGCGACGTGCTGTTTCCGTCCGAACGGCTGCCGATGGACATGACCGAGTACACGCAGAAGAAGCAGCTTTGCATCCGCTCCGCGCAGGACTTTGAAAAGCTCTTCGGCTCGATCCCGCAGAAAGACCGTGCGCTTCGGAAATCCCGCCGCACGTTTTACGGCAAGATCCCGTGTTCTGCGCGCGAAATGGCGGAGCATACGAACCGTACGCTCGAATACTACGCGAACGCGGTCGGCGTTCCGTTCGAAAACGAGGGCGATCTCGTCGAAAACAGAAAACGGTTCTTCCGCGCGATAGAATCCGTGCCGGATTTCCTGTCGCCGCGCGTCTTTACGGACAGCGACGGCGAGCTCTGGACGCGCAAGAAGGTTTTAAGACGCGTCCTCTGGCACGACCGCATCCACGCGCACGCGCTTTACCGCCTTGCGATCACGTTCTGGAATAAGGAACGCATCGAAAATCCGTTCTTTTTTGTGACGGACAGGTGAGAATAAACGCCGGAAAGGCGGCTTGTTCGGGAAGATTTTCAATCGCGAAAAATATACCTTGACATTTCGGGGGCGCTTCCTCTATAATGGGAAAGGTTAATTTGGCGTTATGCGCCATCACTATATTCGGAAGAAAGAGGTGTAGGATATGGTACGTACCTATCAGCCCAAAAAGAGACAGCGCAGCAAGGTTCACGGGTTCCGCAAGCGTATGGCGACTGCGGACGGTCGTAATGTTCTGAAGCGCAGACGCGCGAAGGGCCGCAAGAAGCTGAGCGCGTAATCCGCGTTCACGGTATTTTTTGTCCAAATCAGATGAGACAGAGCGCTTGCGGCAGGCATTTCGCTTGCCGTATGTTGCTTTATAAGGGAACTCGTATTCGGTGAATCGATCCTATTCTCTGAAACGGCATAAGGAATTCCGCTATACCTACGCGCGCGGGCGCTCGCAAAGCGCTTCGCTGTTCACGCTGGTCTATGCAAGGAGCCGGAACGAATCGGTCCGCGTCGGCTTTTCGGTGTCGAAGCGGGTCGGCAACGCCGTACAGAGAAATCGCGCAAAGCGCCGCATGCGCGCCGCGCTGACGCCGATGATCGGCGAGATTTCCGGCGGGTGGAACGTCATTTTCATCGCAAGACCGGAGGTGCTGGACGCGCCTTTCGCAGAGATCGGAAAGCAGATGGAATCGCTCCTGAGGCGCGCGGGGCTTTGGAGGAACGAGCCGTGAAGCGCATCCTGCTCACCCTGCTGCGGTTTTACAAGCGGAACATTTCGCCGCTTCTGCCGAACGCGTGCATCTATACGCCGACCTGCTCGGAGTA
>JAEEGF010023252.1_pt1 | contig 17751 bp, 16 predicted proteins | sample 9134171 | NCBI WGS metagenome assembly JAEEGF01 (sample SAMN16246542, study PRJNA631951) | gut metagenome | biome: gut microbiome; feature: rumen; material: AP-attached | host: Bos | place: Iran: Karaj | collected 2018-10 | reverse complement strand
CCGGATACCTGAAGAAGCCGGGAGGGGAGTATTCCTGTTGGCAACGAAGAAGCTTTCCGAAAAGGGCATCAAGACCCTGCAGCCCAAAGAAGGCAGGTACAGCGTTCCCGACGGCGAGGGCCTGCGCCTCTACGTCTACCACGAGGGCTCGAACCGCGCCAAGCGCTGGGAGTCCAGAATTTCGTTCCGCGGCACGGAGATCCGCATCAGTCTCGGCACCTGGCCCGGAGTCTCCCTGGACAGAGCCCGGGAGCTTCATACCCAGTACCGTGCCGAGGCCGAGGCAGGGCGCGATCCCCGGGATCTCAAGAAGCCCGCACCCGAACCCGAACAGAAGCAGACCTTCGAGGTCCTTTTCTGGGACTGGTTCGAGGCTAAAGCTCCGGGGTGGAAGGAGTACCATAAGTACCAGACGCGGAATATCGGCAACCTCCACGTTGTTCCCCTCTTCGGCAAGCTGGCGCCGGCGACGGTGCGCCCCGTCGACGTCAAGCGCATCATCACCCCGCTCATGCAGGAGAAGCCGACTACGGGGCATAAGGTTCTCGGCATCGTCTCCAGGGTGTTCCGCTACGGCGTTGCTCTGGGCATTGTCCCCTCGGATCCGTGCAGGGATCTCCGTGGCGTCGTACCACCTAAACCTAAAGCAGTTCACAGAGCGGCGCTCACAGACCCCGCTGACATCGGAGAGCTCATGTGGGGCATAGACAATTTCCCGTTCTCATCGCGGGTTGTCTGCCGTGCCCTTCGGTTTGCGGCCCTGACCGCTGCGCGTCCCACGGAAGTTGTTAAAGCATCGTGGAAGGAGATCGACCTTGACGCCGCCGTCTGGACTATTCCGCCGGAACGAATGAAAAGGGGACGTGAACATCGTGTCCCCCTGTCCCATCAGGCGCTTGAGTTGCTGAATGAGCAGATGGCCACGGCCGGGGACAGTCCCTGGGTCTTCCCGTCTCCCCGTGGCAGGGGGCGCAGCATCTCCTCCAACGCCTGCCTCTTCGCCCTCCGCGAGATGGGCTGGGAGAAGGAGACGATGACGTTGCACGGCTTCCGTGGCATGTTCTCCACCACGGCTAACGAGTCCGGCCTTTGGGGATGGGACCTCATCGAGGAACAGTTGTCTCATGAAGAAAAGAACGCCGTGCGGGCCGCCTACAACCACGCTGAATATTTCAAGCGGCGCCAGCAGATGATGCAGTGGTACGCAGACTGGCTCGATGCCCGCAGGGATGAAGCCGGTCAGCGGAAGACGCGCATGGACGCCCAGGCGCCGGAAAAGCCCAACGTCGCATGAGACTGTGCCCTTGACTGTCCAGTGGCCGGGATTTCAGTGACATGCCGTCGGCAGGGCAGGGCGCTCTACTATGATTGGCTGTGCTTCGCCCGCCAGATCACCCTTTCCAACAACCGTCTGTTCCATAGTCGGCCAGATCGGTGCCGTGGCTGTCCGGATCTGTTGGCAGGAACCACCTCGTCTTGTTTCTGTGTGCGCTGAAACGACTCTATCCAGATATCCGGCGTAGCGCTTTCACAGGGCGCATCCCCAACGGGACAATTTTCAGGTCGTGGGATCGGGGGTGCACCGGTCAGTAGAGGACACCTGCCAGCACGGCACTCTAAAGTGGCTCACTTGGCAAGACAAAAATCCGAGACTTTTTTTAAGGCGCTCGGCAGCCAGTGGCATGAGCAGACAAGCCCTTCCATCAGGCGAGACTGGTAGCTGAAGATGCAGGAGCTTTGTCAGGAAGCAGTGTGGCAGGCAGGGGAGAGTGTCCTGCAGTGGGTGCTGGAGGGGATGCGGAAGGTTGTTCTGGATGCTGAGCCGTCCAAAGGGGAAAGCACCGGGGCAAGGCCGTAACCTTTCCTGTGAAATGCAAGGTCCCCTATGCCTTTCCTGGCGTCGGCGCTACCAGGGGGGATGCCAGGACGGAGTTCTTCCGGCGGGATGGGCATATGGCCAAAAAGCGATCTGCATGCATTGACTTTTGTCGCTTTTAAGCTACTGTTAATTTATGAAAGCTGTACATTACCTCACGCCCGACGGACGGGATCCTTTTCAAAGATGGTTCGACTCTCTCAAGGACAGGCGCGCAAAAGTCATGGCACTGCGACGTATCGACCGCGCCTCGCAAGGCAATTTCGGAGATCACAAGCCATGCCGGGACGGCGTGTCTGAAATGCGCCTGGATGTCGGTCCGGGGTATCGCATCTACTATTTCCTGCACGGCCGGGAGCTTATCGTCCTGTTGTGCGGAGGCGAAAAGCACGGCCAGGACGAAGACGTCAAGACGGCTGTCGCCTTTCGCAGAGACTATCTGAACAGGTTGCAATAGAAGGAGCTGCCATGAACAAGCCCTACAGAGACCATGAAGATGCCGTTGCCGAAAGCTTCCGCAACGACCCGGCCCTTGCGGCGGAATACTTGAACGCCGTGCTTGAAGACGGCGATCAGCAGGAAGTTATGCTTGCCATGCGCCGCATTGCCGAAGCATTTGGCGTGCGCGAAGTTGCGGAGAGCGCCAGCCTGAACGCCAAGACCCTGTACCGCACGCTGTCGCCGGCAGGCAATCCCCAGCTGAGCAGCCTGAGAGCCATCCTCGCGGCAGTGGGACTCCGTCTGGCCGTCATGCCCATTGCAGCAAACTAGCTATACGCTGGTGGTGGCAGGCGAGCGCATGCCAGGAACTACGGAGGACGTGTTGGGGAACGATGTGTCCACTACCCCGTCCCCATGCCCACATGGTCCCAGACGGCAAGGCGCTTGAGTTCGTGCCGAAGGCACTGAGAGCGCACGAGATGTGCTCTGAAGCCGTCAGGCAGGGGAGGGGGCCCTGCAGTGAGTGCCGGAAGCAAGGCGGGTGGTACCTGCGCTGAGAGCATCGAGAGCATCGAACCACGACCTTGAACAAAATCTTCGCAACAACAGGAATGCTGACAGGAATACTGGAAAAGAGGACATTCAACAACTGTCTGGAATTTTTAGAGAAATGGATGGTAATCTGATCTTGCACCGTCCACCAAAGAAACATCGAAGGACCGCGCCGGAATTTGTAGGGCGCGGTTTTTCTTTTGACTTTTCGGCCGGGACATGTATCGGAGCGCATCCCGGAACAGCAGAAGATACCTGCTCAGCAGGTATCTTTACAGGTATCTTCCAGCGGGCAGGAGGGGAGCATACCTGATGGCAGAATCGAAGAAGCTGAACAAGCGGACCATCGAGGCCCTAAAGCCGAAGGACAGGCCCTACAGCGTGACCGACGGCGAGGGCTCCGCATCCTCGTCTACCCGAAGGACGCCAATGGCAGGGAGCGCTCCAAGCGCTGGGAGTCCAAAGTCTACCTGAACGGCAGGGAGATCCGCTTCGCCCTTGGCACGTGGCCCGGAGCCTCCCTGGACTGGGCCCGGGAGCTTCATGCCCAGTACCGTGCCGAGGCCGAGCCCAGGTGCGATCCCCGGGGGCTCAAGACCGTCGACGTCAAGCGCATCATTACCCCGTTCATGCAGGGAAGCCGACTACGGGGCGCAGGGTGCTCGGCATCTGCTCCAGGTTCTTCCGCTCTATGCGGTCGCCCTCGGCATCGTCCCCTCGGATCCCTGCCGGGATCTCCGTGGCGCCGTGTCGCCTAAGCCAGGAGTGAAGCACCGGGCGGCGCTCACCAACCCCGCCGAGATCGGCGAGCTCATGTGGGGCATCGCGAACTTCCCCTTCTCCTCCCTCGTCATCCGCTAGGCTCTCAGGTTCGCCACCTTGATGGCCGCGCGTCCCGCGGAAGTCGTGAAGGCCTCCTGGAAGGAGGTCGACCTCGGCGCCGCCGTCTGGATCAATATTTCGTGAGCACAGGTGGATCAAAATTTCGTTGTCATTTACAGGCAGGCGGCGCTTCCTTGCTTCCCCCGCCTCGCCAGGGCGAACCCCAACGCCTCGCAGGCTGAACCTCCTGCCCGCGGGCCGGCGCAGCCAGGTTTCGCTTCGGGCATGGCACGGCAGGGCGCGGGGTCGGCGCCTTGCGTCCTTGTCCAGGCGGAGCGGAACGAATCTGTGGCGAAGTTCAATCAGACGAAAATTTCTTTTTAAATCCGTACTTGCACACGGCTGGTGATGTGCTCTTTAAAATCAGCATGTTAAGCAGGCCGTAGAGCCAAAAACAAGCATCAGCAATGTTCGTTTTCGCCATCGGCAAGAAGCATCGCTCAAAAACTTCAATAAAATCAATAGGAACCTTGCCGGACCGTCGATTTACCCACCGTGCGCAAGTAACGATTTTTTCTTTTTTTATGATTTGATCGAACGAAAAATCAGACGAAAAACTTTTCGGTTGTTTTTTCGTGCGAGGCATGGCATTCTCTAGCAACAGTAAGGAGGAGTCGAGGAGGAGATGCCGTCATGAGAGAGTCAAAAGAGCTTGAGTTCAAGGAATCAGTTTCAAATTCATTTTTGAAGACAGTCAGTGCCTATGCAAATTATGGCACGGGAAAAATTTTGTTTGGTATAGCAGACGATGGTACGGTAAAGGGTCTTGAGAACGTAAATAATGCATGTCTTGATATTGAAAATAGAATTAATAATAGCATAGACCCACTTCCAGAATATACTTTAAGTATTGACAAGAAAAAATCTATTGTTATATTGACCGTTGAAGAAGGTGAGTATAAGCCATATCTATATAATTATAAAGCATATATTAGAAAAGATTCTTCAACAATAGCAGTTGATAGAATTTCTTTATCAAGATTAATCCTAGAAGGACAAAATTTGTCAGTTGAAGAACTTTCGGCATCGCAACAGGATCTAAAATTTTCATTGCTTGAAAGTAAACTTGTGCAGAATATTGGCATAAAATGTCTAAATTTCGACATATTAAAAACATTAGAATTATATACAGATAAGAATGGATTCAACAAGGCTGGCGAATTGCTTGCTGATAAAAATACATACCGTGGTATTGATATTGTTCGTTTTGGAGAAAACATAAGTATTATCAAAGATAGAAATACACTAGATAACATGTCTATATTAGATATGTATGATAAAGCAGTAGATATGTATAGAAGATATTATCAATATGAACAAATTATGAAAAGTGTACGCGTCAATGTTTCGACTATACCTGAAGAAGCCTTTCGCGAAGCCATAGCCAATGCCCTCGTCCACAGGACATGGGACATTGATGCCCCTATTACCGTGTCCATGTTTCCCGATCACATCGACGTCGTGTCTCCCGGAGGGCTGCCGAACGGCGTCGGCGTGGAAGATTATCTGCGTGGAGGACTTTCTCTGCTGAGAAACCGCATCATCGGCGGCGTTTTCTTCCGTCTTCGCCTGATAGAAAAATTTGGCACCGGCATACGGCGCATCAAGGAGGCGTACAGGGGTGGCGGGGTGCAGCCCGTGTTCGGGGCTGGAGAAACATCCATCCGCGTGGTCCTGCCGACAGTGCGGGAGCCTGGCCTGAGTCCCGACGAAGGCAGGGTGCACCAGCTTCTCAAGGAGCGCGCCTTGTCCAGTTCGCAGGTCGTAGAGGCGACAGGTTTTGGCAAGTCCAAGACGGTTGCCATCCTGAACCGGCTGCTCAGGGACGGCCTTGCCGTCAAGTCAGGCAAGGGCAGAGGGGTGAGATACTCTGCCGTCTAGATTTCGCTTCCGCGGGCATGGCGGACGCTCTGCAGGCGGGAGGGCTCTTCTACTGCAGAGTCGAGCGGGCAGGCTACCATGCGAAAGATGCAGTTTCGTGCGCTGGCTGGACGAAAAATCGGTTGAATCATCTTTCGTCTGCATTTTCGTGCGCCCCGCATCGCATCCCGGGCGCTGGGAACGGAGGACATGCGCCTCTGCGCCGTTCTCTGCGGCTCCGACGTTAAACCGGCGCTACTGGAGATCGTCGCGGGGATCTCCTTCAGAACGTTTGCTGCCAAGGATGTCCAGTGCGCTTCGGGCGGGTTTCGCTCTGCGCATGGCCGTGGAGAGGGCGGAGGTGGAGGGCAGGGGGGAAGCGCCTTCAGCATGCCAGGACGGCCGTCTGCCGTCTCGGTAGCGGCGCAGGGCTTGCCCTGGCCAGGACGTCGCAGGCGCGCGCCCAGAGGCTCCAGGGCGGGCCCAGAGGCCCAGTCCACGACGCCGTGCCATAGCGCGCCAGGACGGCCACAGGAGCCCAGGTTCTAAGGTAGCGGGACTCCAGGGAGCCTGCTTCAGATCGAAGGCGCAGGCGGGGGACGGTGGCGGGCCAGTCAGAGGCCCGGGTCGCCGATCCCCGCGCCCATGCCCGGCAGGGGGCGAGCCGGGCGCAGAAAGGCGCGGAGCCTGCGCGCCGCACGGAAAAAAGGAAGGGCCGTGCCATGGAGGTGCGACCCCTGTCCTGAAGATGCGTGGCGGGGAGGGCTACTTCACCTTCATACTGACTTCGGGATTCTCAAAGAAGAGCGGAGCGCCTCCGTTCGCGATGGCAAAGGAGGACGCAACGTTGGATAGCGTGATGTCGACGTTCTTTCCCTTCTTCAGGAACACCGGCTCCAGGAATCTCGGGAAGCCAACGCATGCCTTCTTGTTGACGAAGGATTCGGCAGGATGGAGCTTGAACTCGGCGTCCATGTCGTTCGTGATGCGGCCGGCCGGACGCGCGCGCGACGCGTGGCTCCGGGAAAAAGGCTTTTGCCATCCTTTACCCCAAAACTCACCATGGAGGCGCTGGCTTCCGCCCCCGACCATGAAACCTGGGGCTCTGGAATCATTCAAGACAAGATTACGCTTTTCAGCGACTTTGTTTGATTTCAGGTTGTTAACCGGTTGTTTCATGGGAATGGGGGAGGGAAAGCGAGCTGGTTTGTAGTCGCTTCAGCTGCCAGTCTCGCCTGATGGAAGGGCTTGTCTGCTCATGCCATTGGTTGCCGAACGCCTTAAAAAAGTCTCGGATTTTTGTCTTGCCAAGTGAGCCACTTTATTCTGGACAGTGTCGAAGAATCTAATGCCGGAGGCGCTCTGCCTTGCCGCCGTGCAGTAGGCCGGCCAATCGTCGCCCCCATGGCGGCCATGCGCCGAGGGTGGCTATGAGCTCCGTTGCCGTCCATGCAGCGGAGGCCACAAACTCGACCCGGGTCTAGGTCCGGCGGAGAGGCGGATCAGCGTAGGGTTCAATACGGCGCATGACCGGCAGGATGCCGTGGTCGGGGCGCCTTGGGCAAGGGGGGTGGCCGATGCGGTGCGCCTGAAGGGGCGCTGGAATAGGCGGGGACGGCGCGCCGTGTGAAGCGCAGGGATGTGCAGGGCGTAAAGCGCTGGGAAGTGCACAGAGGTATGCGTCGCATGAAGCACGAGGATGTGTACGGCGAGGTGCACAGAGAGAGGCGCGAGACATCTTCCGTTGCCCTGCCTGCCCTGTCAGGCCTCCTGCTACCCCTCCTGAGAGCCCTGGTGGCCTGCCGAGGCAGGCGTCATCCGGCTGCCGGCCCAGTCGCGGCAGTGGTCTCTGCATCGAGGGTGCTGCTATGTCAGACCTGTCATATAGCGCGCCTTCTGCGAAGAGGACGCCGGGGAGGCTGCAGCCTGGGCGGGACGCGCCCACAGGTGCTGGGCACAGAGCAGGCTACCGAGGCGCAGGCGGTGCCGACATGGGCGCGTTCAGAGGTGATGTGCCGAGGTGTTCTGCGGTGAGGGCGAGGGGGACATGGCGGAGACGGCTTCGCCGAAGCCGGCTAGAAGCCGGACGCGTTCAGATGCCTGTAGGCGTCGCAGCCGTGCTCGTCGCCGCCGTTGCAGGACTTCCTGAACCAGTCCTTCGCGGTCTGCATGTCCTGCGGGACGCCTTTGCCTTCGGCGTAGATTTCGCCCAGGCCGCACTGCGCCCCGGCATGCCCCTGCGCGGCCGCCATCCCGTACCAGCGGCGGGCTTCGGCGTAGTCCTGCGGGACACCATGGCCAGCGAAGAACATCTCGCCAAGGCTGAACTGCGCCTCGGCATTTCCGGCCTCCGCATCCTTTTTCAGGCCCGCGACAAATGAATTGATCAGGTTATCTGCGCATGCATGGCTTGCCGCGCACGTGCATACGCATGCGGAAAGCAGGCATGCCGCCAGGACGGCAGGCGGCGTGAACGGTAGCTTCATGAAGACCTCGCTTCGGCTGGCATGGAGGCCGGCCGAAAGGAATATACTACGCGGAGACGCAGGACGCCAGCCTGCCGGTCGCGGAGTCGCGGAGCCACCGGCGAGGGGCGGGCGGGAAGACGGCGCCTTCTGGTGCGGGAGCGGGGCCGGCGCCGCTGGCGGGACAGACGGCCTTCGAGTCCTTCGAGCACGAGTCGCTAGACGGACGAAGGCAGGGAAAGGCGCCCTTTGTCCCTGCGGCCCGGCAGGCAGGAGAAGTCCACTCAGAGGAGGGGTGCTTTCCCCAGTTTTCCCGCCTAGCCGATGCACGGCAAGCCGTGTCGCTTCATGTTAGTCGGTGCCTATATTTTCGGACACCATGTCTCCCGGCGCCGACGGCCGGAGGAGCGCGGCATCCCGCCGCGCACCGGACAAGCTCTGGCACAGAAGGCAGGTGGACTCGCTGATGGCGTCCCCTGCCTCGTCCTCGACGGGTGGCCGGCCAAATCGCCTCCAAGGCGACCATGCGTCGGCACGCGTCGAGGGCTGTCAGCGGGGATCCGGGCACTGCCGGAAGTGGTTCCTTCGAATGGCAGTTGACACAGGACGCTGGACTGAGCCTTGTCCCTGCAAGGCCGGCTTCCAGTCAGCCGGCAGCCTCTCAGCTAGCATTTCAGCATGTCTTCAAGGAGGCAGCCATGCGGTCCTTCGTTCTGGCCGTGACCACGATTGCCCTTTCAGTCCTGCTGGTAGCAAGCTGCGCCGCGGCCGCCCAGACGCCCGGGGAGACTCCGGGCCAGGCGTCTGCGTGGATCCCCAAAGATGAATTCATCAGGCAGGAAAAGGCCTTCATGGACAGTCTTGTCCTGCTTAAAGTCGTCCCGCCCGACTCCGGCAGGCGCGTCTCCGTCCTGCATGAACTCTACCAGTTCTTCACCGGCCAGCGCGACGCTGGCGGGGGCGGCGCCGTCCTGCGCGAGGGGCCCGGCGAATCGTACAGGGCCCTGGGCGGCGTGCATCCGGGAGCGACATTCGCCGCCCTCGGGGAGACGGCGTCCGCCGAGGGCCGGCAGTGGTACCATGTCTTCTATCTCCTTGCGAGGGCGAATGATATCTGCGTTGTCCGCAAGGAGTTGGACGCATGGATCTGCGCGGACTTCGCAAAGGCTTCGGAACTGGAGCCCGACGTCAGGAAGGAAGTCGAGTTCGTGCGGTTCAGCGTCGAGACCAGGAAGCCACGGCCCGTGCCGGTATTTTCCTTCAGGGAGCCGGTTGTTCTGCGAAGCGACTTCGGAGACGGCGTCGCGACCGTGACGGTGCCTGCCGGCACCCCGCTTGCGCTCGCCGGTGCTCCAGAGTGCGGGGACGGCTGCGGGGACAGGCTCTACGTCTCGCTGTGCGAGAACCTCGACTGCGGTCGCTCGCGGGAACTGGGCTTATTGCCCGTGGACGAGCTGGAGGCGCGGTCGGGCTATCTCGTGGCCAGGCCGGAGGACCTTCCCGTCTTTTCCTTCAGCGACCCCGTTTCGCTCCAGCATCGCACGGGGCGGGCGCCGGCCGATGTGCTCGTGCCGGCCGGCACCCGCATGGTTCCTCTTGGCTATTCCCAGTGGGCGAAAAAAGGCGAAGGAATAAAGTTCAGCCTCTTCATTGCCCTGTGGGAGCCTCTCGACGGCGGACGCCTGCGCTGGCTCGGCTACGTGCCGGCGAAAGAGCTGAAGGAGCGCTCCGGCTATCAGGGAGAGCAGGCGCTCCGGAACTGGCTGGCGGATGGAAGCCGCGCTTCACATGCCGAAATGCGTGGGCAGGGGAGCCTGTCCGGAGCCGCCGGGCTCAGCGCATCTGCTGGACTGGAGGCACAGGCTGTCCGGACGCGTGCAGGGGGCGCTCGAAGAGGAGCAGGTAGCCGGCGCCAAAGGTCCAGAGGCCGCAGGTGCAGACGAGGCAGACGAGCTGCAGGACAAGGATGCCCACGTTGGACGTCGAGTGCGGGAGCACCTGGCGGCAGTTCCATCCCTCGGCGTTGTGCTTCCTGACGGCCGCGTCGAGCGCCCGCCGGGGGCTTGTGCACAGCGCGCCGATGATCCCGCCCGACAGGGCGATGCGGACGATCTTGTTCTCCTTGTACATGCTGTTCCTCCTTGCTGGTCTCTGCCCAGCCGGCCGTGCCGGCGGGCAGGTGCGCAGAGTTGAGCATGCTGCAGGCCTTTCCGCAAGGCGGAAACGCAAGGCAGTCCGCAAAGATTATCCCTGGCCGTCTCCCCGGGGGCCGGGATGTCGGTCCTGCTGGTCGCAGGGGGCCTGCGGGGCCAAGCCCCGCCGGGGCTGTCCGCCGGGAGTCTGGGCCGGCTGAGAGGCAGCATGTCTCTGTCTCGAACCGCGTGGGAGCGGGAGGCTCCGGCGCCTGGCCAGCCTGCCGGCATGCCTCACGCGAAACGGTCCATCCAGAGGCGCTTGAGGCAACTCTTCAAAAGGCGCAGGGGGCGGAAGGTTGTGTGCTGGAGGCGGCAGGGGAAGACGAAGCCATCTGCGCTGAAGTCCCTGGGCCGAAGCCTCGGATACTCCGCTTCGCAGCCGCACGCACTGCAGTCGGGATGTCTCCTGCGGATGAAGGCCCGCTGCAGGGGAACGTCTTCGGGTCGCTTTCCCAAGGCAAGGCAGACGGCCTCGTCGAGGGCCACGGGGCTTGCGCCTGCCCCCAGCAGACCCAGCGCATAGGGCCGGCCGCCGGCCGGACCCGTCACGTGCATGGCCTCGACGCCGTCCAGCACGGCCGAGACGGGCGGAAGGTAGTCCATGAGGCTTGCCAGCATGTCGGCGAAGGCGTCCGGGTCCTGTCCTTCCCTGCTGTGGTAGAGCGCCTTGCGCAGGCCGGGCACGAGTCCGTAGAGGTTCTTGCAGGCAAGAGTCAAGAGCATCTGGGAGTGGACCTTGACCCGGCCGACGGACAGGATGGCGTCCGCCTCCTGGGCCTGCCTGGCGAGCATGAGGCTGTTCCCTGAGGGAAGGCTGGCAGGTTCGCCCGGGACAAGGCGCTGGACGGCAAGCCCAAGGGGCCTGAGCGCTTCATCGAGGCCAATGCGTTTGGCAACGCCCAGGGCCGTCCCGAAGCCGGGGGAATCTGCTACCGTGACGCTGGCGCCGCAGGCGTTGAGCCAGTCGCAGACGGCGACGACAACGGCAGGGCTTGTGCAGGCCAGAGGCACGGCGCGCAGGAGGTTGGGCTTCACAAGCACGCGAAGGCAATGGAGATTTCGGTGGCTCCACAAAGAGGCCTCCTCCAGCATCAAGGGGAGCACCTTGCGCGCATCGTCCAGAGACGGACAGCGCTCAAGCACGACACGTGCCTTGCTCATGAACGGCAACCTCCTTGCAGCGCGATGCCAGCTGGCCGTCAGGCGAAAAGCGGGCTGAACGGCAGGCAGAAGCAAAGACCATCGCCAGTGGCAAGCAAGGGCGGCGTCTGCCCCCATCCCCACGTAAAGGGACAGCGCCCGAGGGCTTGCCTGCAGGCTCTTGGCCGGCTTCGTCCAGCTCCCGGGCGCGGGCGCAGGCCTTCCTGGCGCCGCTTCTGCAGGCCCTGCCAAGTCGCGCCTTTGTGGCCCTGCGGTCCTGGGGGACGCACAGGCCTTCATCGTGCATCATGCCCAGGCCGAACAGCGCCCCGGCATTTCCCTGCGCTGCGGCCTTCATCAACCAGTGCTGGATCCTTGTGCAGTCCCTGGAACCGCCCAGGCCTTCGGCTAGCATCCCGCCGAGCCTGCACTGGGCTTCGGCATGCCCCTGCGAGGCATGCTCAAACCAGCTTCGGGCCTGCGTTTCATCTTGCTGGACGGACAGTCCTTCGGCGTACATTTCGCCGAGGCTGAACTGCGCCTCGGCATGTCGCGCCTCAGCGTCCTCCTTCAGGGGCGCGAGAACGTGGACCATGCCGTCCACTGGCAATCGCGGGGCTCTCTCCGCACTCTCTCTCACGGAAAGCAGGATCGCCGGCAGGGCCTCTATCGGGTCGCCAGCGGCTCTGTCCGGATCGGCGCTGGGCCTGCCGAGCGTGTGCAGGCCGCAGAACCAGAAAGGGGCCGTGTCGCCGGCCCGTCCTGCTTTCCGCCGTCCTCAGCCCCGTTGACGGCAAGGCCGTCCCCTGGGGAGCAGAGGACGGCCTCGAGGCGAAATCTCTCCGGTCCGGGGCTATTCGGCGCTGGCCTCAGGCTCCGAGCCCTTGCGGCGGGTCCACAGCTGCATGTCCTGCATCTTCTGCCGGCGCATGCGCTGAATGGACTTGCAGGCGAGAGAGGAGCCCTTCTTCAGGCCCCACTTTGCCTTGTACTCTTCGGGAGTGAGTCCGTGCTGGGCCAGATGACGCTTAGTCAGCATCTTGAACTTCGCACCGCATTCCAGACACACAACGGAGGTCTCGCGCACCGCGTCCTTCGGATTCACGGCGGGCTCCGTTGCGCCCGTCACGGCGTTGCCCTGCAGCTGGCGAATGCCTGCAGCAACTTCCTTGGCGTACGCCACGATTTCCTGCGCCGTCATGGGACGTACGCCAGCCTGAGCGGTAGTGATGGACATTGCCTGCACGAAGGCGTCGTCGTTCTGCTTGTCTGCCATTTTTCTTTTCTCCTTGAGCTGTCAAATCCTGCCCCGGAATGGTGGCAGGCTTCAGGTCTGAATACGCAATGCGTGCAGGATCTTTCAGAGAAAGTCAACAGAAAAAAAGAGGCGAGGATAAAAAAATATGCATTCTCCTGCTTGAGATTCTGCAGAGAGATCGGGATGCATTCGCCATCCTGCAGCCAGACATGGCTGGACTTGCAGTGGGCCATGAAGCGACTCAAGCGTGTCCAATCAGCAAGCAGCGCCCAGCTGGCCCCGATCCGGCAGAGACAGCGACCTGCCAGGCCCGCTTCTGGCTGCTGGCTTGGCAAGGGCGCCCCTTGCGCCAGCGCGCAGAACCGGGCGCCCGGCGGAGGCGCTTGACGCCGGCCGTCCTGCCGTAGCCAGAGGATCCCGCCGGGACGCGGCTTCGACAGGCCTTCCCTTGCAGAAAGCCCAGGAAGGCGCAGGTTCGGCCTGCAGAGGCGGCATTGCTCCATGCCCTGGGACAATTGCCGGAAGACGCGTCCCGAAGCTTCCCTCAGCGCTGGGCCGGGGGCAGTGCGGGCTTGCCGGAGAAGTGCCGGACAATGCCGGAGAAGATAAAGCCGGCAAGGCGCATCCGGCCGTCAGCGACCTCTACCCGTGGGGCGCGTGGCCGGCGCCGGTGCGTCAGGGTCTGCCTGCGCTGGAAAAGGGACAGCGCTTGCCGATGCACTGGCTGTTCTGCGCCGAGCGCCTGCAGGCGATCTTGCCAAGCTCCATGCGCACGCCCGTCTTTTCGGCGATGAAGGGCACGGTTTCGCGGATGGCGAGATAGGAATCGCGCTTGCAGCATCGCGGACCGCCTATGGCGCCGATGGCCGCAAGGGCTCTGGCTGTCGTCTGGTTGGCAAACCCCCAGGAATCCGTGGCCAGGGGCGTTGCACCCAGGGCGATCGACACGAAGATGCCGGCGCTGACCGCAGCGCCGCAGGCGCCCCAGAAGCCGCAGGCCCCGCCGGGAATCTGGCCTCCGCGACGGAGCATTTCCAGCAGGGCATTCTTGAGGTCGAGCGTCCCGCCGGCATTGGCGTAGGCGGTCAAGAGCGACGCGCCGACAAGCACGTGGTGTTCTGGACCGTGCATGTGGCAGAAGGGCGCGTCCATCAGCGTCTCGAGAAGGGCAACGGGATTGCTGGACGTGTGGGAGAGGCAGAGCGGAAGCAGGCTGTCGACGCCTCTGGCATGGCACTCGTTGCAGACATAGTGGCCCTTCATGCACCGCGTCTTGCTTGTCTCCTTCTTGTGGCAGAAGGCGCATTCCATCATCTCGCCGCGGACAAGGTAGGTCAGGGGCGCTCCGCACAGCAGGCATTCGCCCTCGGATTCCTGTGGCCTGGCATAGGCTTTGAGGTCTATCATGCAACATCTCCTCTGAAGGGGCTGCGGAAAGGAAGGGCCAGCGTTCTGGCTGTCCCGGCAGTCCCGTCAATTCAGGCAAAACTAGGCCTGCGTCCGGCCCTTCCTGCGCGGCGGGCGCGGCAGCGCGCCGAGGCCGCGGCGCTGCCCATGCGTCCTGGGCCTGTCTGGTCCCTTGACGGGCAGGCGCCGCAGGGCCAGCGGGAGGGGGCGGGCTGGCACGGGCACTTGCGCGTCGACAAGGCGCTCCAGGCGCTTCCTGTTCTCTGCTGGCATGTCCCCGGAGGCCTCGATGCTCCCGATGGGCCTGCGGCCCCTCTGCGCGAAAAGCCAGGCAATGTTGGCAAGGCACTGGCGGGCATCGGAGAAGCTGTGCTCCGTGAGGTGAGCAAGCTGGCAGATGGCGTCGTCGACGATGAAGTCAAGCCTGGCAGACTCCATTTCGGCGATGTCCCTGTAGCTTGCGAGGGCGCTTTCCAGCTGCTTTCCGCTCCAGGGCCTGCGGAGGGAGGCCTCGGCTTCGAGCTCGCCGTAGATCTCGAGCATGGCGTCCTCTCCCTCCCTGCAGAACCCGCTGGGGGGAAAGAGGGCCTTCAGGGCAGGCAGGCCGTGCCTGAGCAGGACCCAGGTGATCTGCTTCATCCTGATGCGTATGGCGCTGCCCGAGCGGGCGCTTTCGACGGCGAGCCTGTAGACGGGCTCGTCCCTGTCGACGGGCAGGCCGGCCAGCAGCCTCTGCTGCATGGCACGGTAGCTGGCAAGGACAGTCCTGATGTCGCTGCGGGTCCAGGATCTCGGCGTGGGCTTGGGGATCAGCTTCCGCTCGTGGATAAGGAGCTCTTCAAGCAGCGAGAGCGTCTTCCCGCTGGCCTCGCACTGGAGGCGGAAGCCCTGGCAGCGGACGATGCCGTACCTGGCGAGCATCCAGGCAAGCGTGCCGAGGAGGCGCTGGACCTCTGCCAGGGAATGCGAGGTCTGCTCTGCCAGGTCGAGGCTGATGGCTTCAGGCGTCAGCGATCCATCCCGCTGCTGGCTTTCGGCCAGCGCGAGGAACCTGTCGATGGCAAGGGAAAGGGCTTCTCGGTTCCAGACGGATTCCATGGAGGCATAATGCCTTGGCCGGATCTTGACCGCAAGGGGGCGTCCGGCAAAGGGGGACGGCAGGAAGGCTGCTCCGGCCCCGGGGTGCCTCCTTCCCAGGGGGGGCTACACCGCCAGCGGAGCGCCTCTGCCGGGCTCCGCCTTGCCGCCGGCGAGGGCGGTCTTGAAGGCGTAGAGCCGGTCCGTGGAGCCGAAGACGTAGAGCACGTCCCCGGCCTTGAGCAGGAACTGGCCGTCGGGAGAGGGATAGACCTGGCCGTCCCTGTAGACGGCGACCAGGGTGACGGCGTGGAGCGGGCGCATGCGGCTTTCGGCGAGGGTCTTGCCCGCAAGACCAGACTTCTCCTCGAGGCGCAGGGCCTGCACGCCCATTTCGGGCAGGCGCTCGACGAGGCTGGCGAGGCCTTCCGAAGCGTGGGCAATGCGGCGCACCATGCGGTAGTTCTGGCGGCGCACGTGGTCGGCCATGGCCTCGATGTCCTGCCTCGGCACGAGGTAGGTGGAGAGCACCTGGCTGAAGACCTCGATGGCGGACTCGAACTCCTCGGCGATCACGTAGCTGGCGCCTATGCTGTGCAGGGGGCCTATCTCGGTGACGAAGCGCGTGCGTGCGATGATGACGACCTGGGGGTTGGCCTGGCGGGCCTTGGCCACGATGGCCCTGACGGCTGCCGGATCCGAGATGACGATGGCTATCACCCTGGCCTTGGCGATGCCGAGGGCGTCGAGTATGGAGGGCTGGCTGGCGTCGCCGTAGGCGATGGGCTCTCGCTGGCTGTAGCGGGCGACGGTCTCGGGGTTCATTTCGAGTATGGTGTAGGGCAGCCGGCACTCCTTGGCGGTTCTTGCCAGATGCTTGCCCGAAAAGCCGAAGCCCACGATGATGATGTGGTCGGAGAGCCCCTCGGCCGTCTGCTCCACGCTTTCGGTGTCCGGCGAGGCAACGGCGCAGCCGAGCCGGCGCGCAAGGACGCAGAAGGCCGCGCCCGCCCTGCGGGAGAGCGCAATGATGCCCGGCGTTGCCATCATGCTGAGCACGCTGACGGCAAGGAAGAGCTGGTAGTGGTCGGGCTGGAGGAAGCCCAGCTCCTGGGCCGAGGCGGCCAGGACGAAGGCGAACTCGCCGGCCTGGGCGAGACAGAGGGATGCCGAGACGGCCGTGTAGAGGGGATAGCCCTGCACGAGCACGGCCGGCATGGAGATGAGGGTCTTGAGGACGATGAAGGCCGCGACGAGGCCAAGGATCAGGCCAGCGTTGGACGCGACGAAGCTGATGTTGAGGAGCATGCCCACCGAGATGAAGAAGAGGCTCATGAAGACGTCCTTGTAGGGCAGGATGTCGGCAATGACGCTCATGGAGTACTGGGAGCGGGCAAGCATGAGGCCGGCGAGGAAGGCGCCGAGGGAGGCGGACATGCCGAGGGCCGTGGTGAGGCCGGCAAAGCCGAAGCAGATGACGAGGGTGGTGAGCAGGAGCACCTCGCGGGCCCGGGTCTTGACCACGGCGGTCATGAGGCGGTCGAGGAGGAAGCGGGAGAAGAGGAGCATGCCGAGGCCGAGGCCGGCCACCTTGGCCGCCGAGATCAGGGCTTCCTCCCAGGTGAGCTGGACCGTGCCGGCGAGCAGGGGGACCATGATCATCATGGGGGCCACCATGATGTCCTGGAAGACGAGGATGGCGAGGCCGAGGCGTCCGACGGGCGTGGCGGCCATGGCCTTGGTCTGGAAGATCTGCAGGACGATGGCCGAGGAGGAGAGGGCCATGAGCATGCCCCAGAGCACGCCCTCCTGAGGCTTGCCGATGAAGAGCCCGGCGCCCCAGCAGACAAGGACGACGAGGCCTATCTGGAGGCTGCCGCCGAGGAAGACCGGCCGCTTGAGGCGGTTCAAGGCATCGCCGGAAAGCTCCATGCCAATGGTGAACATGAGCATGGCAACGCCGAGGTCGGCCACGTGCTGGATGGTCTTCTCGTCGCTGACGAGGCCGAGCATGGAGGGGCCGCAGAGCACGCCGGTGAGCAGGAAGCCCACCGTGGCCGGCAGCTTGATGCGGCTGCAGGCCAGGTTGACCAGAATGGAGAGCAGAAAGAGTATGATGACTTCATCGAAGAGTTCGAGACCCATGGACCTTCCTCCCAAGGCTCAAGCGGATACCATCACCCTTTCTGGCAGTAAAGCGGAGATCCGGCCGCGGCTGGGCAAAAATGCAACAAAGCGGCGGCGCTTCCTTTCGGGAGCGCCGCCGCTGGAATGGCTTACTTAGATGGTGCGCTGGGCGCAGGGGCTAGTACATGCCGCCCATGCCGCCCATGCCGCCCATGTCGCCGCCCTGGCCAGCCGGAGCCGCAGGCTTGGGCTCAGGCTTGTCGCAGATGGCGCATTCGGTGGTCAGGAGCAGGGAGGAGACGGAGGCGGCGTTCTGCAGGGCCACGCGGGACACCTTCTTGGGGTCGATGACGCCGGCCTTGAAGAGGTCTTCGTACTCGCCGGTGGCGGCGTTGAAGCCGAAGCCGTCCTTGCCGTTGCGGACCTTCTCGACCACGATGCTGCCTTCGAAGCCGGCATTGTGGGCGATCT
>JAEEGF011805515.1_pt1 | contig 17753 bp, 13 predicted proteins | sample 9134171 | NCBI WGS metagenome assembly JAEEGF01 (sample SAMN16246542, study PRJNA631951) | gut metagenome | biome: gut microbiome; feature: rumen; material: AP-attached | host: Bos | place: Iran: Karaj | collected 2018-10 | reverse complement strand
TATGGATACTTTCTGCTGGATGGCTTAATTGTATCAAGCTCGATCTTCTCAAGAGCTTTCTTTCTGGAAGTAGCCTGCTTGGACTTACTTGCGTTAGCAGAGAAGCGGGCGATGAACTCTTTGAGCTCTTTGATCTGTTCCTCTTTCTTCTTGTTGGCTTCCTTCATCTGGCGGATCATGAGCTGTGAAGACTCATACCAGAAATCATAGTTGCCGGCATATAACTGAATTTTGCCGTAATCTATATCTGCAATGTAGGTGCAAACTTTGTTGAGGAAGTAACGGTCATGGGATACTACGATGACTGTATTCTCAAAGTTGATAAGGAACTCCTCAAGCCATGCAATGGCATCAAGATCAAGGTGGTTGGTAGGCTCGTCAAGAAGCAGGATATCGGGATTTCCGAAAAGAGCTCTCGCAAGCAGAACCTTAACCTTCTGAGCACCATCAAGCTCTTTCATCAGCTTGTAGTGATATTCTGTATCGATTCCAAGGCCGTTAAGAAGTGATTCAGCATCCGACTCAGCTTCCCAGCCGTTCATTTCAGCAAATTCTGCCTCAAGCTCACTGGCTCTGATACCATCTTCATCAGTGAAATCTTCCTTGGCATAAATGGCGTCCTTCTCATTCTTGATCTCGAAAAGACGTGCATTTCCTGCAATAACTGTATCAAGAACTACGTTCTCGTCGTATTTGAAGTGGTCCTGCTCGAGGAAGGAGAGACGCTCGCCGTCTGAGATAACTACATCTCCGTTAGTGGTCTCAATCTGTCCTGACAGAATCTTAAGGAATGTGGACTTTCCGGCACCGTTTGCTCCGATGATTCCGTAGCAGTTGCCGGGGGTAAACTTGATGTTAACTTCTTCAAAAAGAGCTTTCTTACCAACTCTTAAGGTTACGTTGTTTGCACTAATCATTAAAAATAACCTCACATAAATCTAAATCTATCTTTTGCAACAGTTCGTATTATATGGGAATCTTCTATAAAATGCAACCAAAAAAACATTTCAAAAATTGGCTGAAAATGCAAGGAAATTTGTGGAAAATAGATTTATTGAAAACGGGGATGATAGTAAGCTATGTATATGATATAGGTGTCAAAAGTCATAAATGCGTACATGCTTGCATGTTAAGCATTTTGACTTTGTGACCCGAACAAATATGAGGAATTAGCAATTTACGTAGTAAATTAGCGGTTTCCGAATATTTGTAGAATTGCGGGAATGACGTTAGTCATGGAGCACTTCGTATATCATGTATAAAAAACACTATGGGGAAAAAGTAATGATTAATTCTAAGTACACTAAGGAAAATGGCGCCGGTATATGGGAGCCTGTGGTGGCAGGAGGGGAACTGCGCACTGATACGGACGCGGCACTCTATAACGGGGGATGGAATAAGAGAAGGATAGCAGATGGAATTTCCTACGAAAATAGGAGGGATGTGACCATATTTAAGGGTGATGTCCCTGAGTTTGGAACCTATCTGGTGGAGTTCTCCATAACGGCAGTAAAAAGTGATATAGAGAACATGACTCTTTTTGCCGGTCGGAGGAACATGATAGACAGGGAAATTTGGGTAAAAAGAGGAGAGACCTACACAAAGTCATTTTACCAGGCGGTATTTCCATATATCCCGGCTCTCTCTTCAGAAAGACGAAACGCCAAAGAGATTTTTGTGAGCTGGACCGGCATCGAAGCTGCCAACGAGATTAAAGTCGACGTAACCATAAAAAAGAAAGCTGTTCCTGTGATCTGGGTGGCAGGAGATTCCACATTAACAGACCAAAATGCGGGAATTCCCTATTATCCCTACGGCAGCTGCGCCGGCTGGGCTCAGATGCTGGCAATGTATGTGTCAGAAGCCGCAGTATGCAATCTGTCCCATTCAGGAATGACCAGCAATTGCTTCAGAGATGACGGCCACTATGACATTGTTCGGGAATTCATGAAGGCCGGCGACCTCTTTATTATTCAGTTTGGCCACAACGACCAGAAGAGAAGAAATCTTTTGCCCTTTGGCGGGTACTTTGACAACCTGGTTCGTTTTACCGGGGAAGTCAGGGAAAAGGGCGCTACGCCCATCATATGCTCACCTATAAGCCGCATTCCTCTAAAGGTGACAGAAGCTGAGGCAAAAGAGCTTGATATGCCCTGCAATTATTCTTTACTAACCGAATATGCCCAGGCATCCAGGGAAGTGGCAACAAAAGAAAGAGTCCCCTTTGTGGACCTTCATGGAGAGTCCATGGAAAGATGGATTCAGCTTGGGGAGGATGCAAGAGACTATTTTATTAAGGGCGATATCACTCATACCAACGAGTATGGCGCCGCAATGATAGTCGACATCTTTGTTAAGACCATTAGAAATGCAGATTCTTTTGCCAATAACATTTTCACCGAAGGGAAAGAGCCCTTCACACCGGATTCAGATACCAAGGAACTTCCAAAAGAAAATCCCGGGCCGGGGCTTTTTGACATAGACCCTCCCTATGTGGACATAAAGGGAATTCCCGAGTACGAGGGCATACATAAAGCTTTCAAATACTGCCTTTTGGACCCCTGCGTAATGTATCTGCACCCCTACGACGAAATGCCACGTGGCCAGGTTCTAATGGTGATGTTTGGTGCCTTCAGAATGCCGGGGATACGGCCCTATAAAAAGAAATTTGCTGATGTTAAAGCTGATGAATGGATCTCAGGTTACGTGGAGGCTTTGACCCAAAAGAATCTCATCGACCCGAGAACCATTGCTACCAAAGACGGCAAAGAGTACTTCAGGCCCGATGACGCCCTTACCTACCGGGAGCTTGCAAGTTTCCTTATGCGAAATCTCTACGACACCAATATTTCTCTGGAAGAAGCCTTTGCTAAGTCAGTATCTCTTGGAATCTTTAAAAAACAGGGAGCGGAGCCGAAAAGCCACATAAACAGGGCAGAAGTGTACACAGCTCTTTCACGATATATGGATATAGCAGGTGGCACTGCAGATGAACTCCCTTCAGATGCAGAAGTTCATCCTGTACACTGATTTTGCATAAATGGCAAATTATAAATAATCTTTTTTCCAAACAAAATATATATAACAGACCATTTACTCCATATAATAATCTCAGTAAGAACGTTATCAGTAGTTGTTGGAAAGGAGAAAAAACTATGCAAATAACATTAGAAGCAGTAGAAAAGGTAATGGAGCAGACAGGCGTTGAATTCAAGGATGCAAAGGAAGCCCTTACCAAGACAGACGGAGACGTGGATGCAGCAATCAAGCTCCTTCAGCCTGATTCAAACGACATCGGCGAAGATATCAAGGAAGCCATGGATAAACTCAAGAAGATGGTTGAGGAAGGTAATGTATCCAGAATCCAGATCAAGAAAGGTGATGAGACAGTACTTAGCGTTCCCGTTAACATCGGCATAGTAGGTGGACTTGTAGGACTGGCAGCAGCTCCCTGGGCACTGATTGCAGGAACCGTTGCAGCTTTCGGTCTTGGATGCAGGATTGAAGTAGTAAAAAAAGATGGAACAACAGATGAAGTTAAGTAAATAGTACTCGGCAAGGCCCCCTGACTTTTAGAAATAAGAGCCAGGGGGTGTTTTATGTCCCTTCAAAATGTATTACAATAGAAATGTTGGTTGGAGAAAAAAGTATTTATGGGGAAAATAAAATGAATGACAAGATTGGCGTTTTGACTGAGAACATGAAAAAACGGCTGATTGGTAAGGATGATGTCATCCGAAAGGCCGTGACATGTCTTTTGGCGGGAGGACATGTTCTTTTGGAGGATGTGCCCGGAGTGGGAAAGACTTCTCTGGCACGAGCGCTCTCTGATTCGCTTAGCTGCAGCTTTGCGAGAATACAGTGCACACCGGATACCATGCCTTCAGATATAACCGGATTGTCGGTATATCACATGCAAAAGGGCGAGTTTGAAGTGGTACCGGGGCCAATAGTAAACCAGATCGTTCTGGCTGATGAGATCAACAGAACGACTCCCAAAACCCAGGCAGCTCTTTTGGAAGCCATGGAGGAAAAGCACGTCACCATAGACGGAAAGACTATCTCTATTCCGGAACCCTTTATGGTGATCGGTACTCAGAATCCCATGGAGATGACAGGAACCTATCCGCTGCCGGAGGCTCAACTTGACCGCTTTATGATGAGACTTTCCATAGGATACCCATCGGAAGCGGATTCTGTAAGGATTGCCCAGGAGTACTTAAAGGGCGAACTCCATCAGACAACTCAGCAGGTTCTTACTGCAGAGGATATCACCGAAATGAAAAATGAGGTGGCTAAGGTTACTATCCATCAGGATCTGGTGGAGTATGCCGTAAGGATCATCGAAGCCACCAGAAATCATCACAATATAAAATGTGGCGCCAGCCCAAGAGCTCTTTTGGATTTCCTTAGAGCTTCCATGGCACGGGCTTATATTCTGGGAAGAGATTACTGCATCCCTCTTGATATGCTGGAAACAGCCAAGGATGTACTGCCTCACAGACTTATTCTCTCAGCGGAGGCAAGAATGAACAAGATGACCCAGGAAACCGTTATGCTCAGTATTCTCAACAGTATTTCAGTGCCACAATGAAAAAACAATTCTTAAAACCAATTCTCTTTATCGTCATCTTAATAGCAGCAGTTGTATGGGCATCATATTCGGGGGGACCACTCCCGTATATGTGTCTTTTTAGTATGCTTTTTTACTTCCCTTTTTCCATCGGATACATCTTTATAAGCAATCATTTTCTCCAGAGCTATCAGGAGCTTCCTACCAGAATGGTGATGAAAAATCAGGAGCAGCCCTTTTCATTGACTCTGGAAAACGGCGGCATTATCAGGATAAATGATGGAAAGCTTCTGTTTGAATCAGTTTTTTCAGAGCTTCTTTTCAGGGAAAAAGATGAAGAAGACGACAAGATAATCAATCTTGCTCCCACTGAGAGAATTGAGCTAAAGGGCACTGCTACCTGCAGATATGCCGGTACCTATGACATAGGCCTCAAGGAAGTCAGCTTCAGAGACCCCTTCGGAATCATAGAGATTAAACTCCCGTTGCCGGAACCCTATAGAGTAACAGTAATGCCCAGGATTACGGATATAGCGGACAGTGTCCTTAACTTTGAAAATCTAAAGAACAGCAGTAGGCTTAAGAGCACTTTATTAAAAGAGCCAACACCGGGGAATGAGCTTCGCCCCTATATCAACGGAGACACCATCAGGAATATTCACTGGAAAGCCAGTGCTGCCGCCGGAGAGCTTATCAGCAGAACTCCGGAGCCTCTGGATCTTAAGAAGATTTCCATGGTGCTGATCGCTGAAAAAGAAGTGCCTGACAGAAATGCTCCTGGTTTTATCAAGAGAAGAGACTATTTCCTTGAGTTTGCCGTATCAGCTGCCTACTATCATGCAGGCAAGGGCGAGAGCATTCAGATCATTTACCCCAGGGGAGAGATAAAAGAAAGACAGGTAGCTTCCCTGGATAGCTTTTCAGAGTTCTACAACGATATTTCCAGAGGACCTTTCTATAACGGAGAGGAAGATTTTAATAAACTCAATAATCTAAGTGAGAGCAAACTGAAAAATGAGTGGGACAGTATTATCATCACAGTCAGAGAAAGTGAATACGGTACAGAAGATTTTCTGGATGTCCGAATCGGCGGCTGAAAGATTACTGCTGGTAACTGCTGCTATTTTGATGGTAAAGCCAAAATGGTGGCTGTTAGCCCTGGCGTTGTATGGCTTTTTTGAGGTGTCCTTTGTGGCAGGGAGCTTTTTTTCAAGAAGAGGCATCGTCATAGGGGCACAGGTGGTCATAACAGCCATATTGCTTTTATTTTTCCATGATACAGAGGCCCTATACGTCATTGAAGAAGCTGAAGAAGAGGTGAGTTACCTGTCTGCGGTGGGAATTCTGGCAGCTGCATCTTTTGCCTTATTCCTGATGCTGTATTTTTTGTCCAGGTTCTGGGAGGTGCCGGCGGTGCTGGTACTGGCGCTGGATGTATGCATGGTGGTGAGGCACTTCTACTTTGGAACAGATAACAAGTTCGTGGTGGGCATCGCAATTATCCTGACTCTGGCGGAAGTAAGGAGACTGATTTCAAAGCTGGAAGAAGGAAGGGACAAATCCAGGTCTCTGGACAGATACCTGGATCACAGGTGGCTGACTCTTTTTACCATAATCGGGGCTGTCGTTCTGGCTATACCGTCCATAGAAAAGCCCATAGACTGGAGCTTTGTCTATGAGATAGGATACAGGATCAGGGACGGTTTTGAAGACCTGGCAGAGAGTACCGGCTATTATGTATCGGGAATAGGAGGCGGAGAATCCTATAGAAGCGGCTATAGCAGACTTGCGGGAGTATCCGGAGCAGTTGCCAACAGCACAAGGGAAGAACTTTATGTCACCACCCAGGGCACAAGAGATAATCTTTATCTCACTGGAAATATAGAGGGAGACGCTCTTTCAAATGCCGAGGATATACAGGGGAGAAAGCTTCTGGACTTCTTGTATCTTCTTTATTCACACCAGGTCTCTTCTGAGGAAGCCAGGTGCTATGCCAGAACAGAAAAGGCTACTTTAGAAATGGGCCTACTTCGAACTAAAGATATCATAAGGCCTGAGAGCGTACTTGAAATTGACTATGAGAAGGGCGATGAAGTAGCAGAGGATGGAGCCACCTTTTTAAAGACCCATAGAAAGGGTGACAACTATACCACCATATACATGAACATCGATTACGGCAGCCCGTACCTTGAGAATATATTAAGAGAGCCTGTTAAGGTGCCATATCCCACCTATGAGGAAATGGAAAAATACTGTTCGGGGACTTTGCTCTACAGGCTTGGAACAACCATCAGTAAAGAAGAGTACAACAAATGGGCCAAGGGCAGCAGGGATAATGCACAGTTTCTTGATGCATCAGAATTTAGTACCCCAAGGATGGAGGAACTTGCCCAGAGAATAACCTCCAAAACGGAAAATGACTATGACGCCTGCAGGGCTGTAGAGAGATACCTAAGACAGTACAGATACGGCAGAAGTTCTCTTGGGGAGATAAAAGAGAACTTTGTGGATCAGTTCCTGTTTGAGACAGGAGAAGGCTACTGCGTCCACTTTGCCACATCCATGGTGACACTCCTGCGACTGAATGGAATTCCTGCGAGAATAGTATCAGGTTATTGCTATGCTTTCCCTGCCAGAAATGTGGACCGCTTCGTGGTGACAGGCGATATGGCCCACGCCTGGGTGGAGGCCTATATAGACGGGGCGGGGTGGATACCCTTTGAACCTACGCCGGGCAGGGTGACTTCTGTGGAGAGCAGCTGGAACTACACTATAGCGGAAGCAGTGATCCCCGTAGGAAACAGTGGAGTTGAAGGCTACGATGAAGATCTTTTTGAAGTTCCCACTATACCGGATGAAGCTTTGGAGGACTTAGAGGAACAGGAGGAAGAACCTGCCAAGGAACGGGCTAAAAATCTGTGGATAGTCGTGAGGACAACTGCTATTATTATTCTTGGTCTCATAGCGTATACCATACTGGCGTTACTTATCATGCAGCTGGTAAAGAGAGTAAGGTACAGGAATTCTTCTCTTTCGGAAAAATACAACAAGAATATCAAAGATATACTGTGGCTATTGGACAGACAGCTCCCCAAGAACTCGTCAAAGCCAAGGCTATTAGAGGATTATTCTAAGTATTTCCCCGAGGCAGAGAATCTTTTCTCTGTGTATTACAGGCAGAGATTCTCGGGGAAAAGCGCTGTAGAAGCCGAAGTTACTGAGGCAGAAGAGTATCGAAAGGTCCTGATTTCCAGAGAAGTGAAAAGACATTTGCGGAAATTGAATATAAAAATAAGGGAAGATTCCGAAATTGTATATTACTAAGAGATAATTCGCTATAGTTGACATATATTTTAACTGGGGAATTGTTAAAATATAGACATAACGAAACAATACTAAACAACATTTTAAAGGGAGTAGAGGTGGTATTTATGTTAACAAACAGTACAGTATTAGTTTCAATCGCAATCATTGTAGTTCTGGCAATCATAGTAATTGCCGCAGGTTATGTGAAGGCGCCTCCGGATAGAGCGTACATCATTTCCGGTATGAGAAAGGTTCCGAGAATTCTTATTGGACGTGCCGGTATCAAAATTCCATTTTTTGAAAGAGTCGACAAGTTGTATCTGGGACAGATGACTGTAGATATTAAGACAGAGCAGTCAGTACCCACAAACGATTTTATCAATGTAAATGTTGACGCTGTAGCAAAGGTAAGAATCGGCACAACACCTGAAGCTATCCAGCTGGCAGCAAAGAACTTCCTTAACAAGAACCCTGAGCAGATCACCATGGACCTTCAGGATTCATTACAGGGTAACATGCGTGAGATCATCGGTACACTGGCCCTTAAGACCATTAACACCGACAGAGACAGCTTCTCAGATCAGGTTATGGAAAAAGCTTCCAGAGATATGAACAAGCTTGGTATTGAGATCCTTTCCTGCAACATCCAGAATGTTACAGATGAAAATGGTCTTATCAATGATCTTGGTATGGACAACACAGCTAAGATCAAGAAGGACGCAGCTATTGCTAAGGCACAGGCCGACAGAGACGTAGCTATTGCTAAGGCAGAGGCTGACAAGGCAGCCAACGATGCAAGAGTTCTTGCTCAGACAGAAATTGCTGAGAAGAACAACGCACTGGCCATCAAGCAGGCTGAACTTAAGAGAGAAGCTGATACAGCAAGCGCTGTAGCAGACGCAGCTTATGAGATCCAGACTCAGGAGCAGCAGAAATCAATCCAGACAGCAACCGTTAATGCTCAGATCGCTAAGGCTGAGCGCGAAGCTGAACTGAAGCAGAAAGAAGTTATCGTAAAACAGCAGGAACTTGCTGCTGAGATCGAGAAAAAGGCTGATGCCGAGAAGTATCAGGCTGAGAAGAAAGCTGAAGCAGAACTTGTTCAGAGACAGAAGAAGGCTGAAGCTGCCAAGTACGAGCAGGAGCGTGAAGCTGATGCCAAGAAGGCACAGGCTGAGGCTTTGAAGTTCGCCGCAGAGCAGGAAGCTGCAGGTATCAAGGCAAAGTATGATGCAGAGGCAGCAGGTATCGAAGCAAAAGGTAAAGCTGAAGCTGAAGCCATTAAGGCAAAGGGTCTTGCAGAAGCTGAAGCAATGGAAAAGAAAGCAGAAGCTTATAAGAAGTACAATGGCGCTGCTATGGCAGAAATGATGATCAAGATCATGCCTCAGATGGCAGCTGAGATCGCTAAACCTCTTTCACAGATTGATAAGATCAATATCTATGGAACAGGTGATGGAGCCAACGGTGCAAGCCAGATTTCAGGAAATCTTCCGGTAGTTATGAAACAGGTATTTGATACCATGTCAGAGGCTACAGGAGTTGATTTCACAGAGATCATGAGAGCCGGAACCTATGATGCCAAGGTAAACAAGAACATCAATCTTAAGAGTGAAGGTGTAAGCGTATCCGTTGATGGAAACGCAGATAACAAGTAAGTACTACGGCAGAGGCTCGTCCTGCTTCTCCCGCATATCGTAATAAACATCTTCATCTATCATTTTTAACATTATGTCCGCGTATACGGGATCGAATTGGGTACCTTTTCCCTTTTCGATTTCGCCGCGGACTTTTTCTTTTGCAAGGCTTCGACGGTAACTTCTGTTACTGGTCATAGCATCGTAGGCATCAGCAATTGCAATGATTCTTGCTTCTTCCGGAATAGAATCACCCTTAAGTCCCTCAGGGTAGCCTCTGCCGTCATATCGTTCATGATGCCATCTGGCGCCAATTGTCAGCTCCGGCATTTCCCGGATGTTTCTGAGAATCTTGGAACCCTTCTCGGGATGAGTTTTGATTATTTCATACTCCTCGTCATCCAGTTTGCCTTCTTTGTTAATGATGGCGTCAGGAATACCGATTTTTCCAACATCATGTAAAAGTCCGGTGATATAGATCCTCTGCTGCATATCAGCATCAAACCCTGCGCGGCGGGCTATTTCCTTGGCGTACTCGGCAACTCTTACGGAGTGACCGTTAGTATAGGTATCTTTTGCGTCGATGGCAGCAGCCAGACTTTTTACGATGCCAAGAAAGAGCTGGTTGTTTTCTGTTGTCTTTTTCTCAACTTCCGATTCCAGCTTGTTTTTAAGAGTAACCAGTTCTATACAGTGTGTGACTCTGAGAATGAGAACTTTGGGAATGAAGGGTTTTTTGATAAAGTCCATGGCTCCCAGTTCCAGGCCCTTGGTCTCAACCTCGCGGTTTTCTTCCGCAGTGAGATAAATGACCGGAGTTTCCTGTTTTCCGAGCTTTGCCTCCAGCTTACGAAGGGCAATAAGGGTTTCAAAACCATCCATTTCAGGCATGAGGACATCAAGAAGAATGATATCGGGGGTCTGAGTCTCCATAAAAGTCAGGAGGTCTTTTCCCGATCTCATTGGGATTACCTTCATATCATTTTCAGTCAGGACGCTTCTTACGACCATGATCATGGATACGTCATCGTCCACTACCGCAACTCTGTATGACATAGATAAACTCCGAAACTACATTTTTATTCGATAATATATCAATATAATGATAACATTAAGGCTAGTATTCTGTTTATTAAGATTTAATAAAAAGTAAAGAGAATATGTAATGTTTATGCATATTTGTATATAATTAATTTGACGAAATTATGATAAAATATGGAAAGAGAGTAATAAAGGAGAGACAAATATGGCTTGGTACGATGAAGCTGTGTTTTACCATGTCTATCCCTTGGGACTTTTGGGGGCTCCCAGGGAAAACGGATATGACGGAATTACCCACAGACTAAAGAATTTCGAACCCTGGATAAAGCACATTAAGGAACTTGGGTGTAATGCCCTGTATATAGGTCCTTTGTTTGAATCCGTGGGCCATGGATATGAAACCACCGACTATCGCAAGCTGGACAGCAGGCTTGGAGATAATAAGGATCTTAAGTGGCTGGTGAAAAAGTGCCACGACAGCGGTATCAAAGTAATACTTGATGGTGTTTTCAATCATACCGGAAGAGATTTCTTTGCATTTAAGGACATAAAGGAGCATCGTGAGCAGTCAAGGTATCTTGGCTGGTATTGTGATGTTAACTTTTATGGGAATAACGAATATAATGACGGCTTTTCCTATGCAAACTGGGGCGGATATAACCTCCTGGTGAAATTAAATCAGAGGAACCCTGAGGTAAAAGATTATATTTGTGATACAATAAGATATTGGGTCAAAGAATTTGACATAGACGGACTCAGACTGGATGCAGCGGATGTGCTGGATTTCGATTTCATGCAGGCTTTAAGGGGCGTTGCGGGAGAAGTTAAGCCGGACTTCTGGCTTATGGGTGAGGTGATTCATGGCGATTACAGCAGGTGGGTCAATGCCGGAACCCTTCATTCCGTCACCAATTATGTAATGCATAAGGCCCTTTATTCAGGGCATAATGATCACAATTATTTTGAAATCGCTCATACCCAGAGGCGCCTTGAGGATATGGGTAGGAGCGGACACAGTAGCTTTAAGCTGTATAACTTTGTTGACAACCACGATGTGGAGAGGATATTTACCAAGTTAAGTAATAAGGCGCATTTTACACCGGTACATATTCTTCTTTTTACACTTCCCGGCATTCCGTCAATTTATTATGGCTCTGAGTTTGCAATTGAGGGAAGAAAGGAAAAGGGTTCTGATGCTTCCCTGCGGCCGGCACTTGATTATGAGGTCTATAAAGATGCCATAAGCACCAATCCTGCCACGAAGCTTATTGCAGCTCTTGCCAGGATAAGAAAGAATACTCCTGAGCTTTCATACGGAGATTATAAAGAACTTCTTCTTAGAAACAGACAGTACGCCTTTTCGAGAAATTATAATGAAAAGAGTGTGATAGTGACCGTTAATAACGATGATTCGGATTCGGAAATGACTGTTTCTGCAGGTAATAGCGCCCAGTATATCGGGGCTCTTTCCGGAGAAGTGGTTACTGTAAACAATGGCAATATAACCGTGAATATAAAGGCTAATTCAGGAGAAATCTGGATTCCGGATACAGAAGATACTAAAGTGGAGGCCGTTGGGACTTTTGAAAAAGTGACTGTTCCTGCGGCAACTGTATCGGAGCCGGAAACTGCTCATGAGAGTACGCCGGTAAAGGCAGAGAATAAAGAAGCACCGACAGACGTACAGCAAAGTCATTCTGATGAGGGAAAAAGCTACGAGGATGGCGTAATAGCCGGTTTGCAGCAGGCAGTTATTGCTTTAATGGAAAGGAATGGCTATGTCACGGATCAGATGAGACAGGACGTCTATAACAATGTTTATCATGATTCGCTGATTAATTGGATAAAGAGCTTTAGATGACATAATGATTATATTGATCAACAGGGATAGTCACAGCAACTTTGGAGGATTTTATGCTTATGGAACCGGGCAAGATATTAGTTATTGGTGATAAAGAGACATTTATTATCAAAGTCCTCATAAATAAACTAAAGGATGCGGGAATCAATGCATTTTTCTCGGCATCTAATGTAAATTCCATTAATCTTGAATGGCATAACTGTGACCTTGTTGTGTATTATCTGGAAGCCGGGGAGAGAATGCCGCAGGAGACGGCAACTTATCTTAGAGACAAGTTATCCGATAACAACAAGCAGATAGTTTTTATCGGTGATGCAACAGATACTAAGGAACTGCTTGATAATTTCCCGGCACATGAAATATATAAGTCCTATACAAGGCCTCTGGATTACAACGGCTTTATATCAGATATTCTTCTTTTCTTTAACATGGTGGCCGAAGGTGAAATGAAGAGAAGTGTTCTTATTGTTGATGACGATCCCAATTATATGGGACTTGTCAGGGAGTGGCTGAAGGATACTTACAAAGTTTCCATGGCCAACTCGGGACTAAGGGCCATCAAATGGCTTGGAAGCAACAAGGTTGACCTCATTCTACTGGACTACGAGATGCCTGTTACTGACGGACCACAGGTACTGGAAATGCTTCGAAGTGATGATGAGACCAAATCCATTCCTGTTATTTTCCTTACAGGTAAGGATGACAAAGAGAGTGTTATGAGTGTTCTGGCACTTAAGCCTGAGGGTTATATTCTTAAGACCAGTGGCAAAGAAGAAATAGAGAACACCCTTAGGACATTCTTTGTAAATAAATGATTATCCAAGGAGTTATGCATAGTAGTGGATGATATATGTAGTGCTCATGGCGTAAAAATTGAAATTCCAGAAGAATTAAAACAGCTTTCTGATGTGGAGGGTATTTCTCTGGCGGAAGGACTGTTTTTTTGCGGAAGTGCCGGAGCTCTTTTGAAATTTCTGAATACATTTTACAAATCAATAGATGGCAAGGCTGCAGAGATAGAAGAAGCCTATGGTAAACAGGATTTTGGAACCTATACCACCAAGGTCCATTCCTTAAAGAGCACATCCAGGATAATAGGGGCAAAAGAACTTTCAGAGTTGGCCCAGAAGCTGGAGATTGCAGGAAATGACGGCGATATTTCATATATAAATGAGAATACTAAAGGGCTCCTTTCACTTTACAGAAGCTACCTGGAGAGGCTCTCGGTTCTGGACGAAATGGAAAAGGATAGCGAAAGTGATAAAACTCCCATTTCACAGGGTGAGCTTTCCGATGCGTATGCAGCCCTTAAGGAAATGGTTCCACTTGGGGACTATGACGCCGTGGAAATGATATTGAGCGAGCTCCATGAATACAAGCTGCCACCGGATGACAGAAAACTGATGGAAAAGCTAGAGGAACTTTTAAGGAAAATGGACTGGGAAGAAATGCAGTCTATTATATTAAAGATAGTTTAACCTCTCCCAATACTGTGATATCATGTAATAATGAAAGTTATATGATATACGTGTTGGGAGGTTTTTTATTAATGTCTTTTACAGTCTTTGCAGATGGGTGTGCTAATCTTGATAAGAAGCTCTCGGAGGGAATCAGGATTCTGCCCTGTGATTATCTTATAAATGGCGAGAACAGGACATATGATGGGGATATCGACAGTTTTGACGGCCATGCTTATTACGAAGGACTGAAAAAAGGGGATAAGGTCCAGACATCTCTTTTGAATACCCAGTTATTTCTTGAACATTTTACACCTCTCGCTCAGAAGGGCGAAGGAATCATCTATATTGCCATGAGTTCAGGTATCAGCGGAACCTATAATGCTGCAGTCAATGCGGCTAATGAGCTTATGGAAGAGTATCCCGATTGTTTTATTCATATTGTTGATTCTCACGGCTGTGGCTTTGGTAACGGTATACTGGCACTTAAGGCTCAGCAGTTAAATCTCGATGGAGTTGATGTTAAGGCTGCTGCGAAGATTCTTGACGAGTCAGTTCCACATGCATGTCAGTATTTTACAGTGGATGACCTTAACTTCCTCAAAAATACCGGAAGAGTAAGCGGCGTTACAGCCAGCATTGGAACCATTCTGAACATTAAGCCCATTCTTTTTGGCGACAGCACAGGACATATTATTGCATGCACCAAGGTAAGGGGCAGGAAGAATGCCATTTCTACACTGGCTGAGAAATACAAAGAGAAATATGCCGGTACCATGGGCAACAGAGTATTTATTTCACACGGTGACTGCTATGATGACGCACAGAGGCTCTCAGAGCTGGTAAAAGAGATCACACCTGACGTGGATGTATATATCTGTCAGCATGAGCCGTTTTCCGGAGCACATGTTGGTCCCGGAATGTTGGGACTGTTCTTTTGGGGAAAAGAACGCTAAGCAATTAAATAAGAGGGTTTTGGGGGTGACTTATGGAATTTAACAAGAAAAGAACTATTCTTATTGGTTTTGCTTTTATGTCGATCTGCGCTTTCTGGCAGTTCTATGACAATGAGATTCCCAAGATATTGAAATATACCTTTAATCTTGGGGAGACGCTTACCGGCGTGGTTATGGCGCTGGATAATGTTCTGGCGCTGTTTCTTTTGCCTTTGTTTGGCATGATCTCGGATATCACGGATACCAAAGCCGGAAAGAGAATGCCCTTTATCATTATCGGTACCATATTGTCTTCGATTCTTCTTATTATACTTTTGGCTGTGGCAAGACCCAGCGGCAATCTGGCTTTCTTTATAGTAGTATTGTTCTTTTTGCTGGTTTCCATGGGAATATACAGGTCACCGGCGGTTTCGCTGATGCCTGACCTCACACCGGCGCCTTTTAGAAGCTCCGCCAATGCCATCATAAATCTTATGGGAACTCTGGGCGGCATTTATATTCTGGTGATGATCAAGCTGCTTTTGAAAGAGGCAGACGATCCGGCTCAGACTAATTACATTCCGCTGCTGATAAGCCTTGTACTCTTTATGGTGGTTTCTGTGGCAGTTGTCTTCCTCTCTATAGATGAGAAGAAGATAAAAGAGGAGATTCATCAGGAGGGTGGCCTTCATTCCCTTGGTGATACCTTTGACAATGATTCTGAGATCGACCGCTCAGACAAGACTGTGGAGTTCTCAGAGGGCAAGGTTACTAAGAAAATGCCAAGAGAAGTTAAGAGAAGTTTGATATTCCTTCTCTTGTCAGTATTTTTGTGGTTTACAGCTTACAATGCCGTGACAACAGCTTTTTCCAGATTTGTGGGAGAGGTGTGGGACCTTCATGACAATGCTTACGCCACCTGCCTTCTTGTGGCAACCATAGCTGCCACCATCAGCTATATCCCTATTGCAGGAATTTCTGCCAGGATCGGAAGAAAGAGGACTATCCTCATAGGCATATGTCTTATGGGAGCAAGCTATGTGATAACAGGACTCTATCCTCGTTTTTCGCCTACCATCAATATCTTTTTTGCCCTGGTTGGAATCGGCTGGGCTGCAATAAATGTCAATTCCTTCCCTATGGTGGTGGAGATGAGTAAATCAGGAAATATAGGTAGATTTACCGGAACCTATTACACCTTTTCCATGGCAGCTCAGGTATTTACACCTATTTTCTCGGGATTTTTGCTGGAAACGATTTCTTATAAAACTTTATTTCCATATGCGTTTATCTTTTCTGCTTTGTCCTTCTGCACAATGCTCATGGTAAAACATGGTGATGCAAAGCCGCCTAAGAAGGAAAAACTGTTAGAAAACTTCGATGTGGATGACTAATAAATTGTTTATTGTGACGCAACAGTTTATGCTGTTGCGTCTTATTTTTGTCTTAAATGTTTATAAAAAGAATTGAATTTTTGTTGCGTTATAGATAATTAGGCTGTAAAATATTTAGCGGACAAACTCTGTTAGATTTTTAACGTTTGTGTATAGTATTATTTGGGAAGTGGTTTAAATGTTTGTTTTGAAGCTTTTTTGCATTGTTTTATTGGTGGTCGTTGTTCTTTACTTCCTTATGATTATGCCGAGAATGACCAGGAAGCCTTCAAGAGAGCCCTTTACTAAGGTATTGTATGCACATAGAGGTCTGCATGATAATAGTGGTGAGGCACCGGAGAATTCCATGGCGGCTTTTAAGAAGGCTGTGGATGGCGGCTATGGCATAGAATGTGATGTTCAGTTGTCCAAAGATGGTGTTCCGGTTATCTTTCATGATTTTACCCTGGCAAGAGTTGCCAGATATCCTGAGGGAGAGATTCCACAGGACGCAGTTAAGAATCCTGATGGTTCATTTGGTGTCAGAGGAAAGGTGATAGATTACACCTTTGAGGAGCTTTCCAGGTTCCATTTACTTAATTCTGATGAGAAGATACCAAAATTTGAGGAGTTTCTTAAACTTGTAGATGGTAAAATTCCACTTATTGTGGAACTGAAGATCGAACTGAAGGATCTGTCCGTATGTTCCAAGGTTGATGAGCTTCTTAGGGATTACAAGGGAGTTTACTGCATAGAATCCTTTAATCCGCTGGGTGTCTGGTGGTACAGACATAACAGACCTGAGGTGTTCAGGGGGCAGCTTTCTGATGCTTTTCACAGGGACAAGCCGGAAGAGTTCAAGGGATTACTTTATTTTATCCTGACAAATCTTCTGTTCAATTTTATAACGAAGCCCGATTTCATCGCATTTAATCACAAGTATGCGAAATGTGTTTCCAGAAGGCTTTGCAGAAGGCTTTACGGCAACGTTGCCGCAGCCTGGACAATCAAGAGTGAAGCTGAGCTTGTAGCAGCGAGAAACAGTTTTGATATCTTTATTTTTGACAGCTTTATTCCGGAGAACGGTCCAAAGGCTTAACAATCGGTAATTATCTGCTTCTATGCCAATAATAGCTTCTGTGATGATATATATGATCACAACCGCGGTTATGGTCATATATATCGTTGCGGAAGCAAACGGTATGTTGCAGTGATTATAATAAATGCACAATAGAAAGGTTGCCGTTTATAAGAGGAGCGGCAAGAAAGGTAAAAACATGGCGAACAAGTGGGTTTATATGTTTAGCGAAGGTGACATGACAATGCGTAATCTCCTTGGTGGTAAGGGTGCTAACCTTGCCGAGATGACAAGCATTGGCCTTCCTGTACCACAGGGCTTCACAATCACAACAGAGGCCTGCACACAGTATTACGAGGATGGTCGTAAGATTAACGACGAGATCATGGCTCAGGCTATGGAAGGCGTTAAGAAGATGGAGGAGATTAACGGAAAGAAGTTTGGCGATCTCCAGAATCCACTTCTTGTTTCTGTTCGTTCAGGTGCTCGTGC
>JAEEGF011914040.1_pt1 | contig 17757 bp, 7 predicted proteins | sample 9134171 | NCBI WGS metagenome assembly JAEEGF01 (sample SAMN16246542, study PRJNA631951) | gut metagenome | biome: gut microbiome; feature: rumen; material: AP-attached | host: Bos | place: Iran: Karaj | collected 2018-10 | reverse complement strand
AGTAAGTGATGAGCTCCATCATAAGATCGTAATTGGAGATCCTGAAATCATGGAATCTTCCAAGTCCGGTTCTGGCATCCATCAGGAAATTGAGAAGAACCCATCCCTTGGGATCAAGGATCTCATCCTTAGTGAAATCGGCACTGTCGCCCTTGTCTACCGCGGTCATTATCTCCTCGGATACTCTGGTAAAGGTCTTGGCTCCGCCGTAATAGTTATAAACAACTCTTGCTGCAGACTTAGCTTCACCCTCGATGATGAATTTTGCCTTAAGTTCCTCGGAATTAACTCTTAAAAGTTCACTCTCATGGTGGTCAAACGCAAGCTTTACTCTGGGATCAAAAGGGAGGTTTGTGGTGATGTCGTCACCGGTGATATCCACCTTTCCGTCCTGTACATCCTTGGGATGAACGAACTTGATCTCATCGATCAGATCCATCTCCTTTAAAAGCATGGCACAGACGAGTCCGTCAAAATCACTTCTGGTAATAAGTCTTCTGCTCATTTTGTTCCTTCCTTTGAAAAATGTTGAATTAAGGCAATACATATATATTTTATCATCAATTTCGGCATTATCAACCTGTCTTTGGTATTATCGCATTATTTTGAAGAAATCCGCATTTTATGGTAAAATAAATTCCGTATAAATCTATGCGGGGGTATAGTATATGCTTGGTCTGAGAATAGTTTTTCTCATCTTTTTCGTAATATCTCTCATATGTGCGGCTCTGGGATTCTTAGGCAGACGCAAAAATATCGGATTTATCATTACTGCTTTGATCATAGCAGCTAATGATGTGTTGATGTTTTTGCTTTTGAACGCGGAAAATGCCGAGGGTGCTGCATCAATACTTATCCCCTTCTATATCCTCCATCCCTGGGGCCTGGTGTTCTACATGCTGATGGTTTCCAAAATGGATAAGACGAAACCATCATGCCTCGCTCTTATCCCCATGTCTTTATTAAGTGCATATCAGACTTATATGATGGTCTGCCAGTACATGGGCCAGCGTATAATGCAGTTCCAGAAAAGGATCTATTTCCGCAAGGGGTTCTGGGTTGCAGTACTTGATTCCAAAAATCCCGGCTTTCTTTTCGGCTTCAACGCATACAGGGTATTGGTCTACACCGAGCTTGTCATAATTGTTGCGGTCCTCATTTACGGATGCCGCAAATCCAACAGAATATTCAGATCAAGATATTACGCTCTCATATTCATAGCCGTTGTCACCGGTGCGGCAGAATTCTTTATGTACTATTTTTCCATCCCCCAGTGGATCCCCTGCCTGATCTACAACGGCGCCAATATGGTATTCCTGTATTATGTCGAAAGCTTCTCCCGTGCCCGTTTAAAAGAATGGTCCCTGGACAGCTTCGCCAACGATATGAGTGACGGTCTTATCCTTTACGATAAGCACAAGGACCTTATCCATATCAATGACATGATCAAGAGCACCCTTGGAGAATCACTGGCGGAAACCTTCAAGGACAGGAAAAAACTCGAGACCTGGATCAGGATAAACACCGACAAGGACATGGATGATATCGTCAGGTTCAAGAACGGAGGAAAAGAATATTTCTTCCGTGTGACCGTCCGCGATATGGGTGAGGGTAATTCAAATGTAGGTACTCTTTTCATCCTTCATGACAATACCAATGCCATCACCAGGATAAAGGCCATGGAAAAGGCCAACGAGGAGCTGGAAAGAGCCAGCCGCATGAAGTCCGATTTCCTGGCAAATATGAGCCACGAGATCCGCACTCCCATGAATGCGGTCATCGGTATGGCTGAGATCGCCATGCACGAAGAAGACCGTTCCAAGCAGATGGAAAACCTTCTGCAGATCCAGAACTCCGGCAAGAACCTGTTAAACATCATCAACGATATACTGGATTATTCGAAGATCGAATCCGGCAAGATGGAGATCATCGAAGAAGATTACGTTCCCTTCGAAGAATTCACCGAAATATCCAATGTCCTGGCTACAAGAGTCGGTGAAAAAGATCTTGAATTCTATCTTCTTGTCGACGGTTCACTGCCCCACAAAGTACATGCGGATGCCATGAGGATCAGACAGGTTCTCATAAATCTTGCAAACAATGCCATTAAGTTCACCAATGAAGGCTCCGTCATCATCAAGGTTAAATGCGAGCCCATAAATAGTGATCAGGTTAACATGTCATTCCATGTAATCGATACAGGTATCGGTATCCGCAAGGATGATATGGACAAACTGTTCGTAAGCTTCCAGCAGCTTGATTCCAAGAGAAACCGCTCTGTGGAAGGAACAGGCCTCGGTCTTGCCATTTCCCAGAAGCTCGTGGAAGCCATGAACGGAAAGATCGGTGTGGAAAGTACCTTCGGTAAAGGATCCGATTTCTGGTTCTCTATTCCCGTCAGGGTTGTGGATGCCACCAATGATCTGGAAGTAAAAGACGCCGCGAATAAATTCGCGGTAGGCATCAGCGAAAAGCCCATCCTTGTGGAACAGTTCAATGATGAGATGATCAATCTCGGTGTGGAGAATGCCATAAGAACTTCACTTAAGGATTACTCTCCTTCAGGAAGAAAAGAATATTTCTTCATAGAGGAAAATTACTACACCTACAATGTCAAAGAATTCTTCGCATCGCATCCGGATATTACATGCATCGTACTTGTTCCCATGAAATCGGAGTTCAAGCCCGATAAGCCCAATGTCCACGTTATGCGCAGACCTGAGACTACCATGAAAATGGTAAATCTCTTAAATGACCGTTTCGAGGAAGTCTCAAAACCCGATGAAAAGAAAGGTTTCACCGCAGATTTCACAGCTCCCGATGCAAAAGTCCTTGTTGTGGACGATAACAACATCAATCTTTCCATCGCAGAAGGCCTCATGACTCCCCTGAAGCTTCAGGTGGATAAAGCAGACGGCGGTCAGAAAGCAATAGATATGGTTGCTGCCAAGGATTACGACATCGTATTCATGGACCACATGATGCCGGAAATAGACGGTGTAGATGCCACCAAAACCATCAGAGCCAACGCAAAGGATCCTTCAAAGCCCGTCATCATCGCCCTTTCCGCTAACGCCATGGAAGAAGCAAGAAAGCTCTTTAAGGAAGCGGGCATGAACGACTTCGTGGCAAAGCCCATCGACGTAAGGATCCTGACTTCGAAGATAAGGGAATGGCTTCCCGCAGACAAGATCAGGGAAAAGACCGCTGAAGATCAGGCTGCCGAGGCAAAAGAAGAAAACGCAGTATTTACCTGCGAAGATCTTGATACCGAAACAGCCATCAGAGCTCTGGGATCAGCCGTTCTCTACGAAAAGATCGCCAAAGAATATTATCTTTCCGGTAATGACAAGCTCTCGGAGATCAAAAAGTCCTACGATGGCAAAGACTGGGAAGGATATACCATCAAAGTCCACGCTCTCAAGAGCAGCTCCAGACAGATCGGCGCCATGGAGCTGGGTAATATGGCCGAAGCTCTGGAAAAAGCAGGCAAGGCAGGCAATATAGACAGGATCCAGGCAGATACCGATGCCCTTCTTGAAACATACAGTGATCTGCTGGAGAAGCTGGCTCCCCACTATGGCGAAACCAAGGAAGAAGCTGTCGATAAGCCCGAATATGACAAGGCCACCCTTGAGGGCCATCTTGATGAGATGGCTGCAGCCTGTGATGATCTCGACTATGATGCAGCCGAGGAATCCATGAACAAGATAAACTCCTATGCATATGAAGGAGATCTGAAAGGTCTCATCGCTGATCTTGATAAAGCCATAAACGGCATGGATTTTGAAACCTGTCTTGATGTTATAGGCAAGATAAAGGAAATCTTTTAATAAATTCTGTGAGGGAAATTTTATGAAAAAACGAATGCTATCTTCAATGGTCTCAGTGACTATGGCCGGCGTTCTCCTGGCAGGCTGTGCTGCCGGAGGAGGCAGATCCATCGATGATGCGATCCAGAACGCTAAGCCCGTGGCGGACTCCACAGGTTATACCTACACCGGAACGGGACCCATTACCGGCGAGCCCGGAACTCTTAAGATAATGGCGCAGGAATCCAACTATTCCTTCGTTGATATCTCAACCGCGCCCATTGTCCTCAAGGTTTTCGAAGAGGCCGGCATAACTCCGGAGTGGCAGCTTCTGCCCTACGATTCATATGAGGAAGACGCTTCTCCCATCATAAGTTCCGCAGGAACCAATGCAGACATCATCAAGATACCTGATTCCGGTGACCCCAACCAGGTCTATATCAAATCCGGACTCTTCGTTCCTTTGGACGAATATTTTGACTACATGCCGAATTTCATTAAATGGCTTTCCGAGCATCCTGTTGAAAAAGCAGAGCTTACCGCAGAAGACGGACATATCTACTACGTTCCCGGAACCAACGTGGCAGACGATTATCAGCCCTGCCTTATGTATAATCAGGTTTGGCTGGATAAAGCAGGCATGGAAGCTCCCGATACCCTGGATGAACTGGTTGAGCTCCTGAGATACTTCAGAGACAATGACATGAACGGCAACGGTGATGCCTCCGATGAGATCCCCATGAGTGTCATGAAGGAATTCCTTCCCTATATGTTCGGCCCCGCCTTCGGACTCGATCTGGTCAGCGGATTTCAGGCTGATGACAAGGGAAAAGTAACCTACGCTTACGCTGACAGCGAGAATTACAAGAAGTACCTTGCATTCATCAACAGCCTGTATGAAGAAGGACTCCTTGAAAAAGATTACGAGACCCTGGACAGAGACATGGTGATCGACCGTATCTCAAAGGATCTTACAGGTGTGGCATTCGACTTCAGCTGGGCAATGTCCATGATGTATTCAAATGTACTGCCCTACTACGACGGAACCGCCGCCACCGGATTTGTGGGTGTAGCACCCCTTTCCGGAGAAAATACCGGATTCTACGTAGGAAGAAATTCACTGGCAGGAATGTTCGGTGTTAACGTCAATTCAGGCAGGATCGAGCTGGCCTGCAAATTCCTGGATTATGCAATGTGTGACCACTGCCAGAACTATTATCAATGGGGTATAGAGGGAGAAAGCTTTGTCACTAACGCTGACGGAAGCAGATCCTACACCGAAAAGGGTAACGACAACGACTGGCTCCAGAGCTTCGGGATCAACCCCGCTTTCGTTCTTCCCGCAGCACAGTCGGTAGAAGCAACTGACATCCTGGTAGCCCCCTGGCACGCTGAGATCAACGCAGAGCTGCGTCAGTACATCAGACACCCCTGGCCCGACATTTACGCAACCACCAAGGAAAGTGATACCGTGAACCTGTATATGGCCGATATCCAGTCCATTGCAAGCGATTACGAAACAGCGTTCATAAAGGGTGAAAAGAATCTGGAAGGCGATTTCGAAAGCTACTTAAGTGAGCTTGAATCCCATCACCTTTCGGAAGTTACCGAGATCAGACAGACCCAGTACGACAGATATCTGGAAGCTCTGAACTAAAGAAAAGACGCAATAAAAACCCCGCTTCCATCGGAAGCGGGGTTTTCTTAATCATCGTCTGGTTCAAATTCAAGGATCTCATCGGAAGCTTCCGGTTCGAATTCCAGTACCTCCTCGGATGTGGAAGCCACTTTATATGAATCTCCCAGAGCACCTTTAATCTTTACCGTAGTTTCTTTGTAGAGCTGCTGAAGGGTTCCGTGGCTTCTTGACAGTTCAGCTTCATCAGACCTTCTGGAGGCATCCTCCAGGGTTGCGGCAAGATCCGCCGTTTCATCCGCACCTATGGTCCTGGATGTACTCTTGATCGAATGAACAAGGATGGAATAATTCTCCCAGTCTTTTGCGGAATAATACTCATCAAGTCTCTTTGAGTGATCATCGAATTCTTCAACATACATTGAAAGGACCACCTTGTAGAGCCCCGCATCTCCATGGGCATGGACAAGTGCTTTCCGTACATCAAATCCCAAATCCGAAAGAGCTGTCATAACGCTGTCTTTTTTTAGATCATCCTGTGAAAACTCTTCCTCATCTGCCTTACTCTTACGCACTTTTTCGGCAGGAAGATATCTGATGAGCATCTGTTCAAGGTCACGGCCTTCTACGGGTTTGGTAAGATAGTCGTTAAAACCTTCGGCAATATATCTTTCCTTAGCTCCTCTTATGGCATCCGCCGTCAGACATATGACGGGAGTTTCCAGATTCTTCTTATTCTCCAGAGCTCTGATCCTTTTAAGGGTCTCTGTGCCGTCCATACCGGGCATACGCTGGTCTAACAGGATGCAGTCGTAAGATTTCTCGTCCGCAAGCTTTATGGCCTCTTCTCCGCCGGATGCGGTATCTATCCTGATGCCGGTTTTTTTGAGGAGATTAACCGCTACCAGGATGTTCATTCTGGTATCGTCCACCAGAAGTATGTGGGCATCGGGAGCATGGAAGCTTTCCGAATAATCCTCATCTTCATCATCGATGGTACCCAGCCTGTATTCTCCGATGGGTTCCGTATTTTCGATCTTCTGCCAGATCTCGAAGGAAAAAACAGAGCCTTCACCGTATTTACTCTTAACACCCAGGCTGCTTCCCATAAGATCCAGGAGTCTTGTGGTAATGGACATTCCCAGGCCCGTTCCCTCTATGGTACGGTTCTTCACCACATCAAGCCTTTCGAAGGATTCAAAGAGCTTGCCCATATCACTTTCCCTGATACCGATACCGGTGTCCTTTACCTCCACACTGAGCAGGATAATATCATCCTTTCTTTCCTTCTCCCCAATGGTAAATTCAACTTTTCCTTCATGGGTGTATTTCACAGCGTTGGTAAGGAGATTCAGGATAACCTGGCTGATACGCGCATCATCACCGTTCAGCTCGGAAGGCAGATTCGGATCGATATGCACTTCAAATTTCAGATTCTTCTTCTCCGCTCTTTCCCGGACCGAATTAACAAGATATGTGACAAGGGAATTCAGAGAATATCTTACGGGTACGATCTCCATCTTGCCGTCTTCTATCTTGGAAAAATCCAGGATGCTGTTGATCAGATGCAGGAGATTCTTGCCGGAATTACGGATATTAACCGCATATTCCTTGATATTCTTCCCCTCAGCCTCCCTGAGTATCATCTCATTCATTCCAAGGATTGCATTGATGGGAGTTCTGATCTCATGGCTCATGTCGGCAAGAAAGTTACTCTTTGCTCTGTTGGCTTCATCGGCAGATGCCTTTTCAAGCCTTAAGACCTCAGCCTCATATTCCTGCTTCTGCCTGCTGGCATTCATCTCCTCGACTTTCTTACCGTAAGCCTGTTCGTTTCGATAACTCAGGTAATAGAAAATGGAGATCAGAAGGAAAATGGTTATGGATACTACTATATTGACCGTAAGCTGTGAATAGGATTCTCCGAGAAGATCCATATTGTTCATACCCAGCACAACATACCACTGCCCCATTACACTGCTGACAAACAGCGTACAGGTTTCATCATCAATATCATATTCAAATACAGACTCATCAGCGGAAACTATCGCTTCGGTGATACCTTCTCCGTATACCTCATCAAGTGCCTGCCCTACCAGTTCCTTATCCTGATGAGCCACTATAAATCCGTCGGAATTAACAATGGCGGTAAAACTGTTGTCTCCGAGGATCGTACTCTCAGTAACGTCCTGGATATGACCCACTATGACATCAAGCGCCACCACATCGGCGGTTTTATAGGTATTGCCGGAGCCCTCGGGATTAACCATTCTGCATATGGTAATGACAACGGCCCCCGTATGTGCATCCACATAAGGAGAAACGATGATGGTCTTTCCACCTGCTTCCACAGCAGTTTTATACCAGTCTCTGGTGGTGGAATCATAACCGGCGGGAGGAACCCAGCCGGAGCCATCCATATACACGCCTCTTACAAAGGCATATATACCGGTAAAGTTCTCATCAAAATTCTTAAACTGCCTGTTGGTCTGATCCGTAAGATAATGTTCGATCTTTTCCGTAGGATCGCCCTCTTCCAGCATAAGATCCACGGAATCCGCACATACATTAAGAGTGGACATAGCCATGGTAAGATAATTATCCAGTTCAGTGGATACGTTATCTGCCTTATCCTCACCGGAACTGTATACACCTTTGATCGCACCGTTATAGAAAAGCCTGGAATTATAAATGACCATGAAGACCATCATAACGAAGGTCACCGCCAGGGTTAAGATCAGATTCAGTCTTCTGCGCTTAAGATTCGTTGATCCGGCGCCTTCCCTGATCTTCTTGAAACGCACGGTAATAAGCCAGGAAAAGATCAGGATGACGATACAAAGAAGAACAGAGATAGAAAACAAAGTGACAACGATTGCCTTGTAAACATCGATATCGGGATAGTTTTCGGGGATAAAGGACTTCATACCGTTGGCGATATAATAGCCCCCTATACATCCTCCGATAACGATCAGGGAGACGATGGTCTGAAGAACAGCCTGGAATCTGATCTCCACGGAATTCTTCTCCGGCGGAACAAAACCGAAGGCTTCATAATGCTTCTTAACGCTCCAGGCAAAGAAGATCTCGATGATATATCCGTAAACCGCAAAATGATAATAGGGATTGAGAAAATCGGAGGGCCAGTCAAAGCAGGATGCTGTCCACATTACGTATTCGGTACAGATAAATATCAATGCGGTAATGTGAAAATAGGGTTTTGCAGCTCCTTTTTTCTTATTTTTTACATAATAGGAAATGGCCTGACAGCAGACACAGAGAACGGCAGTACTGAAACCGACCTGCCAGACATTATTGAAGATTCCGCCGTAGCTGATATAGAGGAGAAACTGGGCAAATGTAATGGGAATGGGGAGCAGGATCACGGTGCTGAAATGCCCTTTTGCTTTATGATCCTTCAGATGGATAACAGCCAGAAGCAGGACCACATATCCCACATTCCAGCCGAAATACGCAATGAACTCGGATACATCAGGTTCAAAGTGCAATACCAGAGTATAGACAGTCCAGTAATAATCGCTTAAAAGATTTGCAAGGAAAAAACCGGCTACGAGTAGCCAGCCCTTCCTCTGATACTCGATGAAACTGAAAAAGCAGCCCAAAAGACCGATGATGGCTGCTATAAGCATCATTATATCCGTGATAAAATCCAGATTCATCATATATTAAATCCAATACCTTTGAAGAAATATTCAAATACGGGACAGATCCCGGAGAACACCGCGATCTTAATGAAGCTTCTCGTGAAGGAATACAAGAAGGCCTTCTCTTGTGGTGGACTTAAGGATATATCCCTTGGGCTTAAGAGCCATAACTCTTGCCACCGCTTCCTTGGTTCCGATACCGGTGAGGAATACCACGGGAATATCCGCTGTAGCAGGGTCCTGTCTGAGCATCTGGAGCACCTGGGGACCGTCCACAACAGGCATCTCGTAATCCAGGAGGATAAGATCCACCTTTTCATCTTCCTTGACCTTGAGCAGGAATTTAATAGCCTGCATTCCGGCTGTGACGATATCGACTCTGTAGGAATCCTTGATCCATTCCCTGATCATCTTGGCATAGGAAGGATCGTCATCCACTATGAGGATCCTCTTTTTGGCATCGATATTAGGCTTTGCTTCGATGGCTTTATTGACTACGCCGCCGAACTTGTCTATATCAATGGGTCTGTCGAGCCACTCATAATTCTCTATCCTGGGAAGAACCTTTGAAAGATCATCATGGCATGAAGGATCCCCTATGAATATCATATTGATGCGGGCATCCTTGACATTTTCACATATCAGGGACAGTGCATTGAGTTTGTCAGAATCAGAGGCCACATCATTGGGAAGATATACCACCATAAGATCGGCACACTTTATCACCTGGGGCAGAATATCGAAATTCTCGGATACAACATCCACACTGTAACCCAGATCCTTAAGTTTATTCTCTATTCCCTTGACCACCACCGAAAACTGGTAAGTTACAAGAGCTACTGATTTTGAATCTCCCATGTCATTCTCCTCCTTCACACTATTTTACAATAGTTTGTGACTTCTGGAAACGTTTTTAATCCATGCCTTTCTTTACTGCTTTCAAGGCGTCGCGCTCTATATCCGGATCATAGGACAGCATCGGGGAGATGTCCTTTCCCTTAAGCCTCCTGTCCTTGTAATTTTTTGTGAGTTTTACGATAAGCGGTGTCAGCACCACAAGCCCCACAAGATTGGGGATCATCATAAGTCCGTTGAAGGTATCGGAGATATCCCAGGCAAGATTGGATTCCATCACCGCACCGAATACTATAAGGGCTATGAAGAAAAACCTGTATACCTTGGAAAAAGTAACTCCGAAAAGATACTCCGTAACCTTTCCGCCGTAAAAGGACCAGCCCAGGACCGTGGTAAAAGCAAACAGGGTAATGGCACCTACAACGAACCACTCTCCGGGAAGCCCCAAGGCTGCACCGAAAGCCTGGGTAACAAGGGTGGCATCGTTGGTATCCGGCACAGGAAGCCCCGTTGTAAGGTCTATGGCACCGGAACTTAAGACCACCAGAGCCGTAAAGGTACAAACCACGAAGGTATCCAGAAATACCTCTGCGATGCCCCACATTCCCTGTTTTACCGGCTCTCTCACACAGCTGTTGCTGTGGGCCATAACAGAGGATCCCAGACCCGCTTCGTTGGAAAACACACCTCTTTTACATCCGTTTTTAATGGTATTAAATGCAACCCGGATCGCACTTCCGGCAATACCGCCCTTCAATGCATCCTGTCCAAGTGCAAAACGAAAGATGGATCTGAACACCTCCGGCATCTTTACGATATTCATGGAGATGATCAGAAGACAGCCAAGAATATACAAAAAGCACATGGCAGGAACTATTCTCTCGGATACTGCTGCCAGTCTTCTGAATCCGCCCAGTATGATGAATGCGGCCACCAGCATGAGAATGATCCCTATAGTAATGTTTACTTTGGAATAACCTAAGAAATATCCCAGCTCCACATCCGACAAAAATGTTTCCTGGACATTAATGGTTATCTTATTGATCTGCCCCATGTTTCCAACACCAAAGGATGCCAGAACGGTGAATATACAGAAAAGTACAGCCAGAACCCTTCCGATCTTCCCGCAACCCTTCAGCGATCCGAGACCGTCCCTGAGATAATACATGGGACCTCCCGACCAGGCACCGTCATCATTTCTCCGCCTGTAATAGATACCAAGTACACATTCGGCATATTTTACCATCATTCCCAAAAACCCGGCGATCCACATCCAGAATACGGCACCGGGGCCGCCCATGCATATGGCCGTGGACACGCCTGCGATATTTCCGGTTCCGATGGTGGCGCAAAGAGCGGTACAAAAGGCTCTGAGCTGTGAAAGAGCTCCGGCATCATTGATGATCCTGCCCCTTCCGTACATTATCCTGAAGGTATTGTTCCACCAGTGTCTTATATGGGTAATCTGGAAAAATCCGGTGATAACGGAACATATCAGACCGGTACCGAGCAGCAGCGCCAGGCCGAAAGTTCCCCAGGCGAAGCTGTTCAATGCATCATTTATCCTAACAACTGTTTCCATTCTTTTTCAGGTCCTTTATCATTCTCCGAGAAGTTCAAGTATTCCGTCATAGTCGAAATCCGCGATCTTTTGTCTTATGGTGTCGAACTTCTCTTTATCACCGTCAGGGATGGAATAATCATCCAGCTCTTTAAGGATCTCCTCAAGAGTATCGCAATCCATTGCATCCGCAGCTTCCCTTATTCCGTCATATACGCTCTTCATAAGGCTCTCATCGGCAACGGGCTTTCCGGCGCTCTTCTCCTCAGCATCTCCGAAAACAGGCGCAAGGATGGTCTTGAATTTCAGATAATCCTTCATCATGTCCTCATGATTGGACCTGATGTATGCAGTATCGTTTTCTTTTCCGGCGGTCTCAAGCTTCTGGGCTTTTTCGGACAGATCCATGGCGCCGATCAGTTTTGCGGAGCTCTTGAGAGCATGGACCTTTATGGTGTAATTATTCCAGTCTTCAGCGGAATAAAAACCTTCGATCTCGGCATATTTTGCGGGAACGGATTCGTAGAAGATCTTAAGCACCGTCTTAAATGCGTCCTCGGATCCGCTATTTTTGATGGCGGTTTCTCCGTCGATATTCTCCAGGCCCTCATACCACTTGGGTTCTGAATTCTCCATCGCATATTCCGGGCGCATCACCGGTGCACCGGCACCGTGAGAAACGGCACCGCTGACATGATCATTTGCGGATTCATCTTCATGTTCCCCGGGCATTGCGGATCTGGCCATTACGGAAGTGTGATACCCTATGGTATCTCCGTAATTATCATCTTCGCCTTCCTCTTCATCCTCTTCTTCTATGAGAGATCCGATGTTGTATGTTTTATTTCCCTTTACGAAATACAGTATTCCGAAGGTGCCGGGACCGCAGTTTGAAGAGATCGCCGCAGATGCCTGCTGGAACACGATATGCTCAAAGTATGCGATCTTGGATAATTCCTCTTTGATCCAGAGCAACGTATCCATGGGAATATCAACATATGTGATAAATGCGACTTCAGAGTCAGGGATAATATCCACGGGGAAGGCTCTGCGGATATACTTCTTATACGCCCATCTGGTCTTACCTACGGCCACACCGCCGATACTGGAAATATCATCCTTGAAGGTGAGGAAAGGATGAAGATTAAGGCCCTTGGCGATCTTATGCACTCCGGGAGAGATATGGCCTTTTTTAGCCATATAATCCGTAGTATCAACAACAAAGCTGCATCTTAACCTTCCCTTTACGGCTTCAATTTCGGACACTATGTCTTCTACCGGGACATTCTGCTGGGCGAGTCTTAAGGCAATAAGAACCAGAAGTGCCGTCGCACTGGAGAGAGTTCCGGAATTGATGACCGTAACGTTCTCAAATGCCTTGGCTGCCTCCGAAGCCATCTTGTAGTCCTGGCTCATGCTGGTGGTAAGAGCTATATGGATAACATGATGGGCTCTCTTGATGTTCATAGCAAAGAACTCCGTGTATGCCGCTTCATCCGCTGCGGAGGAAACCGCATTTTTGCCGGATTCGATGTAACGGACAAGTTCATCTGCACTCATCTGTACACCATCCTTAAATACACCCTCTTCAGTCTGTATACGGGCGGGAATGATGTGGAGATTCTGTTTTCTGATGATGGAATCGGGAACATCACTTACGCTGGAGGTGGTAATTATTACCGACTGTTTGCCCGAATAACCGGAAAGCGTATTAATATCCTCTCCCATGGACATGGCTCTGCTGCTGAGTACCAGTTTGTCGGAGGAGATATATTTTACAAGTGTATTTTCAAGAGCTTCTCCGGATACGGGCTTTACCAGATATCCGTCAAATCCCGAGCGGTTATACAGATCTCTGTTTTCGCTGCCGGCATTGGCGGTAAGGACGATCACAGGGGTCTGTCTGTTCATTCCTCCGGATTGTTCTCTCAGGGCTCTCAGACACTCTATTCCGTTCATCTCGGGCATGAGATGATCCATGAGGATCGCATCATAGTGACGCTTCAGCGCCATTTCAAGGGCTTCACGGCCGTTTACGGCTTTGTCTATTACCATTTCGGTATCTGCAAGAAGCCTTGCCTCAACCTCAAGGTTCATCTCATTATCATCGACAATGAGAATTGCCGCATCGGGAGCCTTAAAGCCCGCCTCATATGCTACCCTCTTTGCATCCTTCTGGTTATGGATATTAAGTTCTCCGACTTCCTTGTGATTGGAGATTCCCTGCTTCAGTGCAACGGTAAAGACAGATCCCTCGCCATAGACACTGTTTACGGATATGGTTCCGCCCATAAGTTCCGTCAGCTGCTTAACAATGTTCAGACCGAGACCGGTTCCCTCAATATGTCTGTTCTTCTCTTCATCAACTCTCTTAAATGCATCAAAGAGAAATGGAAGGGCTTCCTTCTTGATACCCATTCCGGTATCAGAAACGGTAATATTGAGGAGAACATATTCCTCCTCCATGGTCTCACTTTCCACATGAAGTTCAACCTTTCCGGAAGGTGTGTACTTAACGGCATTATTAAGGAGATTAACTATGATCTGCTTGATACGGACCTCGTCACCGTAAAGCACTGAGGGGAGGTTGGGATCTACACTGACCTGAAAATCAAGTCCCTTATCCGTGGCTCTGAGCCAGATCATATTGACGATATCGGAGATCATGTCACCGATCTTGTAATCCACGGGAACTATATCCATGCTTCCGGCTTCCATCTTGGAAAAATCAAGGATGTCGTTGATAAGGGCCAGGAGCATCTTGCCTGCACCCTGAATGCCGCCGGCGTCATTTATGATCTCAGCGGAAGCGGAAGGATCACGCAGTATCAGCTCGTTAAGGCCGAGGATGGAGTTGATGGGAGTACGGATCTCGTGGCTCATGCTTGAGAAGAATCTGTTCTGGGCACGGGTAAGTTCCTCGGCCCTTTCAGCTTCCTTCTTAGCTCTTTTACTCTCATCATTAAACAGCCTGTTCTGGAACCATGACATTGCAAAGCAGAGAACACCTACCAGCACCAGGGAGAGATATGAATCAAAAAAGAATGCCTCCCTGGTATGTCCATGGATAAGTTCCGGATGATAATACTCAGTCATGTAACACGCCCCGGCAAGAATGACCAGATATGTCAGGACGAATATCCTCAAGCCCCCTGTCATAAGAAGCCCGGTATAGAGAAATGCGAAGATAAACCAGATGACACCGCCGCCTTCTACTCCTCCGCCATGGAAGAACAGCATGGGAAGAAGGATAAAAGAAAGTCCGGCAACTATTATCCTGACGGCCAGCTTTACTTTGTGTTTTATTACACAAACATATGTGAGTATGGGAACCGTGATGACTGTCACCAGCAAAGCGACGATCTCTCCGATGTTTTCACCCACTATAAAGTCTCCGATGAGGGCACAGACTGCCACGAATTCGGACATGAGGGTGAGGCTTATGAAGACTCTTTCATACAGATCTCTTTCGGGATCTATAGCTGCCTTTGATATCCTTTTTAAGAATTTGATCAGTCTCATACGTTCTCACCTCCCTTTCCGGTGGCCCGTCCGGGGAAAAACCTGAGCATGACCCTTTCAAAATCAGGTAAAAAGATAGGCTTGGCTATAAATCCGTCAAATCCTTCTTTCATGAACATTTCCTTGGCACCGGAAACAGCATTGGCTGTAAGGGCAATGATGGTAACCGGTTTTTTCAGTTCGGCGGATGCCTTCCTGATCTGTTTCATGGCCTCAACGCCGTCCATTTCAGGCATCATATGGTCCATGAATACAAGGTCATAATCGCCATTGCGGAATTTTTCGATTGCTTCCTTACCGCTTCCGGCAGTGTCGATGGACATCTCATAATCCTTGAACATTCCTCTGGCAACGATAAGGTTCATGGGTTCGTCATCCACAACAAGAGCCTTTGCACCGGAAAGATCGGGTTTAGCGGCATCATCGGCAGACTCCAGGTTAACGGCATCATAACCCTCGTTTAAGATCTTGATAACGGGATATCCGTACAAAGGTTTCGGCATAACAATTACTCCGCTTCCGGGAGAAGGCTTGAAACCGTAATTGGCGGATACAGCAACTACAATCCCACTCTTGCTGAGATCATCGAAATACCCGGGATTATCCGCATATTCTTCTTCACCCATGAAGATAAAGGAGACATCCTTCTTCTCCATGAATTTCTCGATCTCCTTGATGGTTTCCGCGGAATACAGAGGAGCATGAATACCCGTGGCAAGATGAGCCGCCATGGCACGATAAAAATCCCTGACCTTGGGAACCTTGTATTTTCCCGATTTTACGTGGAACAGGATATTTCCTTTGAGATGTTCCGAAAGAGCAAGACAGGGTGAGGGATCTGTCACCTTCTGGGGAATGGTGACCCTTATTGTGGTTCCGTTTCCTTTCTCGCTTTCGATCTTTACGAATCCGCCCATCCTGTGGGCAAAACCGTAGATAACAAAAAGTCCCAGGCCTATACCGCCCGAACTGCGGGTCCTCTTTTTGTTTACCTGATAAAGACCATCAACCACGGACTGAATGGTTCTTCTGTCCATGCCTATACCGGTATCGGTCACCTCTATGCACAGGTTGATACCGTAATCCGTGGGTTCCGAATACAGTCTGAAATACACCCCGCCATGCTTGGTGAATTTTATGGCATTTACCATAAGATGCCTGAACATCTTATGGAGCTTCTTAATATCTCCCTTGAGAACTCCGGGTAACTGTGGATCGATGTCCACCACCAGTTCAAGTCCCTTTCCAATACCTCCGATCCTGAAGCCTAAGACCACGTCATTGATAAGGGAGGTGGTCATATACTCCTCTTCCTCAAGCAATACCTTTCCTCTCTTACACTCCGTAAAATCCTGAATGTCTTCGATCTGGTATGAAAGAATGACTCCGGCATCCTTTATGGAAATGATCTCCGGACCGTGAAGAGTCTTCAAAAGTATCTCACTCATGCCGTTTACAACGTTAACGGGAGTTCTGAGCTCATGGGAAATGTTTGTGAGGAAATCCTCCATATCCGCATCGACGGCTTCGATACGCTCATCCTTCTCTGCCTCGATCCGCATCTCATCCTCACGGTTTCTTATGGACCTGATACAGATGGAATATGCAAGGATCACTATCATGGTATGGAGTATGACCCTGGAGATATTGAGGGCATCGAATACAATACCCTTACCATTGGATGCAAGATAGAACTGGATGGACATGATGACGAAATACTCCGCAAAAAAGAAGTTCATCATGTAGATACGGTCAAAAAACGAAAACGCCACCATTACCAGCACCAGAACGATAGCCACATCAAAGAAGCTGGTCTCATGAACACCGTGGTAAAAGGCCGCAAGCATTCCGTAGATGAAATAGTAAACGATCCTTCCTTCATATGAAGGTCTTCCGGAAATGTTCATTACCCACAAAGAAATGGTACCCGTGACAATGAGAGGAGGGACCCAGAATTCCCAGCCCATGACGATACTCTCCACAGTCAGTCCTATACAGGCTAAGGACACCAGGAGTATTATGAATTTTTCGTTTTTGATACCGTTCATTTTTCCCTCGCAAAGAAAAATATTATCCGAGAATTTCCAGGATCGTATCGTAGTCAAAATCGTCCGCAGCACTCTTTACCTTTTCAAAGAGTTCTTTTTCCGCATCGGGGATACGATATCCGGACATCTCATCAAATATGGATTCAAGCCTGTCACAGTCCATGTCATCTGCGGCAGCTCTTATCTCTTCGAACATACTCTTGAGCATTGATGCATCCGCTTCGGGCTTATCGGAATCATCTTCCGAACTTCCGAAGACTTCACCTATAGGCTCTTTAAAGCTTCTGAACTCGTCCATGAAAGGACCATGATGCTTGCGGATATATTCCTCATCATCACTCTTTCCCGCATTCTCAAGTTCCTGGGCTTCCTCGGCAAATTCCAGGGCACCGATGATCCTGGCTGAACTCTTGAGAGCGTGAACCTTGATGGTATAGTTCTTCAGATCACCCTCGGCATAATATTTTTCGATCTCATCAGCCTTGGCATCCATGGACTCGTAGAAGATCTTGAGAAGCGGCATATACGCATCGGGAGAACCACTGTTTCCGATACCCGCCGGCAGATCGATCCAGTGGTATTTATTGAGTTCCTTAAGAGGCCCTTCCAGACCGTCCTCTGCATCAACATTCTCCGTGGCAGCCTCCTCGGCGCTTAT
>JAEEGF011645910.1_pt1 | contig 17760 bp, 14 predicted proteins | sample 9134171 | NCBI WGS metagenome assembly JAEEGF01 (sample SAMN16246542, study PRJNA631951) | gut metagenome | biome: gut microbiome; feature: rumen; material: AP-attached | host: Bos | place: Iran: Karaj | collected 2018-10 | reverse complement strand
TTCTCGTCAAGCCATACATCGGCGCACAGGTGCACGGATCTCTCGCCCCGCGCCACAGCGGCGTCTTCGGGGAGACTTACCGCCGCACCCGCAAATACCTCCTGTCCGGATCTGGTAGTGCGGGCCTGTATCGCCATGCAGCCGCGACCGGTGACGCATTTTGTCTCGTTCCAGAAGCATGCCTTTCGTCCCTCATGGGTCACATTAAACGACAGGCCGCTCTCTATCCTGACTTCTCCCGTAAAGTTCAGCGCCTCAAACGTGATGCGCTGATACGCGCGTTCCCTGTTCACCATGTCCAGGAAACGCTCAAAACGGAGCTTCAATTCCTTTCCGCCCGCAGTCTTCCAGATGAAGCTGCGCTTCAGCAGGCCGGTGCGCAGATCGAGCTCGCGCACGAAATCACTGTAGCTTACCCTGCCGAGGTCGAGTACCTCACCGTCAACGCTGATCGCGGTATCGAGCCAGTCGGCCGCAGGGATCATAAAATGCACCTTATCGACTATGCCGCGGTAGGAGCGGTCGATATCGACCAGCTCGTATACGCCGTTTATATATGCTCCCCTGAGGGAGTCAACGCTTCCTCCTTCGTCAAAGCAGCCTCTTACTCCGATGCTCTCGTTCCCGAGAGAAAAGATGGACTCTCCGACACGCGAATACTTCTCGTCAAAGCCGTTCTCCGTGATCTTCCACGGATCGACCGCGTAATGTATATTTGCTGTTTTAGCCACTGCTTTACTTTCCTTCCGTTCTTTTTTCAGATCAACCCTTGATACCCACAGAGACGTTGTTTTCGGTCAGCTGCTTCTGGAAAAGGATGAACAGGATGATCGGCGGGATCATCGAGAATACGACAGAGCGCATCATCGTGTCCGCATTGACCGTCTGCTCGGTGCTGAACACAAACAGGCGCACCATAACTGTCTGCAGCTGTCCGCCCCTCAGAACGAGGTACGGGAGCAGGAAATCCGACCATGCCGCATTTACCGCGAAAATGGTGATCACCGCGCAGATAGGCTTTGACAGGGGCAGAACTATCCTGAAAAAGGTCTGCAGGGCCGAACACCCGTCTATGCGGCTCGCCTCTATCATCGAGACCGGGAGCGATTCAAAAAACTGTATGAACAGTACCACATACATCGCGTTCGCGCCGTACGAAAGCCAGAGAGGCAAAAAGCTGTTGCCCATGCCGAGACGCTGGATGTTCATGAACAGCGGTACGATGCTGATCGTCGCCGGAACCAGCAGCGAGAGCATGACCAGTTTTTTGACGATCCCGCAGCCCTTAGGCTTGAGGATCGAGAGCCCGTAGCCGAGCAGTCCGTTGAACAGCAGGGCGCATACCACGCTGCCCGCGACCGAGATGAACGAGTTCAGATAGTTCTTTGCCAGGCCGAGCTGGGACCAGGTTTTCTTAAACTGCTCCGGGCTGAACGACTTCGGCAAAAGCGACGTGCTCGACATGAACTCCTTAAGGTCCTTAAAGCCTGCCAGCACGACCCATATCAGCGGAAAGACCGCTATTATACCCATTACTATGCAAAGCGCATATATGACCGCATACCATACCCTGACGGAAACAGAATGCATATCGTATTCCCGGATCACGCCGGTACGCTGCCTCATTTTTTTACGCATGATACACCCCCATCAGTCCCAGTCGGATTCTTTGCGGTTGAAGTAGGAATAGACCGCCGTCATAACGAGCAGGATCGCCGTTACGATGACAGCTACCGCGGACGCTTTTCCGTAGTCCATCGAGCCGCCAAACGCATACTGCCACATCAGCTGCATGAGCGAGAGCGACGCGTTGTCCGGTCCTCCCTTGGTCAGTACCATGGGCTCATACATGATCTGGAATACGGATATGATCTGCAGGATGAGCATGGTCCATGTGAGCTTTTTGATCGCGGGAACGAGCACATGACGCACACGCTGCCATACGTTAGCGCCGTCGATCGCCGCCGCGTCGTACAGCTCCGAATTAACGCCCGCCATGCCCGCCATATAGATGAGCGCGGTAGCCCCGGCGCCCTTCCATGTGGCTATCGTGATGATGATCGGAATGACAAGGTTGGCCTTGGTCAGATAGGTCTGCGCGGAAACTCCGAAATGGCTCAGGATGATATTGAGCACGCCTGTCTTGCCGCCCGAGAAAAATGCCGACCACAGAATGATGACCGCGAGTCCGGGCAGCATGTTCGGCAGATAGGCGGCCGTGCGGAAAAGGCCTTTTCCGCGCGAAGTCTCGCCGATCAGCATCGCAAGGATGATCGGGAGCAGGAAGCCTATTACCAGCGACCAGAACGTATATGAAAAGGTATTTACGAGTGCCTGGGTAAAGTTGGTCTTCCCGGCCACACTGATGAAATTCTTAAGTCCAACGAACTCGACCAGCTCGACATTTTCCGTTTTGTACAGACTCATACGGATACTCTCGAGCAGCGGTTCCCAGACAAAGAATGTCATAAGTATCAGTCCGGGCAGCATGATCAGCCAGGAACGCAAGTCCTGCATCTTCATGCCTTTTCCTCTGAAATGTCTGGTGATCCTGTTCACGTTATATACCTCTGGGTAATCAGTTATTTATCTCGTCGTCAAGATACTCCTGGAATGACTCCTGCGCGGAAGTCAGAGCCTTTACGACGTCTGCGCCCTCGCGGGTGATCATCCTCTGGATCACTGCGGTCAGCTCTCTGTAGAGCTGCTGCGCGAATACGGGCTCCTCGGCCTTTAATGTGATGGTGCCTTCGGAGATCGAATCAAAGAAATCATTGTAGAGACGCATATCCACATTGCAGTATTCGTCTATGATCGCGCGCTTGGTCTTATTGTATTCGTCGTCGTTCCATGCGCTGATCGCGGGCAGTACGGGTGCCCCTCTGTCCTTCTTCGCAGCATAGTCCGAACGCATGCCCGCAACGATGTCGTCATCGAGGAAAGGCAGTTTTCCGAGGATCTTAAGGTATGCCATGAGCGCGCGTCCCTGATCCGCCGTGATATCGGGTGAGAACATGTAGCATGTGCCTCCTGCGAGCGCATAGCGTCCCGCGGGGCCCTCAGGGAACGGGATCAGCGCAAAGTCCTCGAGCGCCAGACCCTTATTCGAGGTGGGCTGGTCAACGGAATCGTCGGCGGCGAAATTCATCGCAGCCTCACCGGTACCGAGCTCGGAATGCGCGCCGGCCCAGTCGGTGGTAGTCGTGTCGGCATTCAGGATATCGTATTTCCAGCGCAGGTCACGCATGTATTCCATTGCGGCAATGCATTCGGGCGATGTGAAATTGCATATCCAGCGTCCGTTCTCATCCTGATACTCGAGCGCGCTCTCTCCGACGCATCCGAAATTCCATGCGATATTTGTAAACAGCCATCCGCCATAGGTTTCGCTCGCAGGGAATACCAGTCCCGCCTTGTCGGTCTTTTCGCGGATTATCTGACCGTACTCGGCCAGTTCCTGCAAAGATTTGGGATATATGGGAAGTCCGTTTTCATCCACGAGTCCCGCTTCCCTGAACAGCGCGACATTGATGTGCATGCCGAGCACATAACCGTCACGGGGCAGACCGTAGATGCGTCCGTTATCATCGGCGAGCATCTCGATATACGAAGGGCTGAACTTGTCCAGAACACCGATTTCCTTAAGCGCATCGGTCACATCACCGACCAGGTTCTGGCTGATCAGCAGCTGGGGATCCGTGAAAGGAGGCTGGAAAATGCTCGGAGCCGTGCCGCCCTTTGCCATCGGTACATAGTTGCTGAGCGAGTAGGAATAATAGTCGGGCACGAGAGTAACGTTGGGATACTGCTTCTCCATAGTGGCCTTATAGCCCTCGAACAGCGCGAGCTCGGATGCCGCAGCGGTATCGGGCGGCCAGTTCCCGAGTGTGATCGTGCATGTCAGATCCGCGTCGATCACTTCGTCGGAAAATGAGTCCAGCTCATTCCCGAGGTCCTCCGAAATCTGCGGCGCCTCAGTCGGCTGCGCCGCTTCGGTATCGTCACCGTTTTTTCCCCCACATGCCGTGAAAAGCATGCATACAGCCATCATCAATACGAAAACGAAACTAATCTTTTTCATGGCTTCCTCCTGTTTCTGCTAAATAATGAAATGCTTGATTTTACGTTACGTTTAACGTTAAACCTATGACTAGATTATAATCATCTTTTTGATCGTTTGTCAAGGCACAATAATAAAAAATACGGCAGGAAAAATGTCCTGCCGTAATTCTTAATCTCTTCCGAGTTTTGATTCCTTTTTTGCCAGATACATCCTGTCATCCGCGATCTTAAGCACCTTTTCGGGAGTATCGGCCTCATCGCTGTACGCTGTGCCGTACGCGGCGCTCAATGTGACATTGCCGCCCTTTTTGTTGTGCTCGTTCATCTTATTGACAAAAGCAGCCTCATGTGCATCCACGTGATCCTTTGAAGCGTCGGGCACGATCGCGATAAACTCGTCGCCGCCCACGCGCGCAACGACGCAGGGCTCGGGGAATGCCTCCCGAAGCTTCCTCGCGAGCAGTGTGAGCGCCCTGTCTCCTGTGGCATGCCCGAAGGTGTCGTTCATCATCTTCAGCAGGTTCATATCCACGCTCACGAGCGCATACGGAGACTTGGCGCCTTTGAGCTTATTGAGCTCCTCCTCGGCGCCGCGCCTGTTCAGGATGCCCGTTAGCTCATCCATGTAGGCCATTTTCTCAAAGGCCCTCGCTTCGGCCTCTTTTCGAAGGTTGCCCGCTATCTTTGACATAAAGTCTATGAACAGCGTCAGTACCACGATCAGCGCCGCAAAAGCGATCGAGCTGCTGTATCTGTTGTTGTTGAAACCGGTATAATATTTTTCGACATTATACCGCACCAGTTCTATCGAAGCTACCAGGATGGCCAGCGCAAAGCCAAACGCGAGTCCTTTGTCCAGTCTCTTTGTGACCCGTCTGCGCACCACCGTCAGATGTATGATGAGGATCAGCGTCACTATCATGCATATATGACAGTATCCCACAAAACGCGGCATATGCGCGATATTCGTAAAGTGGAGCGCAAATGCGGCTGCCGCAAACAGGAACTCGATGATGACCCATATATTGAAGAACCACTTAAGCCTGTTGGGGAAGCCTTTTTCCGTGATCCAGTCGGAGAAATAAACCGTGAACGGGATAGTGAAAGTATACAGTGACATATACTCAAACAGGCATTTCTGCGCCATATCGAGATTAAACACGATCAGAAGGTCGGAATTGGCCAGAGTATAGACGCCGATCAGGAACGCGAGCTGCATGATGCAGAACATCTTGAGCGCAGACAGATTTCTGAACGAAAGTATGATCGCGAACACCATGCCCATCGAACCGATAACGATCAGGAACATGCTGATCGCCAGATATATGCGCTCATTGATCAGAAGATCGTTTACCGCGCTGTCGCCGTTGATTATGCTGATCGAAGGTAAGCCGTCAAAGGAATCGTCCTCGGTAACATGAAAAACGATCCTGATCGTTTTTCCTTCGAACGCTTCGGGCAGGCTGACGAAATTCCAGCCGTAGCCCAGCATCTTACCGGCATCGAAGTATTTTTGCCCGTAATTGTAAATATGTTCTCCGTCCACATACACATCGACCATGCTGTGCACGGAGTATATCTCAAGCGTGGGATCCGGGATATCGCATTGGGGAAGGGTTCCGGTCAGTTCAAACACGTCACCGTCGTTGAACGCATCGAATGTGTCGCTTCCGAGCGCCACATTCTCATATAACTTCCCGTGCGCCGCTGCCGTCCATCCGTCTTTGATCTCCTGCTTCTGCAGCGTTTTGTCGCCTCTTCTAATCTCGATCGCAAGGATCGAAATGCTGATAACGGCTATTATCAGGCAGAATATAAATAAATACAGGTTTTTCTTTGGGATCAGCTTCATAGGCGCTCCTGTGGTATAATGTATTCGTCAGAGTTTCATATTACGGATGGATCCCCATAAACGGAGAAAAACATGTGCTGCAGATACTATTTCAGTGAAAACGAACCCGTCTTTAAGGAAGTGCTGGAAAAGGCCCTGGCATCTTCCCTGCGCGAGCGGTTCCTGCGCGAATACGCAAAACCCGTCATCACCGAGGGTGAAGTGCGCCCTACCGATATCGCCCCCGTGATCGCCTCCAACAGGAACGGAGAACGCTCCGCGTTCCCGATGAAATGGGGCTTTACGCTGCCCGGCAGCAAAAACGCCATCGTTAACGCAAGAGTCGAGAGCGCCGCCGAAAAGCCGATGTTTAAGGAAGCCTGGCAGCGCAGGCGCTGCATAATCCCGGCCTCATGGTACTTCGAATGGGAGCATTTCACCGCGCCGGACGGAAAGAAAAAGACCGGCGACAAATACATGATACAGCCCCGCGGCAGTCACACGGTCTGGCTGTGCGGACTGTATACGTTTGAGAACGGTCTGCCGGTATTTGCCGTCATAACCCGCGAGCCCGCAGGCGAAGTCAGCAGGATCCACGACCGCATGCCGCTCATACTCCCCGAGGAGCGCATAGACGAATGGATAAGGCCCGAAACCAGGCCGGAGCTGCTGCTCCCCTACGCCCTGACGGACATGGTACCGGAAAAGGTAATATAGCCGCTTATCTGATGATGTCCACGATCTCGCCGATGTACATGTCATGCGGCGCTATGCCGTCATACATGGCCTTTGCGACCGCCTCGGGCATATTCGCGACTTCCAGCTGCTGCCTGTACAGCTTTTTGCAGACCAGTGTCACTTCCGCCTCTTTGAAAGACATGGATTCCCCGGCCTTAACGGGCGCGAGGCCCGAATCCTTCATCTTATCCATATCCCGGCCGGACTTTTTGCCGAGCACGCCGAGTATCTGTCTGTACTCTCCGGGATAAAAACTTACCGTAAAATAATCATTTGCGTCCATGAAATCATGGGTATATCTCGATGTCCTCACATAGACCGTAGCAACAGGCTTTCCCCAGAGGGTGCCGAGCCCGCCCCAGCTGATCGTCATCGTGTTGAAACTGTCCTCTTTTCCTGCCGTGAGCAGCGCCCACTGTTTGTCAAACACGCTCAGGATATCTGTCGTAAACTCCATATCGGTACACTCCTTTCCTTTACCTATCATTTTAATACGTTTTATGAGTCTTGTCAAAAAATCTCCGTATTTGCTTAACCCGGCATTCGAAAAAATCAGGTAACCAAAAGTGACTTCTTTTTTTCATGGTATTATGATACAGTCAGTATTGACAGAACGCAGATCATCTGCGGCAAACAGGGAGAGATCAAAATGAAAAAAACCATCACAAAATCCGTTTTGATGAAACAGTATTTTTCGGTAAACCGGGACCTGATCAAGATCGTGATACCCGTAGGCTTATTCTGCCTGCTCTCGATCGTGCTCGTTCCGAACCCTGCGGTCGGCTGGGGCGTGGCGCTGTTTGTTCTGGCCATTGCCCTGTGCATAGCTTTCAGGCTCAGAAAGCAGGCCGGCTCGGACAATCCAAAGGAAGCGTATTTCAGGCTTTCCACTCTTACGTACAAGGAATGCGTGGATATTTCCGATGACGAGAGCACCGCTTATTCCTGGCAGCTGGAATTCGACAACGAGTACAGACTCACGGTCGCCCAACAGGTTTATGAAGAGGCTGAGTCCGGGAAGACTTACTACGTCGCCTTCTATATCAAAACAGGAAAGCCGTTCGCGCTCTTCGACGCAGATCTCTACACACCGGACGGGATCTTCGAGATACGCAACTCGTAACGGTCAAACCTAAAAAACAGACAATACCGCAAGACAAAAGGGCCGCCCCTAAGGACGGCCCTTAAATTATCCTGTTTACTTAAAAAAGCTTATTCCCAAACGGGAGGATTCTTTACGAAGAATTCGGTGTAATCGGCAAAATCCGTCGAATCGATCCAGCCTGTTACGCCGTTTGACTTAACGCAGATCCTGGTGAAGTTGCCTTCGCCGTCGCGTACGAACTGTACAAGCTTGAACTTCGCGCCCTTCTTCAGGGTTCCGATCTGCTCGCCTGCGTACTCATCGGCATAGAGGGGCATCTTCTTATTGGTCTTGAATGTGGTCTTCACATTGTCCTTATTGGGCTTTGAAGGCTCATCAACAATAACCGCTCTTCCCGACTTAACCTTAAGGTTCATGTTTACTTTGATGTAACCGAGACCGCGTACAAATACATCAGTCTTGATCGTTATGCGGTTCTTTTTCTTCTGACTTACGATACCGTCGGCATCTTCGAGCGTGCAATACTTGCTGATCTTTCCGCCCTTGAACCTGATCAGTGTGTATTCATCCCATCCTTCAACATTCTTGATGACCGCGAGCTCCTTAAGACCGTCCTTCGTGCAGGTATCGATCACTTCGACCGTGATCATGTCCGGATAGAACTGATCTTCCATCTGGATAGCCGCAAGAACGTCCTTGCCGTTGATGGTCAGGAAGCTGAGCTGCATACCATGATCCGTATCCTCGGTATCGTATACGATGGTCTCATCGGTTCCGTCGCCGTCGAGGTCTCCCGATATGGTGGCCGCCGATGCCTTAACACCGCCGAAGCCCGAAAGCGCTGCGATCACGAATGCGAAAAGCAACGCGGTTAACAGAGATTTGAACACTTTTTTCATAACACTTCACTCCTGTCTTTTATTTGATGTATGTAACATCACTTACGATGCTACTATATCATAAAAGCCAATAGCTGATAAGTATCCAAAAGTTACCTGTTTATTTTGTCCACGGACTGAACCTCCTTTTAAGAAGATCATGTAAACTGCGCGATCCGCTTTTTAAATTCTTCCTCCAGATCCCTGACGATGGTCAGCTTTGCGGATCTGATCTCAAGCCCGCCCTGGGCAAAATAGAGCTTCAGGAAGAAATTGGCAACAAAGACCGGACCAAGCGTTATCCTGACCGTCTGCCAGTCACGGTCCATGCCGGTCAGTGTCACTGTTTTCACAAGTTCTCTATTCTGAAATACCGAAACGGGCAGCTGCGCGACATCCGGCTGATCGACCGCTCTTATCACCAGTTCCAGTTCCGGAAGGCATCTGTGGGGCGCGGAAAGCAAGAATGATGTGGAAGCCCCCCGTCCGATCTTTATGCTGCCTGCGTCGAGTTCCGTAATATCCGGACCCATCGCCACCTTCATCATATCGTGAAGGGCGCTGTCCTCCGTCGAAACCGCATCCAGCAGCTCTTTATCGAGGTCAGAGTCTCCTGTCTGTGCGCGGCGGTACGCCTGTGTCCGCATGATAAATCCCAGTATGTTTGCCGCGTTCCGTGCCAGTTCCCCCCTGGTAAGCCTTCCGTTTGCAAGCGACTCGTTAAGGTTGTCGTTATTGGAATTGCTTCCGGCATCACTGCAGACCATGAAAATATCGTTCTGCGCCCTGGCCTGTGACGCAACGTTTGAAATACTGGCTTTGGCGCCTTCCCCGTCATTGCCCATAGCCCACCAGTCGGTCATGACGATCCCTTTAAATCCCCATTCCTTTCTGAGGATCGTTGTGAGCAGATCGTAATTGCTGGCGGAATAGATGCCGTTAACAGGACCGTAAGACGACATGATCGTCATTGCGGGGCCTTCTTTTACCGCTGTTTCAAAGGCCTTCAGGTATATCTCGCGAAGTGCTCTCTCGGACATGATATTGTTGACATTCCGCCTCTTATACTCCTGAGTGTTCCCCGCGAAGTGCTTGATCACACCGAAAACTCCGTACTTATGCAGTCCCCTGATCTGAGCGGCCACGAGCTTTCCGGTCAAAAGCGGATCCTCGGAAAAATACTCGAAGTTTCTGCCGTTCAGCGGGTTCCTGTGGATATTCATACCCGGTCCCAAAAGGGCGTCTATCCTGTGCCGTCTCAGATCGAGGCCTTCCCAATTGAACAGCTTTTCATTTATCTCTTCGCTGAATGTGCAGGCCAGACAGGTTCCGTTCGGGAGGGAATAAGCATGTGTCCCGCAGTCCATTCTGATCCCGCTCGGTCCGTCGGCACAACCCGCAACAGGAATGCCTAAGTCCTTAAGCCTGTCCGTGATACCGCCGAACGCTCCCGCGATACCCGCCGTCACCTTGGGCGAGCTCATTCCCTCGCCGCGGGAGATCGCGCACAGATCCTCATCGGTAAGCTGCTCTATGAACTCCTCCATGGATATCTTTCCCGCTTCAACGTCACTGAGCTTATAGCCCTTATCGCCCACACAGGCATTGGCCTTCGGGAGCCGGTCCAGCCTCTTTTTATTGGGGTCTGCCGTTCTTACGGGCACTTTGTCATAGCTTTTTTCAACAGCGCCGTTAACATACCGGGGGCTCAGGCGCATGAACCCGCGGACCGGCGCGCAGGCCTCTTCGCACTGTGCCGTGATCTTAAGCTCATCCAGAATAAAGCTGCCTGCCTTAACGGCGCTCCTTACATCGCTCCCCACAAAAAAATCATATTCCCCGGGCTCGCACACGTAGGCGGATCTATGCCCGGTGACGCCGCCGTCGTCATATGATGACATCATGTAATCCGGTATCTTAAATTCAAGTTTTTGGCTCTCTCCGGTAGCAAGGAGCGGGGTCTTCCCGAAGGCACAGAGCACCCTGGCAGGTTTTCCGAGGAGCCCCTGAGGCGCTTTCAGATACACCTGTACGACCTCCTTGCCGCTCACCGCGCCGGTATTCTTAACATTTACCGTTATATGGGTTTCTTCACTCTCCCGCTCAAAAGAGCATACATCGATGCTGAAATCCGTATACGACAGGCCGTATCCGAAAGGATAAAGGACTCTGTCCGGAGCAAATGTCTCAAAATAACGGTAGCCTACATAGATATCTTCGGTCTGGAGATTCTCTTTCTCCGACCCGAAATTCGAGGTCGACGGATAATCGCTTATGTTTTCCGCGATGGTATCGGCCAGTTTTCCAGACGGATCGACCTCTCCCGTCAGCACATCCAGAACGGCGTTCCCGCCCTCCTGACCGCCCTGCCATACGTAAAGAACGGCTGAGGGGTTCAGCTCCTTTACCCATTTCATATCTATGATATTGCCGACATTCAGCAGAACGACGGTCCGCTCAAAAGCCGCGCAGACCTTTGCCAAGGCCGCGGTTTCCTCTTTGGTCAGAAGATAGCTGCCCTCTTCGTTTTTGTTGTCCTGATCCTCGCCGGCGGTCCTGCCGATTATGAATACCGCCGTATCTGACTCCTGTGCGGCACTTTTTACCAGATCGTCATCGAGCGGCATTTCCTTCTGAAACCAGGGTTCCGACGCCCAGCCTGCGCCGCGCTCGTAAGGATTTTCCTCAACAAATCTCTCGTATGCCGCTCTCACCGTCTTATTGACCGTAAGTTTCCCGCTGTTCTCCAGGGCTTCGTAGATGCTGACAACATAGTCCGGGTTTACCATCCCGCCCGATCCGGTACCGCACCTGTAGTAGTTCATCTGGCACCTGCCGAATACAGCTATTCCGGCATCCTTTTTAAGCGGAAGCGCTCCGTCATCATTCTTTAAGAGCACGATCCCTTCCGCCGCGGCAGCTCTCAGTGTTTTCTTAAACTCCTCAGCATCCCATGTCTTTCCCATATATCCTCTCCTTAATGCGCCTATGCGCGATCCGTCCGGCGGTGTTGTCCTTCGATGGTGCCTGTCACCTTAGTCCAACCTCCCCAAGGGTTCAGACGAGCTCCAGCATATCCTGCGGGTTTTCCGCTGCCTTCACTTTATCCATCGCGCGTACGATCACACCCTTCTCATCGATAAGATAGGTGGTCCGCACGATCCCCATCGTGGCCTTGCCATAATTAATCTTCTCTTTCCAGACATCATATGCTTTCAGCACATCAAGCCCCGTATCGGAAAGCAATGTAAAGGGAAGGCCGTATTTTTCTTCGAATTTCTTGTGCGACTCGACTGTATCCTTATTGATCCCGATTATCACAGCTCCTTTTTCACGAAACTGCGGGTATCTTTCCGCGAATCCGCAAGCCTGTTTCGTACAGCCGGATGTGTTGTCCTTCGGATAAAAATACAGTATTACTCTCTTGCCCCTATACCCGGAAAGAGAATGGAGTTTCCCGTCCTGATCCGGCAATGTGAAATCCGGCGCTTTAGTTCCTTCTTTGAGCATGGTGATCAACCTCCTATACTTAATGATATCATTATAGCATAAGTTGTCTCAAATACGTATTATACTCATGAATTCCGAAGCCATCGCATAGAATACCTCCCATAATGCAGAAAACCCACTGTAGTTGGACCAGACTACAGTGGGTTTCCTTATTATGTTGATATTCATTTTCTGTTGCAGACTAAAAGTAGTCCATGTTTTCAACCCCTTTCATACTTTGTAGTTACTCAGGGTTATAGTATATTATCATATTTATTTACTATCACAACGAATCGTACCATTTTTTTCGAATTGTTTTACCAAGTCCCATTGACTATACTTACAGTGTTTTCTATTAGTCGGAGCAGGATACCAGTATTTAGCTTTCTCATTCATTGCTGTTATTACTTCTAGCATATATCTCTCTTCAACCGAATCCTCTTTCTTTAGAACTACAAACTCAAGCACTTGGTATTTTACTGATATTTGTGAGTATTTCGCGTCATATCTATTTATTTCCCCCCTACCTATAAAATCATCTGCACTCCATTCCCTAAACCTCTTAAATTTTGTACTATTTTCAGGTATATCTTTAGGATTCATTATTATGCTAATACCACTACTTATCTCATCTTTAATACATTGGGTCTCTGCCACCTCTAGCCCGATCCATGTGTCTGTTCCCGCGACTTTCCCCCGCAGATACCATACGCCTGCGCAATTATAATCGTGCAAAGTATTATTTTCTGCTAATTTCCATTTCGAATCGCTGTTCTTGTATAATGAAACTATTATTGCGTGTTCCATTGTTTCTCTTTTATTTACTGTATTCCTACTCATCTTCCTCAACTATTTTAATAATTTGCTCGCTAGCCCAAGCTGTTTTAGTCTTTTCACCATTAATGTAGATTTCATACCATAAACCACCATTATCGGCATACTCAATATTTCCTGTTCCGATAAATACCGTTCCCGGCTTTGCGGTCATTACTGCTTCAGTTTTGGAACTTGGACCTTTTCTTATATTTGCCTCATTCTTGGCAATTATTACCATTTTTATCTCGCCTTCAGATATTTTACTTATGTCACTATTCGCTACTGACACTGAAGAAGATCCTGCTTCTGAGACTGTCGGTTCCGACTTTTCTCCCTCGTTCTCTTTGTCTTTGCCAGGTATTATTATCATAAGAATTATGAAAATAATAACAGGAGCCATTATTATCTTTCCCAAACAAGAATACATGTCTCCGCTCGATGCCCCGCGTGTACGATTTTCCTTTCTCGGAACAGAATACCTTATGCCTCTTTGATTTTGTAGGTTAGATGTTCGTACTAATTGCGTCAGCTTATCCCTATCCCATAGAACAACTCCTGTTTCTGAAGCAAAAGTTATAGCCTGCTGTGTGAAATAGTTATTCGTTAATACCATAGCTACATCACACTTATAATATGCTTTTCCGGAATATGCTTCCTGTGCTGCTTTAACTCCAACAGATCCAGCGTAGTGTTTACACTGAATTCCGTAAAGGAGGCCGCCCTTTTCTGCCAAGATATCAATTCCGTAATCACCACTTCCCTGAGTTACCCGCACGTTACTGAATCCATTCTCTCTTAGTATAGATGCACACAAGAATTCAAATTCTCTACCAGATACAGAGTCAATATTCGTTGCACTTTTATAAAAACTATCGAATAATCCCATATTCAGATGATAACCCTCTCAGTATAGTTGAATTAGGTAAGAGTTTTTAATGCGCTACAAATCTATTTGTATCACTCATCTATAATCCACACACTATTCTTAACATCTTCCGCAGGGATCTCTAGGCTCTTATTCTCAAAAACACTTGCGGTTGGAAGTCTTAAATAGCCATAACATTTACCGTTATACTTATTTGCAGTTGTTTCTATATCGCTTGTAATCTTATAAACGTTTTCATTTTCAATATTTTTAACGTATACAACATGATGGTTAGCAAAAATTCCTTTTCCCGCCTTTTCCCATAGTTCCATAAGTGTAAGCCCCATGGATTCTACTTCTGTTTTTCCTGTATACTTTGCTACAAACCCTTTTATTGAATACCTTTCAGATGTAATAAAATGAGTAAAGCCATCTTCTTCTGCTTCAGAGACTTGATATAAAGAGTAATCATTGTCAGAATCCCTAAACTGAAAGTAGATTGTCACATTTGTAGGAAGACGATTGCTTCGGAAAATACTTTTAGGTATGCTCCATCGATATCGTTGGTTTGGTGGATCTATAATGCTAATCCGATCTTCTTGATATTCATCGATTAGATCAAAAACCCATACAACATTGTATCCAACTCTATTATAAAAAATATTCCGTGTATTAAAGTCCTCCGTAGTGATGCTACTATGCTGGAACTCAATTATCGTCTGATTCACAAGAACATCTGCCCTATGTTTTTCATCTCTATTGGTGACCACCACTTCCTGTGTATTCTCAGGGAATCTGCGTTGCCATGCCAAGTGCCACTCAGACATATCGTATTCCCAGCTATCCTTACAGTAGGTCCCCCTTTTATGGGCAAAGTGTGCATGATTTTTCTCGCCTATACGTAAAGTCACTGGTTCTCTGCAGATTGGGCAGTAATATTCTTGCTTCGAAATAAATTCATCCGCATGTATTCTCCTTCCTTGATCATCCATTGCCCAAAACATGCTTTCTGCCCTTTCTCCGGTTTTTTCGAACACATCATATCTATTGCCACATTCTCTGCAGAGAAGACCTGGTCTTCCGATTGTCATCATCGAATATAATGGCTTTTCCAAATTGCAAAAAATACATCTTTGCAATTTCACACCAGACTCTTTCCACTTCTCAGTTCTCGTTCTGAACAGACGATCTTTATAATCTTCTTTTAGTCCTTTCAGCTTATCCATATGACCAATCTGTTCCATCATATTCAAAATTTCATCATCAAATAGTTTATTGTCAACAAATTGTTCGATGTCATCGTCATAACAATGTTCGATTCCAGTTGAGAACAAGGCACATTTTCGGTCTACTTGATCTTTATAACAGTTCTCTATTTCTCTTTTTTGAGCCTGTTCTGCTTCTGCCTTTCTTGCTGCTTCGGCTTGGCTGATCATTGCCTTTCTTTTCTCTATATCATCCACATGTGCAGAATACCTGTCTTCAAAACCTTTTATCGTTACTTCCCCAGCCTCAATAACTAGGTCGTTAATCTCACCAGTCTCAGAATACAGGCAAAACAATCCCATAGCCTTATCTTTTCTATATTGTTTCAATTCTTTTCCGTCAGGAGTTATGATAATAAGATTTCCGCTAAAGATTTTAAGAAGATGTCGCCTAATCTGATTAGTCTGGTTCTCTGCGAGAATCTCCAATTGTTCTGAAATCACAATCCATCTGGTATTTATACTAGCTGCAGCATACTGATTCAAAAGTGAATCTGTCAGCTGTGCTGATATTTCATCACGAACTAAATCTATAGCTAACGTACTATTCTCATAATCCACCAGAATATTGGTATAATGATGTTTTAGCTTTTTTTCTTCAACGCTGCACTTATACCCCAGTTTTCTAAAATGATCTGTCAATGCGTACTGTACATCAACGTGATCAATATTATTCTTTTCAAATTCTGCAGCATCACAACTGGAACCCATCTTACGATGCGCAAAATATGGGGTTGTTCTTTTTTTTCCATGACAATACATCAGCAAAGGACTGTCACAATCAGGATCACAACATTGCAACAGTCCTTTTGACGTTATTCTAAAGGCATGTTCTAACACTTCTTCCCTATTGGCTATTTCATGTGCGTATATAATTTCGTCATTATATCTTGCCTTTTCCATGTTTACCCTCTCGCTCTATGTCATGGGATGTATTCACTATCCAGAAAGATTACTGCCTTATTCATAGTTCTGCACTAGATTAGACAAACGCCCAATAATAATTATACTGTTCGTTTAGGGGCTAGGCAATATCATATCCTTTCGGCCTCATTGTATCTTTGCCTATATTCAACTGGACTTGAACTCGAGCAGCTTCGCCTGCGAAGCTGCGGGACCCGAAGCACCCTAACAGCGGAATTTGCGCAATGATCCCATGCGCAAAACCGCGAGTAGGGTGCGGAGGGCAGCGGCGGTGACGGACGCTACTTTAAGCGTCCGTCACTGCCGGCGGCGAAAGCCGCCGCTCGACGAAAAAAGGACATCTTTCGATGTCCTTTTTTCAGTCGAGGTGACTGGACTTGAACCAGCGGCCTCCACGTCCCTAACGTGGCGCTCTAGCCAAACTGAGCCACACCTCGAATCACATATTAAATTGTACTGCAAGCCAGCCAATTTAAGAGCTGCTAACCAGATTTGAACTGGTGACCTCATCCTTACCAAGGATGCGCTCTACCGACTGAGCTATAGCAGCAAGCCCAACCTCTTTCGAAGTCCGACGATTATATTATCACCTTGAACCGGAAATGTCAACATGAATTTTCGAAATTATTAAAACAATTTTACACTCTTCCTGGGCGCGGCCGAAAAGCCTGTATTTATGCTTCCCCGGCAGGCTCGTCGGAAGTGTCGCCCTCCGCGAGAGCCTTCTCGATCTCGCCCGAGATCTCCTCGGTCAGGTCCACGATGAACTCATCCTCCTCGGATTTGGGTGCCTCTGCGGTACCGTCCATGTCGGTATAATAGAACTCCATGTCGTACTTTTTGATCAGCATCTTACAGAACTTGGCCGCCTCTTCCTCGGTCTCAAACAGGCGCGCCTGTCCGAGCATGTCGGTCAGTCCCGGTGACTCTGTGCCCTGGACAACCTTTTTCTTGCCGGTAAAATAAGCGATACCCGTAGGAAAATCAATCTTCAGAACGTACATATAAAACCCCGAACCCCGATCCGCTTGGATTAGCACTGCTATGGGCAAATGCTACGGACACGGTATATAACCGCAGGCAGACGATGTTGCACTGCCATGGCGGAATTATAGCATAAAAAATATCACTTGTCCAATGTGCGCTGACGCACGATCTCGTAAGCCAAAACACCTGCGGCAACGGACGCGTTCAGCGAATCGATATCGCCCTTCATCGGGATCGACGCGATAATATCGCAGTGCTCGCGCACGAGGCGGGAAACGCCCTCGCCCTCGTTGCCTATCACCAGCCCGATGGGGCCTTTGAGATTGCACTCGTACATGCTGCTGCCGCCCATATCGGCGCAGACAAACCAGAGTCCCTCTTTTTTGAGCTCCTCCATCGTGGCGGTCAGGTTCGTGACCTTGGCCACGGGAGTGTAGTTTAATGCGCCCGCAGAGGTCTTAGCGACCGTGGAAGTAAGTCCCACGGCACGTCTCTTCGGTATGATGACTCCGTGCGCGCCGGCCAGGTTGGCCGTTCTGATGATCGCGCCCAGGTTGTGCGGATCCTCGATGCCGTCCAGCATGAATATGAACGGCTGCTCGCCTTTATCGCGCGCCGCGGCGAGGATATCCTCCACCGTCGCGTAATCATAGGCCGCCGCAAAAGCGATCACGCCCTGATGATTGTGTGTCTGCGACATCTGGTCGAGCCTTTCCCTCGAAACCTTCTGGACGATCATGTCCTGCTTTGAGGCCTCGCGCAGAATGCTCTTAATCGGCCCGTCCTGACAGTTTTCGAGG
>JAEEGF011413808.1_pt1 | contig 17760 bp, 14 predicted proteins | sample 9134171 | NCBI WGS metagenome assembly JAEEGF01 (sample SAMN16246542, study PRJNA631951) | gut metagenome | biome: gut microbiome; feature: rumen; material: AP-attached | host: Bos | place: Iran: Karaj | collected 2018-10 | reverse complement strand
GCTATATGATCCAGGTTATCAAAAGAGACGGTACAGAGACTGATTTTACATTGGCAAAGATCAGCGATGCCGTTATCAAAGCATTTCATGCTACAGACGTACAGTACAGCAATGATGTAATTGATTTGCTTGCATTACGTGTCACAGCAGATTTTCAGGAAAAAGTAAAGAACGACAGAATAACTGTCGAGGATATTCAGGACAGCGTTGAGAAGGTTCTTGAGCAGGCAGGCTATGCAGAGGCTGCCAAGGCTTTTATCCTTTATCGTAAGCAGAGAGAAAAACTTCGTACAATGAAGTCTACAATCCTTGATTACAAGGATGTTGTCAACAGCTACGTTAAGGTTGAGGACTGGAGAGTAAAGGAGAATTCTACCGTTACATATTCGGTTGGAGGACTTATTTTAAGCAATTCGGGAGCAGTAACCGCCAATTACTGGCTTTCGGAGATATACGATGAAGAGATTGCCAATGCTCATCGTAATGCTGATATTCATATTCATGATCTTTCAATGCTTACAGGTTACTGCGCAGGTTGGTCGCTGAAGCAGCTTATCAAGGAAGGTCTCGGAGGAATCACAGGTAAGATTACGTCTGCACCCGCAGCACATCTTTCCGTTCTCTGCAACCAGATGGTTAACTTCCTTGGTATCATGCAGAACGAGTGGGCAGGAGCTCAGGCATTTTCATCTTTCGATACATATCTTGCTCCTTTTGTTAAGGTTGATAACCTTTCATATAAGGAAGTAAAGAAGTGTATTGAAGCATTTATATACGGCGTTAATACCCCCAGCAGATGGGGTACACAGGCTCCGTTCTCCAATATTACACTTGACTGGACAGTTCCTGCCGATCTTGCGGAACTTCCTGCTATCGTTGGCGGACAGGAGATGGATTTCTGCTACAAGGATTGTAAGAAGGAAATGGATATGGTCAACAAGGCATTTATCGAGACCATGATCGAAGGTGATGCCAACGGCCGAGGATTCCAGTATCCTATCCCCACATACTCTATAACAAGAGATTTCAACTGGGAAGACACAGAGAACAACAGACTTCTCTTTGAAATGACTTCTAAATACGGAACACCTTATTTCTCTAACTATATCAATTCTGATATGGAGCCTTCTGATGTACGTTCAATGTGCTGCAGACTCAGACTTGACCTCAGAGAACTTCGTAAAAAATCCGGCGGATTCTTCGGTTCCGGCGAGAGCACAGGTAGTGTCGGTGTTGTAACAATCAACATGCCCAGAATTGCATACCTTGCAGCAGATGAGGATGATTTCTTCAAGAGACTCAACAAGATGATGGATATAGCCGCAAGATCTCTTAAGATTAAGAGAGGGGTTATTACAAAGCTTCTTGACGAAGGTTTATATCCTTATACAAAGAGATATCTGGGAACTTTCAACAATCACTTCTCAACAATAGGATTGATTGGTATGAACGAAGTTGGACTTAATGCCAACTGGCTGAGAGCAGATCTTACGGATCCTCGTACTCAGGAGTTCACAAAGAAGGTTCTTAATCATATGAGAGAGAGACTTTCAGATTACCAGGAGATGTACGGTGATCTCTACAATCTGGAAGCAACACCTGCAGAGAGTACAACTTACAGACTTGCTAAGCATGATCGTAAGAGATGGCCTCAGATCAAGACAGCAGGTAAGCCGGGTGATACACCTTACTATACTAATTCGTCTCACCTTCCTGTTAATTACACTACAGACATTTTTGATGCTCTTGATATACAGGATGAGTTACAGACACTTTATACTTCAGGAACAGTATTCCATGCCTTCCTTGGCGAGAAGCTTCCCGATTGGAGAGCAGCCGCTGAACTTGTGAAGACTATCGCAGAGAATTACAAGCTGCCTTACTTCACACTTTCTCCTACATATTCAATATGTAAGGAACATGGTTACCTTAACGGTGAGCAGAAGACATGTCCTGTATGTGGAGCAACCACAGAAGTATACAGCCGTATCACCGGTTACTACAGACCTGTACAGAACTGGAATGACGGAAAGCTTCAGGAATATGCTAACCGTACAGAATATGACATCGAAAATTCTTCATTAAAGAGACCTTTCAGTACAGTTGTAACAGTATCTGATATTGAAGAGCCGGAAGTAACGATAGATGTTGAAGAACCTGAAAACGTAATGTATCTCTTCACAACAAAGACATGTCCTAATTGCAAGCTTGCTAAGGAATATCTGAAGAATCTTGACTACGTTGTGATGGATGCTGAAGACAATATGGAGCTGGCAGGAAAATACAATATCATGCAGGCGCCCACTCTTGTTGTTGTCAACGGAGATGAATTCAAGAAGTATGTAAATGCTTCGAATATCAAAAAATTTGCTGCGGAATACAGCATGCAGGTTAAATAATAAGGCGCGAGCCGGCAAAATACCGGCTCGCTTCTTTTTGTGTAGTTTATTAAAAAACCTATAAAGGAAAAAAGTATGATTAACAAATTAATAGCCAATATTAAAAAGACAAATGCACCGATTGTTGTTGGTCTTGACCCTACCACAAAGCTTATCCCCGGTTATATAATGGATAAGGCAATAAAAGAATACGGCGAGAACTTTGACGCAGCCGGCGCAGCAATCTGGGAATACAATAAGGGTCTTATCGATGCCATATACGATCAGATACCTGCCGTAAAGCCTCAGATAGCAATGTATGAGCAGTTCGGAATCCCCGGTCTTGTTGCATACGATAAGACGGTTAAGTATGCAAAAGAAAAAGGCCTTGTGGTTATAGGAGATATCAAGAGAGGCGATATAGGATCCACATCCACCGCTTATGCCATTGGACATCTTGGCAGCGTCAAGATAGGCAATACCGTATGCAGAGGCTTCGACGAAGATTTTGCAACAGTCAATCCTTATCTTGGAACAGACGGCGTTAAGCCTTTTATGGATGTATGTGCCGAAGAGAAAAAAGGTATATTCGTACTTGTTAAAACATCCAATCCCAGCAGCGGTGAATTCCAGGACAAGCTGATCGGTGACAAGACTCTTTATCACACAGTAGCCGAGAAAGTGGCTGAATGGGCTGACTCCCTTATGGGTGACGAATACAGTTATGTAGGTGCTGTTGTAGGTGCAACATATCCGGAAGTAGGCAAGGCTATGAGAGAAGTAATGCCCAAGTCTTATATCCTCGTACCGGGTTATGGTGCTCAGGGCGGAAAAGGTAAGGACCTTGCACATTTCTTTAATAAAGACGGCCTGGGAGCAATCGTCAATTCATCAAGAGGAATCATCGGAGCCTACAGCCAGGAGCAGTACGCTTCCTTTGGTGAAGAAGGATATGCAGAAGCAGCTCTTGCCGCAGTAAAAGATATGAAGGCGGATATTGAAAGCGCCATAGGATAATAAGAGTGAGGTAGTTATGGGAGATTATAAGCAGGAATTTATTGATTTTATGATAGAGTGTGACGTACTTAAATTCGGTGACTTCACACTTAAGAGCGGAAGAAAATCACCTTTCTTCATGAATGCGGGAGCATACGTTACCGGAGCTCAGTTAAGCCGTCTCGGTGAATATTATGCCAGGGCTATCCATGAAGCCTACGGTGATGATTTTGATGTTCTCTTCGGACCCGCTTATAAGGGAATACCCCTTTCCGTAGCTACAACTATTGCATACAGCAGACTCTATGGAAAAGAGATAAGATATTGTTCCAATCGTAAGGAAGTTAAGGACCACGGTGATACGGGAATTCTTCTCGGAAGTAAGATCAAGGACGGGGACAGAGTTGTAATTATTGAAGATGTAACTACATCCGGCAAGTCCATGGAAGAGACGGTTCCCATTGTCAGAGCGCAGGGTGATGTGAAGATCCTGGGACTTATGGTTTCTCTTAACCGAATGGAAAAAGGAAAAGGAAGCAAGAGCGCATTGGAAGAGATAAAAGACCTCTACGGTTTTGAGACCAATGCAATCGTATCAATGAAAGATGTAACATCATATCTTCACGGAAAAGAGATTAACGGAAGAGTGCTCATCGATGACGATATGATGGACAAGATAAATGCTTATTACAAGGAATATGGAGCAGAAGCGTGAGTCGTAAATACATTTACACTGACAAGCATCATTCATATACCGGTATATTGGCAACGGTACTGGGGTTGATCGACCTGGTATCGCTTTTTGTCGTTGTAAGAAAGACCTATCTCCTTGGAGGAGAAGCACCGGCCAGATACGGCGCCACGGTGTCACTTGTCTTTATCTTTGCACTGGCAGGCCTGATACTTGGCCTCATAGGAAAAAGTGATGAAGACAGTTTTTCCGCATTCGCTTATGCCGGAATAGGCCTTAATATATTAGCTATCCTTGGAGTAAGCGGATTGTTATTCGCGGGAGCATACGGATTATGATAGAAGAAAGATATGTACTGGCCACAGACAGGATTAATGAGATTCTGGACAGTAAATGTTCGGAGATAGAAGATATAACCGTAAAAGATTATTTCCATTCACTTTTCATATGGATAAAACTTGCCGATGAAGCGAGACGACTTGTCCATACCGGAGAGATGAATAAAAAATCTCTTGAGGAAAAGAAGGAATGGAATAAAAATCTTTATGAAGAACTGACTGACAGATATGAAGAGAGCTATCTCAATCCTTCATATGCCTGCAAGAAGCTTGGCGATGACTACGGCAGGATATTGTCCTGTATATATGCGGAGATGAGATCTATGTCCGCATATGCCTATGAGGATGATCTTAAGAACATTCTTATAAGAATGGAGCTGGCAGTTCAGATATACGGTCTTTTTGCTGATAAAGAGAATGAGGCCACATATGATTCTTTGAAGAATTGTTATGAGTCTTTTGCTTTTGATTATTTGGATGCCTTCATGGATGAAGGCGTGTCTGCCCTTGTGTGTACCGACAACGGAGTTGTGGATTCCATAATTACCAATGCAGATCTGACAGATCTGTCATATTTATATGATTACGGTGAATATATTTCGGAGAACGAGCTGCGACTTGCAGAGTACATGAATAGTCTGTCTCAGGACAAGATAGACAGTATGGCAAGAACATACACAGAAGGCTACAGAATGGGCTTTGTTACACTTAACAAAGACATTACCATCAAGGATACCGTCGAGATCAGATATTTTATCGGTTTTGAAAGAGTAGTCAGAGCCGCTGTTAAGATGTTCCTGGAGATGGGGCTGAAGGCAAGTATAAGACGTTGCGCGGTAAGCTTTGTTACAGGCAGAAACAGTGACAAGGTGGGATATTTTTCCACATCCCCCTGCAGACAGTTCGATGCCGACCATGAATATGACAAAGCACTCTTTTTCTCCAAGAGATATATGGAGAGAAAACTTGAAAGCTACAGAAATGCTTTTGAGAGATACAAGGACCAGGCAGCTCTTATGGGCGGACCGGCGGTAATAGAGTGTTTCGGTGAAGAACCTTTCTGTCCCGTTGTAAAAAAAGAGGCGATCAAGCCTGACGAAGATACAAGGAAAAGATTTGCCGAATATTCGGTAAGAGCCGGTGAGATCACCAACAAATATATTAAGGGTGAAGAAAGAAGCTTCACCATCATTGCTTTCCCGGTACCTGCCATTGGAGACAGATTCGAAGAGATATTTGATGAGACCATTAAGATCAATACTCTGGATTATGTTCTTTATCGTGATATGCAGCAGAAGATTATCGATGTCTTGGACAGTGCAAAAGAAGTTCATGTCCTGGGAAGGGATGGCAATAAGACCGATATTCATGTAAAATTATGGGAGTTGAAAGACCCCGCAAAAGAGACTGCTTTTGAGAACTGTGTAGCGGATGTGAATATCCCTGTGGGTGAGGTCTTTACATCACCTGTCCTGGAAGGAACACACGGAAGACTTCATGTGAAGAACGTATTTCTTGAGGGACATCCCTACAAGGATCTGAGCCTTGTCTTTGAAGACGGCATGGTCAAGGAATACACATGTTCCAATTATGAGAATGAAGAGGAAAACAGGAATTACATAAAAGAGTACATTCTTGATAATCATGAGACACTTCCTATAGGAGAGTTCGCTATAGGAACCAACACAGTGGCTTATGCGGCAACAAGAAAATACGATCTTGGAAGTGTAATGCCTATTCTTATAGCGGAAAAGACGGGACCGCATTTTGCCGTGGGAGATACCTGTTATTCATATGATGAAGATATGGAGACATTCAATCCCGACGGTAAGAAGATAGTCGCCAGAGAGAATTCCGTATCGGCTCTCAGGAATACGGATCCTTTAAAAGCGTATTTCAACTGTCATACGGATATAACCATTCCCTACGACGAACTGGGCTATATCAGAGCAATAAGGGAAGACGGAAGTTTTACTGATATTATAAAAGACGGAAGATTTGTACTTGAGGGACTTGAGAAACTGAATGAGCCCCTTGAGGAATTGTAAAAGGATATGAGGAGGTAACTATGGCACAGGTAGGAATAGTGATGGGCAGTGATTCGGATATGAAGATTATGTCCAAGGCTGCGGATATTCTTGAGGAACTGGGAATATCATATGAGATGGATATCATTTCGGCTCACAGAGAACCGGAAGAGTTTTTCAAGTATGCTAACGAAGCTGAGTCCAAGGGATTCAAGGTAATAATTGCGGGTGCAGGTATGGCAGCCCACCTTCCGGGTATGTGTGCGGCAATATTCCCCATGCCGGTAATAGGCGTTCCCATGGCCGGCGGAGCTCTTGACGGTCAGGATGCTCTTTATTCCATACTTCAGATGCCTTCGGGAATACCGGTTGCAACCGTTGCAATCAACGGCGGAGCCAATGCGGGACTACTGGCAGCCAGAATCTTAGCTACATCCGATGCAGATATTCTTGCCAAGCTTAAAGACTACAAAAAGGGTCTTAAAGATGCGGTAGTTAAGAAAAACGAGAGACTTAAAGAAGTCGGATACAAGAACTATTAAAAAGGAGAAGGATCAGATGGCACTGGATTACAAAACAGCAGGTGTTGACATTGAGGCCGGATATAAGTCGGTTGAACTTATGAAAGCTTCCGTTAAGGAGACAATGAGAGAAGAGGTACTTGGAGGTCTTGGAGGATTCTCCGGAGCATTTTCTCTTGCTAAGATCAAGGAGATGGATGATCCTGTTCTTCTTTCGGGAACAGACGGATGCGGAACAAAGGTTAAGCTGGCCTTTGTTATGGACAAGCATGATACCATAGGCATTGATGCCGTTGCCATGTGCGTTAACGACGTTGCCTGTGCAGGCGGAGAGCCCCTCTTTTTCCTTGACTATATTGCCTGTGGCAAGAACTATCCCGAAAAGATAGCAACTATCGTTGCGGGCGTTGCCGAAGGATGTAAGATGTCCGATGCCGCACTTATCGGCGGTGAGACTGCAGAGCATCCCGGACTTATGCCTGAGGATGAATACGATCTTGCGGGATTTGCCGTAGGACTTGTGGACAGAAAAGATCTTATAACAGGTGAGGATATTAAGCCCGGAGATACTCTTATCGGTATCGCTTCTTCCGGAGTACATAGCAACGGTTTCTCACTTGTAAGAAAAGTATTTGAGATTACAAAAGAGAGTCTTGATACATATTATGATGAGCTGGGAACAACTCTCGGTGAAGCTCTCATCGCACCTACAAAGATATATGTTAAGGCCATGAAGGCAATCAAGAATGCAGGTGTAAAGGTTAAGGGCTGCAGTCATATAACAGGCGGCGGTTTCTATGAGAATATACCCAGAATGCTTCCGGAAGGTGTTAATGCAAGAGTAAAGAAAGACAGTTATCCCGTTCTTCCTATATTTAAGCTCCTTCAGAAGACAGGCGGCATTGATGAGAAGATGATGTACAACACTTACAACATGGGTCTGGGAATGGTTCTTGCGGTAAGACCCGAAGATGTTGATAAGACAATGGAAGCAATCAAGTCTTCCGGTGAGACTCCTTATGTTGTCGGAGAGATAGTAGCCGGTAATAAAGAAGTTGAACTTGTATAAGCGGAGAGATATATGAATATAGTAGTGTGTGTATCGGGCGGAGGAACCAATCTTCAGGCCATAATAGATGCCATCGGCAACGGGACAATAACAAATACCGAAATCGTGGGAGTAATAAGCAATAATAAAAATGCATATGCTCTAAAGAGAGCTGAAGATGCAGGTATAAAGGCCATATGCGTAAGCCCTGCGGATTATCCCGACAGAGAAGCTTTCAATGACGGGCTGCTTGAAGCGGTAAAGGATATGAATCCGGACCTTGTGGTACTGGCAGGCTTCCTTGTAAAGATTCCCCCTCAGATGGTAGCTGAATATCGTGACAGGATAATCAATATACATCCTTCACTTATTCCTTCTTTCTGTGGTGTGGGATATTACGGATTGAAGGTACATGAAGCGGCTCTTGAAAGAGGAGTAAAGGTAACCGGCGACACTGTTCACTATGTGGATGAGGGAACGGATACGGGCAAGATCATAATGCAGAAAGCGGTATATATCGAGCCTACAGACACAGCCGAGACACTGCAAAAGAGAGTAATGGAACAGGCCGAGTGGATAATACTTCCCCAGGCCATTAACATGATAGCAAACAAAGGGAAGGTATGAAGATGAAAGTATTGGTAGTCGGCGGCGGTGGCCGTGAACATGCTATCTGTACTCAGGTAGCAAAGAGTAAGAAAGCTGATAAGATATACTGTGCTCCCGGTAATGCGGGTATAGAGCAGATTGCGGAATGCGTTCCCATAGGAGCAATGGAGTTTGATAAGCTTGTTGCTTTTGCAAAAGAGAAGGCAATTGACTTCTGCATAGTGGGAATGGACGATCCCCTTGTAGGCGGACTGGTAGACAGAATGGAGGAGGCCGGAATCAAGACCTTCGGACCTCGAGCTAATGCCGCAATCCTTGAAGGCAGCAAGGCATTCTCAAAAGTCCTTATGAAGAAATACAATATTCCCACTGCTTTTTATGAGAATTTCGATTCATATGATAAAGCGGTTGAATATCTTAAGACTGCAAAGATGCCCATAGTTCTCAAAGCCGACGGACTGGCACTGGGCAAGGGTGTGCTGATATGCAACACACTTGAAGAGGCACTGGAAGGTGCCAAAGAGATAATGCTGGATCAGAAATTCGGTTCGGCAGGCAATAAGATGGTCATAGAAGAATTCATGACCGGTAGAGAAGTATCCGTTCTTTCCTTTGTAGACGGCAAGACCATCAAGATCATGACATCTGCTCAGGATCACAAGAGAGCGGGAGACGGAGACACGGGACTCAACACCGGAGGAATGGGTACATTTTCTCCCAGTCCTTTCTATACAGATGAGGTTGATGCTTTCTGTAAGAAATATATCTACCAGCCTACGGTTGATGCCATGGCTGCCGAAGGAAGAGAATTCAAAGGTGTTATCTTCTTCGGACTTATGCTTACAAAGGACGGTCCCAAGGTTCTTGAATACAATGCAAGATTCGGAGATCCTGAGGCACAGGTGGTACTTCCGAGACTCAAGAACGATATCCTGGATGTGATGGAAGCCTGTGTGGACGGCACACTGGACAAGATAGATCTTCAGTTTGAAGACAATGCCGCTGTATGCGTTATTCTTGCAAGCGACGGATATCCCGTGGCATACGAAAAAGGAAAAGTAATCAAAGGCCTGGATGCTTTTGATGGCAAGGATGATTATTTCTGCTTCCATGCTGGGACAAAACGCGCCGGTGATGATATACTTACCAATGGAGGACGTGTGCTTGGTATCACGGCAAAAGGAACCACATTGAAGGAGGCAAGAGCCAATGCTTATGCTGCTACGGAATGGGTTGATTTTGACGGAAAATACATGAGACATGATATAGGCAAGGCTATTGACGAAGCCTGATATATAAAGTATAAAGATACTGTGACTTTTTAAAGAAGAGGAGTTTATTTGAAATGACAAAGAAATTTAGTGTTGGAATAAGGGTGGTAACGGCTGCTGCTGCAGTTGCGCTTACATTTTTGTTTGCATCTGCTGATATACTTGCTGCCGGCACATGTAAGGTAGGAGACGGCACATGTAACATCAGAAGCACATCAAGTACTTCAGGATACAAGGTAGCAAGTGTTACAGAGGGAACAGAACTTACAGTAGAGTCTAAGACAACCGGTTCTGACGGAAATACATGGTATAAAGTATCAGTTAACGGTTCAACAGGTTATATCAGAGCCGACCTTGTTAAGGATGTATCCGGTGATATCCCAAGTGAGAGTTCATCAAGCAGTTCAACAAATGCTGCAGCAACTACAACTGAGTCATCATCGACTACATCATCAACTACATCATCAACTACAGATACACAGGCATCTTCAGCTACTACAACAGAAGCTGCCAATACAACAGTTAATCCCTCAACTGTTCTTACAGCCAAGACAACAGACAATGTCAGCGTAAGAGAGGGTGCTACAACCAAGACAAATAAGAAGGCATCTGCTTCAAACGGAACAGAAGTAAGCGTTACAGGTGAGGCAACAGATTCAGAAGGCAAGTTATGGTATCAGGTAAGCTATCCTTCAGGTGACAGCACCGTAACAGGATTCATCAGATCTGATTTCCTTGAAGTTCTTACAACAGCTGAGGACGTTCAGGAAGAAGAGCCTGTTGAAGAAGAGGTAGAAGACGAAGCAGAGGTAACTGCCGCTGTTAACAAGGACTACGAAGTAGTATATGAAGCAAACAGCGAAGGCGTTGAGGAATGGTACCTTTACGATCATGTTAAGGGAACAAAGCAGAGCATCAACAACATCTACGCCGTAATGGAGCAGAGCCAGGAATATGCTGCTGCGGACAATAAAGAACTTAAGACAATGAAGATAGTTGTCATCGCCATGGCAGTTGTTATCGTTGCTCTTATCATTACAGTAACAGTTCTTATCTTCAAGCTCAGAGACGCCCAGTATGATGATTATGAAGATGATTATGAAGAGGACGACTACGAAGAGGAAGAAGAAGAGGACGATTACGAAGAGCCCAAACGCAGAGGCGGTCGTTCAAGAAGAAGAGGACGTCAGGACGACTACGAAGATGAGGAAGACGACTATGATGACGAGGAAGAGGAAGAAGAACCCAGACCTGCCAGAAGAGCAGCTAAGTCATCAGGCAAGAGACCTTTACCTTCAAGAGGAAGAATTGACGTAGACGACGACATGGAATTTGAATTCCTTGATCTTGACGAATAATCTTAAAGCTATAATATCAGTAAGAGACAGGGCAGGTTTTATCTGCCCTGTTATTTGTAAATGAGGAAAAGACTATGGAATATACTGACAAAGCCAAAGCGGCCTTGCATCTTGCAAAGCTGTGTGCGGGAAAACTGCATCAGACTTATATAGGTACCGAGCATATTCTTATCGGATTGTTAAAAGAGAATACAGGAGTTGCTTCCAGAGTCCTTCAGGATAACGGTGTCACAGAGGACAGGATCATAGACCTTATTAGGGAGTTCGTTGCATCCGACAGATCCACTGCCATAATGGAGAGAGACGGATACACACCCAGAGCCGAGGCTATACTTGACCTTGCGGAAAAGACAGCCGACAGATTCAAAAGTTCCAAGATAGGTACGGAGCATATTCTTCTTGCGATTCTTGATGAAGGAGAGAATGTGGCAGTGCGCCTTCTGACAGCCCTCGGTGTGGCAAGTCAGAAACTCTATGTAGATACTCTTATAGCTATGGGTGAAGACGGAACTGTGATCAAAAACGAGAGTTCCAGAAAAATATCCAAGCAGAAGGGCAAGGAGTCATATATATCTCAGTACAGCAGAGACCTGACCGCTCTTGCCAGAATGGATAAACTTGACCCGGTAATAGGCAGGGACGATGAAGTTGCCAGAGTAATTCAGATACTCAGCAGAAGAACCAAGAATAACCCCTGTCTTATCGGTGAGCCCGGTGTAGGTAAGACCGCAATAGTTGAAGGACTTGCAGAGAGAATCGTATCCGGTGATGTTCCCGATACCGTAAAGAATAAAAAGCTTCTTATGCTTGACCTTTCCGGAATGGTTGCCGGAAGTAAATACAGAGGTGAATTCGAAGAGCGAATCAAGAAGGTGATGAAAGAGGTTACCGAAGACGGTAATATTATCCTTTTCCTTGACGAGCTTCATACACTTATCGGAGCAGGCGGAGCCGAAGGTGCCATTGATGCATCCAACATACTTAAGCCGTCTCTTGCCCGTGGTGAGATACAGCTTATCGGAGCAACAACCCTGGCCGAATACAGAAAGTATGTTGAGAAGGACGCTGCTCTTGAAAGAAGATTCCAGCCGGTTACCGTTGAAGAACCCGGTGAAGAGGAAGCTATAAGAATCCTTAAGGGTATTGCACCCAAGTACGAGGAGCATCATAAAGTTACCATTTCGGACGAGGCAATCGACGCTGCGGTAAGACTGTCGGCCAGATATATCAACGACAGGAATCTGCCGGATAAAGCCATCGATCTTATTGATGAGGCGGCGTCTGCCATCAGACTTATGCCTGATGCTTCTGCGGGAAAAATCAAGGAGATTCAGGAAGAGATCAAGAAGATCGATCTTCAGATAGAGAGATCGATTAAGATAGAGGCCTACAGTCAGGCTGCGGAACTTAAGCGTGCGGAAGACAAGCTTATAGCAAAGATGAATTCCATTGCCAAAAGAGCAAAGAACGCGAGAGAAAAGAGCAAGCTTGTGGTAGACGAAGAAGCGGTAGCCAAGGTTGTGGCTATGTGGACCAAGATTCCCGTATCAAAACTTACGGAAAAAGAGTCTTCAAGACTTATGAAGCTTGAGTCGATTCTCCACAAGAGAGTTATAGGACAGAATGAAGCGGTTGAAGCCGTTGCCAAGGCTATGAGACGAGGCAGAGTAGGTCTTCAGGATCCCAAGAGACCTATAGGTTCCTTCCTTTTCTTGGGCCCTACAGGTGTAGGTAAGACTGAACTTTCCAAGGCACTGGCAGAGGCAATGTTCGGTTCCGAGAATGCCCTTATAAGAATTGATATGTCGGAGTATATGGAGAGCCATACCGTTGCCAAGATGATAGGCTCACCTCCGGGATATGTGGGATTCGATGAAGGCGGACAGCTTACCGACAAGGTGAGAAAGAACCCTTACAGTGTTGTGCTTTTTGACGAGATAGAGAAAGCTCATCCCGATGTCTTCAACATACTCCTTCAGGTACTTGATGACGGTCATATAACAGACTCAAAGGGACGAAAAGTAAGCTTCAAGAATACGGTTATAATCATGACTTCCAATGCAGGTGCCATGAAGATCGTTGAACCCAAGAATCTTGGATTTGGCGCCGGCGCAAGCGAGAAGCAGGACTATGAAAAGATGAAGAGCGGTGTAATGGACGAGGTCAAGAGAATGTTCAAACCCGAGTTCCTTAACCGTATTGATGAGATCATTGTATTCCATTCACTCAATAAGTCTGATATGAAGTCAATCATCACTCTTTTATCCAAGAATCTTTGTGACAGATGTAAAGAGCAGATGAACATCAAGCTTACATTGAGCCCTGCGGCCAAGAGCTACATCGTGGACAAACATTCCAATCTCAAGATGGGGGCAAGACCTCTTAAGAGAGCAATTCAGACCATCGTTGAGGATGCCCTTGCCGAGGAAATACTGAAGAAAACAGTTGAACCCGGCGATACTGTAACCGTGTCCATAAAAGATGATAAAGCAGTCTTTAATGTTAAGTGATTTTTTGTGGAATTATGATTACAGATAATATATACTAATATTATAGTTTGTGTATTCCAATTGGAGGGTAAGTACAGATGAGCGATAAAGAGTTGCTTTTTATTGAAGAGGATGGCAGCTTAAGTTTTGGCAATCATAAGCTTGATGAGAAAGCCAAAATGGATGATTTTAAGTATAACGGAGACCTGCTGAAGTGTAAGACATACAAGCCTATGACCAAGCTTGAGAAGAACGGCATGTTTGTATACGAATCAGTACCCGGTACAAGTGTATATCACTTTACAGAGACTGATGCGGGAGTTGAATTCGAAGTAGAAGGTTCTGAGGATGCCCAGATCACAGTCGGACTGGCTGAAGATACCGAATACGAGATAGTAGTAGCCGGAACAAGTGCAGGCAAGATGAAGACTAATCTTGGCGGTAAGCTGAGCTTCAATGCAGAACTTGCAGGTTCAGGTAAAATGAAGGTCTCAATTAAGAAAGCATAATGTTAATTAAGAGGACCCGTAATCGGGTCCTCTTTTTAATACGGAGGCAGAATGGCAAAAAGCAAAAACGACATAGTATACTTTTGCAACGAATGCGGATACGAATCTTCAAAATGGATGGGACAATGCCCTGCATGTAAGTCATGGAACAGTATGGTTGAGCAGAAGGTCAGCCATAAGGTGGCAAGCAGCACGGGCCTTAAGAAGACATGCGTTAATAATGAGCCTGTGGCTATCGGTTCCATATCTTTGAAAGAAGAGGATAAGATCGTAATAGGAATGCCGGAACTGGACAGAGTTCTGGGCGGAGGTATTGTGCCCGGCTCCCTTACTCTTGTAGGCGGCGATCCCGGAATAGGTAAGTCGACTCTTCTTTTGCAGGTATGTAAGATGTTGTCGGATAAAGAACTGGAAGTTCTATATATCTCGGGAGAGGAAAGTCTGAAGCAGATCAGACTGAGAGCTGACAGAATAGGAAAAATGAACGACCATGTCAAGCTCCTCTGCGAGACTTGCCTTGAGGATATTACTGCAGTTGTTACCAAGACAAAACCTGAAGTTGTAATCATAGATTCAATTCAGACCATGCAGAGTGAGAATGTTGATTCCACTCCCGGAAGCGTGTCTCAGGTGAGAGAGGCTACAAGCATACTCATGAGACTGGCCAAGGAAGAAGGGGTCAGCGTATTCATAGTAGGTCATGTAACCAAGGAAGGCACGGTAGCGGGCCCCAGAGTATTGGAGCATATGGTGGATACGGTTCTTTATTTTGAGGGAGACCGTAACGCAGCTTACAGGATTCTCAGGGGAGTCAAGAACAGATTCGGATCCACCAATGAGATAGGTGTATTTGAGATGAAGGCTGAGGGTCTTGTGGAAGTACCCAATCCTTCGGAATATATGTTGAGCGGCAGACCGGAAGACGGCAGCGGCTCGGTAGTATCCTGTGCTATGGAAGGCACCAGACCCATATTGCTGGAGATTCAGGCATTGGTCTCAAGAACCAATTTCGGATTTCCAAGGAGGCAGTCTGCAGGTAGCGATATGAACAGACTCAATCTGCTTATGGCGGTTCTGGAAAAAAGACTGGAGCTTAAAATCGGCGACTTCGATGCCTATGTCAATATAGCCGGAGGAATGAAGATAAGCGAACCTGCCATCGATCTTGCTATTGTGCTTGCCATCGTCAGCAGCTTCAGAAATAAGCCCCTTGCGGCGGATATGGTTGCTTTCGGTGAAGTAGGCCTCGGCGGAGAGGTAAGAGCGGTGAGTCAGGCGGCTGCAAGAGTAGCGGAAGCAAAGAAGCTGGGCTTTGCAAAGTGTATAGTTCCGGCAGCCAATCTTGATGCGGCTAAAGAGATAAAGGGTATAGAACTGCTTGCGGTAAAAAATATCAGTGATGCCCTTAATTATATTTAAGGTTTTTATGAGGAGATTATTATGAAAAAGTATATAGCCATTATTCTTACGGGAGTAATATCATTGTCACTTGTTTCCTGTGGTAAGGTAGCAGAAGAAGTGGCAGAACCAGTAGCAAGTGAAGTTACTGAGATTGTGGAAGAAAGTTCACAGGCTGATGTTACGGAAGAGGAAGAAACTGTTGCCGATACGACAGTAGTCGATGACAGCGAGTTTTTTGAAATCTCGTCTTACATCACTGAAGATTGGCAGACTGCATATAAGGAGATTCTTGATAAATACAGAAGCGAGCGTTCGGTTCCTGATGAGAATCTCATGGCAGGTGACGACAGAGATATTTCGGGTTATTTTCTTTTTGACTGCAGCGGAGATGATATTCCTGAACTTATTGTCAGAACAGGAAACTGTGAAGCTGCATATATGGACAAGATATATTCCTATAACGGAAAAGAAGTCGTAAGCAGCGAAGAGTATGGAGCAGGTCATACTGTATATTACAGCAATCCTAATGAAGCCGGAGCAGTCAGAGTATATGGCCATATGGGATACCAGGGAATAGATTCCTTCTATTATGACGGTAAGACTATAGATGAAAAGGAATTATTCACCGAAGACCTTTCGACAGCGGATTATGATGCGGAATATACAAAAGTGAGTGATGTTGTTTCAGGTGCGGAATATCTGTCACAGTATCCTTTCTCATCTGACCTTCCTCTTGCGGAATACGCAGGAAGAACAACTACCGTTGATCCGAGTATGAAGGCTGATGAGGTTGAAAAGTTTTTGGATGATATTGCAAGCGGAAAAGCAGATGAAGAAGTTGTTCCGGTTCACGCGGAGCATTTCAGAAATCCTCTTGAGGCTATGGCTTTTTCGGAACTTCTGAAAGCAGGCAATCTCTATGAATATGCAACGGATGATGCGGTGGTACAGATGACCAAGTCTGCCGACCTTAACGGAGACGGCCAGTCGGAACTTATCCTCAATATGGGCAATTCCGGAATCGCGGTCCTCAGCAGACAGAATGGCAGAACCTATGCCTACATCCTCAATTACTACGGAAACGGCAGCTGGCTCAGCGTAGAGGGAGATGTTATCAAGTCCGAAGACACTTATTCATCACCCATAAGGCTTCACTTTAATAAAGAACAGGCTTATTATGAATATATAGAGTAACCAAACAATCCGAAAAGGAGGTATGGAGTATGAGCAGAAAGATTAAACTTTTGTCAGCTGTAATGATTTCTCTTGTGATGGCAGTATGCGCTACGCAACCCTTATATGCCGCTCCCAAGACAATGCCGGACGGTACTTTGTTTGATGCTGAATATTATGCACAGAACAATCCGGATGTTGTGGCAGTATATGGCAACAGTGAATCTGCTTTGTATGCTCATTACGTAGCTTACGGACGTGCTGAAGGCAGAAAAGCTACTGCTGACAGCAATGTCGTTGCCACTCCGGTTGCCTCCGTCAAAACGGTTTCGGAAAAGTCCTTAGCGGCAGCAAATAAAACTCACAATTATTACAAAGGTATGCCTGACAGCGTAGTGAAATTTTCAGATGCTTACGCCAAAGAGATTGCAGGGATTATAATGTCTGATCCCCAGTTTAAAACAGATCTTCAAAGAGTACAGGCGGCTTCCGAAGTGGTACAGTATATGTGCAGCCTTTGTACATATGGAAAAGATTCTCAGGGTTATTATTGTTCTCCCGCAGGAGTCTATGTGATGGGAATATATACCTGTGCAGGTTCTACCAGAGCTCTCGGAAGGATTCTGGACTATATGGGCTATACATGGGTACATGCCAATGAGGGCAAGGATAAGCATCAGTGGTGTGTTCTGACAATGGACGGGCAGACGGGTTTTGCCGATGGCATGGGCGGTTTCGCAGGATATGGCACTATGAAAAACGGTATGACATTACCTGATGGAAGAGTAATCTCGTATGCGGAATAATTAAAAGAAAAAAGGCTATTGCCTAAACGAAATAGTTCTGATATAATTCTGAATGTTGGCGAAAAGCCAACATTGTAGGGGATTGGTCAAATGGTATGATAGGGGTCTCCAAAACCTTTGGTGGGAGTTCGATTCTCTCATCCCC
>JAEEGF011921317.1_pt1 | contig 17762 bp, 9 predicted proteins | sample 9134171 | NCBI WGS metagenome assembly JAEEGF01 (sample SAMN16246542, study PRJNA631951) | gut metagenome | biome: gut microbiome; feature: rumen; material: AP-attached | host: Bos | place: Iran: Karaj | collected 2018-10 | reverse complement strand
ACCGATTGGGTGGACGAGCTACTACGTACAGGATATATGCAGAATTATACTTTAAGCTATAGTGGTGGTAACGATAAGGCTCACTACTATGTGTCAGGTGGATTGCTAGACCAAAGTGGTATTGTAAAAAGCGTCAGTTATCGTCGCTTCACTTTTCAGGAAAACAGTGATGCTCAAGTACTCAGCTGGTTGAAGTTCTCTAACAATATCACTGTCAGTGCTGATAAGAAGGAACAAGGCAGCTACGATCTGGGAAATACTTACAAAGCCCTACCCATTTACTCTGTAAAAGATTCAAATGGTGATTGGACAGGACCTGAAGGGAACTCCCTCTGGTATGGTAGTACAAAGAACCCTATCGGCCCCACAGAGACCGATAAGCAGAAAACTAATGGCTATAACTTTTTGGGCAATCTGACAGCAGAAATCACATTCACTAAATGGTTGAAGTTCAGGAGCACTTTTGGAATTGATGCTAAGTTCTGGTTTGCCGATAACTATACACCGAAGTATGCTTGGAAACCTATTGCTACAGAAGAGAGTTCACGCTATAAAAGCGACAACAAGTCGTTCACTTACCTGTGGGATAATTACTTCCTGTTTGACTATACATTTGCCAAAAAGCATCGTGTGGGTTTGATGGCCGGTACATCAGCCCAGTGGAACAAGTTCGACTATCTTAATGCTCAGAAAAACATCTTTGCTTTTGAAAATGTTCACGAGATGGATAATGGACTGGAAATGTATGCTATCGGTGGCAACGAAACAGAGTGGGCATTGTTCTCTTATATGGCTCGTGCAACTTACGACTACGATAACAAATATCTGCTAACTGCGACCCTTCGCCGTGATGGCAGTAGCCGATTTGGTCGTAGCAAGCGATGGGGTACGTTCCCGTCAGTTTCAGTTGCTTGGCGCATTTCCGAGGAATCTTGGTTCAAGAAGACCAATGCATTGAGCGATTTGAAAATCCGTATCGGATATGGTGTGACAGGAAGTCAAGCCAGTGTGAGCAACTATGGCTATTTGCCCTCGTATGCCACAAGTGTATATCCATTAGGTTTTTGGGGTAAAGAGCAACCCGCCCTTGTTTCGTCTTCGCTAGCTAATCCTAATATCCACTGGGAAGAGGTGGCACAGGCTAACATCGGTTTCGATGCAGTGCTATTCAACTCGCGTGCCATCCTCTCAGTCGATGCTTATATCAAGAATACCAATGACATGCTCGTCAAAGCAAGCATTCCCATAACATCCGGTTTCGAGGATACAAGCACCACCTATACCAATGCCGGCAAGGTACGAAACACAGGTGTCGAAGTGACATTGCATACTGTCAATATTAAAGGTGAATTGGGTTGGGAAAGCGACCTGTCCTATACCTATAACAAAAATAAGATCAAAGACCTAAACAGTGATGTACCTTACTACATCAACCAAGTCAACAATTCATATGTGACCATGCTCCAAAAGGACTATCCCATCAACGTATTTTATGGCTATGTTACTGACGGTGTATTCCAAAATCAGACAGAGGTTGACACCCATTCAATCCAACCTGGTGCAGAGCCTGGTGACATCCGTTTCCGTGACCTGAACAATGATGGTGTCATCAATGACGATGATCGTACAGTCATAGGCAATCCGAATCCCACACACATGTTCTCACTGGGTAACAACCTGACCTATAAGGGATTTGAACTGAGCATATACCTACAGGGTGTGGCAGGAAACAAGATATTCAATGCTAACAAAATCGACCTGACGGGTATGTCAGCAGCCTACAATCAGACCACCGATGTCCTTTCACGTTGGCATGGTGAGGGCACCAGTAACTATATGCCTCGTGCAGTCTTCGGCGACCCCAATCAGAACAATCGCATCAGTGACCGCTTTGTAGAGAATGGATCTTACCTGCGCCTGAAGACTATCTCGCTGTCTTATAATTTTCCAAAAGAATGGCTGAAAGTCCTAACTATTGAGAATGCCCGTCTTACACTTTCCTGCGAGAATGTAGCCACCATCACAAGTTATAGTGGTTTCGACCCCGAGGTGGGAATCAACGGTATTGACCTTTCCACCTATCCCATTTCTCGTACATTCAATATTGGTTTAAACTTCAATTTCTAAAACAACGACGGATTATGAAAAAGATATATATGATTCTGATGGCAGTCCTCACACTCACTTCATGTGGTAATGATTTCCTTGACAAAGAGCCGAAGAATACGGTAGATCCTGAGACTAGTGTGACTGACGATGTGGTTGTGGCTATGGCCAACGCCTGTTATCGCACTCTACAGTCATCAAATATGTACAACCAGCGCATTTGGACACTCGACATTGTCGCCGGAAATAGCGAGGTGGGAGCTGGTGGTGGCACTGATGGTATTGAGACTATTCAAGCTGCAAACTTTATCACACAGAGTGACAATGGTATGGCTCTTTATATGTGGCGTTCGCCTTGGGTGGGTATCGGTCAGTGCAATATTCTGATCCAAGCCCTTGAAGGGAAGGATTTAGTCCATGGCAGTCTGATGGAGCGTTCACTCGCCGAGGCTTATTTCCTCCGTGCTCATTACTATTTCATCCTAGTACGTCTGTATGGTGGCGTTCCCCTTCGTTTGGAACCCTATAATCCAGGAGAGTCTACTGACATTGCCCGTGCGACTTTGGACGAGACCTATGCCCAGATTATAGCTGACTGTCAGAAAGCCATTGACATGTTACCAACTAAGCTTGATTATGACGATGACAATGTTGGACGTGCCTCAAAAGATGCAGCCCTGACTATGATGGCCGATATTCTGCTCACATTAGCCCCTAACCATCAGGAGTATTACAGTCAAGTTGCCAGTCTGTGTGACCAGGTGACGTCTCTTGGCTACAACCTTGAGAACTGCACCTATACGGGCAACTTTGATGCCACCATCAACAATGGTCCGGAAAGTATTTTCGAGGTGCAATTCTCTGGTAATACTGAATATGATTTTTGGGGAAACAATCCGCAGTCGAGTTGGCTTTCAACCTTCATGGGGCCCCGCAACTCAGACTTTGTAGCCGGTAGCTATGGATGGAACCAACCTACACAGGAGTTCTTCGATCAGTATGAGCCTGGTGACCTGCGCAAAGACTTGACCGTATTATACGAAGGTTGTCCTGACTTCGACGGGAAACTGTATAAAAGCAGTTATTCCAATACAGGCTATAATGTACGCAAGTTCCTTGTTCCCAAGTCCATTTCGCCAGAATATAACACGAATCCACAGAACTTCGTTGTTTACCGTTATGCAGATGTGTTGCTAATGAAGGCAGAGGCACTGAACGAACAGGGACAGACTGCACAGGCCTGTGAGCCTCTGAATATCGTTCGTAAACGTGCAGGTCTGGCTAATATTGCCAATCTAACACAAGATGCCATGCGCGAGAAGATAATACATGAGCGTCGTATGGAACTGGCATTCGAAGGTCACCGTTGGTTCGATATGATTCGCATACAGAATGGCGACTACGCCATCAACTTCCTCCGCAGTATCGGTAAGAGTCGCGTTACAAAGGACAGACTGCTGTTTCCTATACCTCAGACTGAGATGGACGCCAATAGTCTGATGACTCAGAACCCTGGATATTAAGAAAAATAAGAATTAATAACAGATAATTGAAAGTTTTATGAAAACTCTTTATAATATTTTAACCGTCATGTTCTGCAGCCTGATGATGATGTCATGTTCAGATAATGACTATACAGAATTGGATAAGGGCCACGATGTGCTCACACTGACAGCCAACCAAACTGCCGAAGTGCTCAACGAAGCCAATCATGCAGGTGAGGCTATTACCCTTAACTGGACTACGGGTACTAACTATGGTAAAAACTGCCGTATATATTATACACTGGAGATTGCACCTACAGGTAGCAATTTTGCCAATGCCTACGTGGCTGTCGACAACGAGACGCAGGTGTATTCATGGACTGCCAATCAAGAGAATCTTAATGCCCTGCTACTTGACAAGTTCGGAGGCAAAGAGGGTCAGACTGTGGCCCTCGATGCCCGTGTTACTGCTTGTGTTAGCGACGCTGATGCACAAATCTCTACCATTTCGTTTTCTGCCACACCATACACCCCAGTTACATCTACACTATATTTGGTGGGTGATGCCACACCAAATGGTTGGGATGCCGGGCATGCTACAGAGATGAAGCGCACAGATAACGGAAAATTCACATGGGAGGGCAACCTTAATGTAGGTTCTTTCAAATTCCTCACAACTCTTGGCGAATGGATTCCATCTTACAATAAGGACACCGACGGTAATTTAATACTTCGTAGCAGTTTTGACGAACCAGACGAACAGTGGCAGATAACTGAACCCCACTTCTATAAGGTGACTGTGAACTTACTTACAAAAGAGATGACATACGTACAAACTGAAGGCGAAGCTCCTCGATTCGATAATCTTTATTTCGTTGGTAATCCAACGAGTTGGGGATTCGTGAAGATGCATAAAGACCCGCTTGATCAATTCTTGTTCCGTTATGGACGCTACTTTGAGCAGGGCAATGGTGGTGAGTTCAAATTTGGCACGTCTGAAGGTGCATGGGAGAATATGCTAAAGGCCACACAAGCTAATGCGCCCTATACCGAAACGTCCATGTCATTCGTTGCTGGCTATGACCCTGACAACAAGTGGTTCCTACAAGACAATGAAACGGGTAAGGCATACAAAATATGTGTCGATATCCGTACCGACAAAGAGCGAATGATGATGCGCGAGTTTATTCCATATGAGATGATATATCTTGTGGGTGATGCCACACCAAATGGCTGGGATTTGGGTAATGCAACTGCCATGATGGCTACTGATAGTCCTTATATCTTCACTTGGACGGGCACACTCACTAGTGGAGAAATCAAGTTCTCATGCGATAAAAAGAGTGATTGGAATGGTGCCTGGCTGATGAATGCCAATGGCAACGGTGTGGAGCCTACGGGCGATATAGAACAGGCTCTTTTCATTGACAAGAGCGATGACTATCTGAAGAACCAGTATCTTGACATAAACATTGGCGATGTAGACAACAAGTGGCACATTATGTCGGCAGGTACTTACACCATCACTGTGAACCAGTTGGAAGAGACAGTATCGATTGTAAAGCAATAAACTTAAAGTAACTGACATTATGAAAATGAATAGCATATTGATAACCTTTGCCGCATCAGTCCTTTTTGCATGCAGCTCTGATGACGACAATATGGGCACCGTGCCCACAGACATCATTGCACCCGTCGTATCCACGACTTCGCAACTCACATTGAACATCTCTACCGACAAGGCTCTGTATAAGCCGGGTGAGAATATCCTTTTCAGCGCAGAGGGCACGATGCCCTCTGGCGCAAGGGTGCGCTATCGTCAGGGTTGCGACGTGGTAGCCGATGAAGCCATCAACGGCTCATCGTGGACGTGGACAGCACCACAGACCGACTATACCGGCTATATGGTGGATATCTATACGGGTAGTGGCAATTCTGAGACGGTATATGGAACGATGGGCGTAGATGTGTCGAGCGACTGGGCACGCTTCCCCCGCTATGGGTTTGTAGCCAGCTTCGATGCCAGCAAGACATCTGATATAATAGCTGAGGAGATGGCCCAGTTGAACCGTCTGCACATCAACGGTATTCAGTTCTACGACTGGCACTACAAACACCAGTGGCCCTTGGGTGGCACCCGCTCGGAGCTGATGGAGAGCTATACTGACATTGCCAACCGTGAGGTACTTACCAGTGTGGTCAAGGAGTACATCTCCCGTCAGCACAGCTATGGCATGAAGGCCATGTTCTACAACCTTTGTTATGGCGCGCTCGACGATGCTGCGCAGGATGGCGTGAGCGACAAGTGGGGCGTGTATACCAATACCAGTCATACCCGTGACAAACTTTCCTTGCCGTCAGGCTGGAAGGGAGATATCTATCTCGTTGATCCCTCCAACAGAGAGTGGCAACAGTATCTGGCCGACCGTAATGACGACGTATATGCCTCGTTCGATTTCGACGGCTTCCATATCGACCAGGTGGGCAACCGTGGTACGGTGTACGACTATTACGGCTCGCAGCTGAATCTGCCAAATGGCTTTGCCTCATTCATTAATGCCATGAAAGCCCGCCATCAGGACAAGCGATTGGTGATGAATGCCGTTTCGGGTTATGGAGCAGGAAAGATTGGCAGCACGGGCAATACCGACTTCATGTATACAGAGATGTGGGGCAGCGAGTCGAAGTACAGCGACATTCACGACATCATACGTCAGAACAGTGCTTACTCCAACGGCAAAAACAGCATCATTGCCGCCTATATGAACTACGGCAAATCGTCAGCTGCCGGCGAGTTCAACACACCAGGCATCCTGCTTACCGATGCAGTCATCTTCGCCCTCGGTGGTGCCCACTTGGAGATGGGCGACGGTCACATGCTCTGCCATGAGTATTTCCCCAACAGTAACCTCGCCATGAGCAGCGAACTCCAGGCAGCTATCGTACGCTACTACGACTTCCTGACAGCCTACCAGAACCTGCTGCGCGATGGCGGCAGTGAGACGGTGGCCGAACTGGCATCTGGCAACAGCGGTGTGAACATTAGCACATGGCCGCCCAAACTGCAGATGGTCACCACATACGCCAAGACAGTTGGCAATCGTCAAGTGGTACACCTGCTGAACTTCCGTCAGGCCAACAGCCTCAGCTGGCGCGACGAGCATGGCAACATGCCTGAGCCTGAGACCGTCACCAACCTGCCGCTGCGCATGAAGGCATCGGGAGTGAAGAAACTCTGGGTAGCATCGCCCGACCATATTGGTGGCGCACCTCTTGAGCTGAACTTCCGACAGGATGGCAGCTATATCAACTTCACCCTTCCCTCACTGAAATACTGGACAATGATTGTTGTAGAAAAATAAAATCCACCATAATTATGAAGAAAGTTATTATTGTCCTAATGGGCATCATAATGGCAATGACTGCCAATGCCATCGAGCAGAAATCACCCAATGGAAACATTGTGTTGAACGTTGAGTTGAATGCAAAGGGAACACCCGAGTATCAGGTAATTTACAAGGGACGCCCCGTCATCAACCCCAGCACACTGGGCATAGAACTGGCCGAGGAGAATTCATTGATGGACCAGTTCCGCATCAACAAGACTTCCACCTCTTCCTTCGACGAGACGTGGCAACCCGTATGGGGTGAGACGCGTGACATCCGCAACCACTACAATGAACTGTTCTTAGAGATGGAGAAGCCCTCCAACGGACGATTCATGAACCTCCGTTTCCGCGTCTTCGACGATGGCGTGGCCTTCCGTTATGAGTTTCCCCAACAGCAGTATCTTCCTTACTTTGTTGTTAAAGCCGAACATACACAGTTTGCAATGACAGGCAACCATACGGCATGGTGGATTCCCGGCGACTACGACACGCAGGAGTATGACTATATGGAGACCCGTCTCTCTGAAATCCGCAGTCACATGAAGGAGGCCATCACGCCCAATGCCTCGCAGACCCCATTTTCCGCGACTGGTGTACAGACCGCACTCCAGATGAAGACCGACGACGGTCTGTACATCAACATCCATGAGGCAGCCCTCATAGACTACAGTTGCATGCACCTGAACCTTGATGATAAGAATATGGTGTTCGAATCGTGGCTCACACCCGATGCCCAAGGCAACATGGCCCACATGCAGTCACCCTGCCAGACACCCTGGCGCACCATCATGGTCAGCGACGATGCACGCGACATCCTGGCTTCGAATCTCATACTGAACCTCAACGAGCCCTGCAAACTGGAAGATACCTCGTGGATTAAGCCCGTGAAGTATGTAGGCGTGTGGTGGGAGATGATTAACGGAAAGAGCCAATGGTCGTATACCTCTGATTTACCCTCAGTACATCTGGATGATATCGACTACACAAAGACTAAACCTCATGGCAAGCATGGTGCCAACAACGATAACGTGCGTCGTTACATTGATTTCGCTGCTAAACATGGCTTCGATCAAGTGTTAGTAGAGGGATGGAACGTTGGCTGGGAAGACTGGTTTGGTATGTCGAAGGACTATGTTTTTGATTTCCAAACACCATACCCCGACTTTGATTTAAATGGACTGAATGAATATGCTCACTCAAAAGGTATCCGCCTTCAGATGCACCACGAGACTTCGGCATCTGTCCGTAACTACGAACGCCACATGGAAGCGGCCTATCAGCTAATGAACAAGTATGGTTACAACTCCGTGAAGAGTGGTTACGTGGGTAACATTATCCCTCGTGGTGAACACCACTATGGCCAGTGGATGAATAATCACTATCTTTATGCCATCAAACAAGCTGCCAAACACCATATCATGGTAAACGCTCATGAGGCTGTTCGTCCCACAGGATTGTGCCGTACATATCCCAATTTGATAGGTAATGAAGCCGCACGTGGCACAGAATATGAAGCTACTAATGGCAGTAAGCCTTTCCATACAACTATCTTGCCTTTCACCCGTCTGCAAGGTGGACCTATGGACTATACACCAGGCATTTTCGAGATGGACATGAGCACCATGAATCCCGAAAATCCTAATCATGTAAACTCTACGTTGGCTCGACAATTGGCACTCTATGTTACCATGTATAGCCCGCTCCAGATGGCGGCCGACATCATAGATAATTACGAGAAGCACATGGATGCCTTCCAGTTTATTAAAGACGTTGCTGTAGATTGGGATGACTCGCAATATTTGGAAGCAGAACCTGGCCGATATATTGTGGCAGCCCGCAAGGCAAAAGGTACCAACAATTGGTTTGTGGGCTGTACTGCCAGTGAACATGGACACACATCTACTGTAAAACTCAATTTTCTCGACAGTGGCAAGAAGTACATAGCCACGGTATATGCCGATGCTAAGAATGCTCACTACAAGACTAATCCAAAGGCTTATATTATTAAAAGAGGAATAGTGACTGCCAAGTCGGCTCTTCACCTTACAGCCGCCCCTGGCGGTGGCTATGCTATCAGCATCGTTGAGGCCACGAAGGATGATGTAAAGGGGCTGAAGAACTTGCCTATAACGTGTCAATAGAAAGAGTTTTTATTCATATTTAAGTTAGTTGGTTAGTGTCTTAGCCTGGATGGTGTTGACTCTTGGAGAGCTTCAAAAAGTAAACAAACAACTGCTCGAACGGAGTCAACGCTATACAGGGGAAGGCACATTGTATTTGTTCATAGTTATTTATTGTTGTTTAGTTATGTAATATATAGGATAGCCCTTTTATTTAGTAAATCTTTCTGCTGCTTTTCCATATACTTCATTATATTTTGTGTTTTTGTCTTTTTTATGAGGATGATAATGTAAATGTGGATAAGTTGAAAACTAAAGGATCTTCATTGCTATCCAGGCGCAGGCTTCAGCATCGGCGAGGGCATGATGGTGATTGGCGAGGTGATAACCACATAGTTCTGAGATTGTATGAAGCTGATGGTTCTCAGCATGTGGAAAAGCCTTGCGAGAAGCCACACATGTGCAATGGAATTCGTAATCCGGATAGTCCATCTGGTAACAACGGAACACTGCTTTCAGGCAACTCTCATCGAAAGCTTTGTTATGCGCCACCAAGGGTAGGCCCTCGATAAGCGGTTCTATCTGTTTCCAAACCACAGGAAATACAGGAGCCTCTTCTGTATCACGACGCGTCAATCCATGCACCTGCGTACACCAATAGTTATAATAGTTGGGTTCTGGCTGAATCAGAGAGTAGAAGGTATCTACGATCTCGCCATCACGCACTATCACTACGCCAACAGAGCAGACACTGGTGCGCTCGTTATTGGCAGTCTCGAAATCTATTGCTGCAAAGTCCCGCATTTGTCGTCTTTATATTTGTTCCACATGTTTTTGGCAATCTCAGCCACCTCGTCACGAAACCATTGGGGCTCCAGCACCTCAATGTCGCTACCCTGAGACAGAATCTCCTGGCGGAAGTCGAAGGTGGGGCGAAGCCTGACGGTAAAGATGCTGTATTCATCTGTCCGCTCAATCTCCCTTTGTGTCTGATGGAGCGTCAGACTGCGGAGGTAATTGGCCAACTGCGCATCGAGCCGTTTTTCAGGTCATCCGCATTTTGGATATAGTAGCGATACTGTCCACCATGTTCATTCTCAATGATGAGACCAAACATTTCTTCAATAGCTATACGCCATTTATGAAATGTACGTATTGATAAAGTCTCGTCCTCGCTCATATCATTGTCCATCCAACGACGGTTGATCTCTTCGAACGAGATCTTCTTGGCTTTATAGATGGTTTCCACCAGCCAAACATACTTATTTACAGTATTCTTTGCCATGCTTTATAACTTTTATGGTGCAAAGATACGAAAAAGGTGTGAACAATCAAGGCATAGGTTGCAAAAAAGATTAAATAAATGGCCTTGACGTGACAAGTTTTGAGGGAGATAGCTTGATTTGTCGCTTATGGAGCCGTTTGTCGCTATAAGTTGGAGAAATAAAAGCGAGAAAGTCTACAATGTGACGAAATATGGCGTAACTTTGCACCAGATTTAAGATTCATACATAAGTTAGTTAGAGATAGTTTCTTTTTCATAATGCTTTTGGTTTTAGTTATTGGTTTAGTTGATTAGTTATGATTGCTTAGGGCTCGTAGCGATGCGGGCCCTAAGCATATAATACATTCTTCATGTTTTTATATTTGCCTCTACTAAAATATGAGTATGTTGCTGTTTATAAGTAATTTGGACAAAATATTGCCTCTACTTTGCTCCTACTTTGCTCCTACTTTGCCACTACCTTGCCTCTACTAATCATCTACTTGTCCTTTGCTGTTCATCTACTGCTTATCTGCAAATAGGAAGAAGGCGTAGTGTTGTCCTTAAGTGACGTTATGATTTAGAAATACCATTAGGCGGAAAAATTGTTCCCACCTTGGGAATATGGTGTTCCCATACTGGGAACGTGACATTCCCACCCTGGGAATATATTGTGAGCATAAGGTTTTCGGTTTGTCGTGATAGGATGGCTTGGTAGAAGCAAGGTAGAAGCAAAGTAGTGGTAAAGTAGGGGCAAAGTAGAAGGAAATAGTTAAGGAAATATTGGTCTAAGCCATTTAAAATCAGTAAGTTTATAGAAATGAGTACTGCAATTTAGTAGAGGCAGGATAAAATAAATAAAATTTGCCCGGTTTCGACTATGAGCATCACGTACGCCCTGACTGATGCGCTGTCGACAGCATCAAACATAGAAATGTTCTTGGACGAGCCAAGCGAGCAGAGCTCGAGCGAAAATCGAAAATAATAAAAAAATAATTGGGGGAAAGTATTGTTTTGCATTGATAATTTTTGTACCTTTGCAATGCATTTGAGAGATGCATTGCGAGTGAATGTATGATTAGTAAGAAGGACGGATTCCAGGGTGAGCGGGCGGTGGTGCTGCCGCCGATGCTCATAGAGATGCAGGAGCAGGATGCTCTCTGCCAGAGTCTGTTTATCACAGATATAGGCTACTACCCGAAGGCTGAACATCACCATCGCATCCGGGAGAAAGCTATCGACCAATATGTACTCATCTACTGCGTGGACGGGAGCGGATTCTACGTCGTGAACGGCAGGCGATATGAGGTGGAGCGGAACCAGTACTTCATCCTGCCGGCGGGAAAGCCGCATGAGTACGGGGCTGCGGAGGGGCATCAATGGACCATCTACTGGCTGCATTTCGGCGGAAAAGCGGCTCACGTCTTTGCTGAGGGTGCCGCCACGCCGCAAACCATCAACGTGACGATGCAGTCGCGCATCAGCGAGCGCATCAACATCTTCGAGGAGATACTGACCACGCTGCACTTCGGCGAGGGTATCGAGGACCTGCGCTACGCCAGCAGTCTGTTGACCCACTTCCTGGCATCGATGCGCTACTTGGGGCAGTTCCGCAGGGCAAAGGCGGGGGCAGAGAGAGACGTCGTGGATCAGGCCATTCACTATATGCGAGAAAATATAGAACAGCGCATCACGATGGACGACGTGCTGCGATATGTAGGCTACTCGCAGAGCCACTTCTCGGCGATGTTTAAGCATAAAACAGGCATGAGTCCACTGAGCTACTTCAATCACCTGAAGATAGAATACGCCTGCAAACTGCTGAAGACCACGGACCTGAAGATGAACCAGATCTGTTACAAGATCGGCATTGTGGACCCCTTCTATTTCTCACGGATGTTCTCGAAAGTAATGGGAATGAGCCCGACGGAATACAGAAGCCTCACTACCAATCGGGAGTGAGGCTTCTGCTTAAAGATTCGAGTCAATCAGCGTGCGGAACTGACGGGCACCGAGATGGTTGTTGTCAAGAGCTTCGACCTCAGCAAGATATTTGAGCGCTTTCTCCTTGTCGCCCATGCCGTAGTAGCCAAGGGCGAGCATGTACTTGCAGTGAATCTCGTTCTTCAGGTCGAGGGAATCCTCCCAGATGAGCAGGTCGGGCAGCGAGACGGCGAAGAAGTCCATTGTCTGCTTCTCGAAGATATGCTGCTTGCCGTAGTTGATGAGCTTGTTGAACAGCGAGCGGGCCTTATCCTCCTGACCTAACTTACGATAGCACAGGGCGGCGTAGAATATCTTGTCGGGCTTCGCATCGTTATAGTACATGGCTGCTGCAGGCTCGGTAGGTCCTTCGGTGCCTTCCTCATAACGTCCGAGGAAGTAGAGGAAGTCGTTATCTTGCGAACCGTATAGTTTACCTTCGCCCAAGTGGTGCGGGAACACGAGGCACTCTTCAAGAAGCTTTTTGGCTTCTTGTAATTGAGAATTGACAATTGATAATTGAGAATTATCAGCGGCGGGATCATTATCCATTTTCAATTTTCCATTATTCATTGAAAGTAGCTTCTTGGCTATTTCCAAGCGGCACATCTGATATTGTCCGCTCACCTTGCCTTCGCCACCCTCCCACGGATGGAAGATGCGGTTGTCGATAATCTCCTTGGCCTCTTCATAGCGACCCAGCATGTTGAGCAAGGTTGCCTTTTCGAGCACGAGGTCGTCGCGACGCTCAATGAGTTCAGCATGCTGCTCGTAGAAGGCCAGACGCTCTGCGTGTGAACGGTGCAGACGCTTGTATAGCTGGTCGAGCTCCATGAATACGCGCTCGTCGTTTTCGTCGAGGAGGAAAGCGCGCTCCATATATTCCAGTGCCTCATTCTGACGGTCCTGCTTATCAAATCGAGCCAAAGCGAGGTTGCGCCATACAGTTGGGAACTTAGGATCAAGACTGGCAGAGAGTTCCCAGTTCTCGATGGCGAGGTCGTACTGACGGGCTGCGTAGTAGAGACAGCCCAGATAGTAAGGCGCCTTGGCACCCTTCGGGTTCCTCTCCTTTGCTGCCTCCAATGCGATGACATCCTCGGCACGGTTGGGGAAGCAGTAGGTGGAGTCGGCCTGCTCAGCCTTGTCGTATTCGCCTAAGTAGAAATAAGTCATTGGGGTAGTAGCGTCCTCCTCGATAGCAATCTGCCAGATGGCCTTAGCCTCGTCGTACAGACCTGCTGCAACATAGTCGAGAGCTACCTCGTCGTAGTTCTGAGCCGACTTGCGCAACATCTCCTTCATCTCTGCCAGTACTTCTTCGTCTTTTTCCAACAAGTACTTCTCATAGCGGCAGCCATAGTTGAAGAGGTCGTACTCCAACGACTCATCGATGAGAATCAGAGCATCACTGGTCTCACCCAGTTTGCGCAAAATGGCAGCTTTCAGGGCACGTGCCTTGTGATTATGCCAGTTGTTGTTCAAACAACGATTGATCTCGTCGAGGGCATCCTCGTAGCGACCTTGCATCACGCTAATCTTGGCGGCCTCAAAGTAGCCGGCATCAGCCCAAGCCTTGCTCCATGTAGCTTTCCAGAAGAGACTGTAAGCCTCTTCTAATTGACAATTGACAATGGATAATGGATAATTAGGCTTTGCGCCAAAGGCCTGGTATTTCAGGGAGAGGGCGAGGTTATAAAGCGGCTCGCTATCGTAGGGGTTCGGATTACGCTTGATAGACAACTTGTAGGCCTTGCGCAGATATTCCTCGGCCTTTTGGAAACGACCCTTGCGGATGAACCACAATCCCATGGCGTTCAGACAGCGGATATCATTCGGATCACGGCGCAGAGCCTCCTCGTAGTAATCGAGCGGATTCCATGTCGCATGACGGTACTGTTCCAGATGGCGACCAGTGATGAGCAGTTGCTCGTTGGTCTTAATCTGCTCAGGCAGCAGGGCGGCCTCGGCACTGTCGGGGATAGGACGAATCTCGTCGCTCTCGGCATGCCAACTGAGTACGGCACGCTGACCATAGGGGAACTTCTTGATGATTTCGAACGTCAGTTCGTTCATCTTGGCACCTCTCACATCAACAGTCTCTACGAGTACTTTCTCTGGTGAGAGCGTCATCTCCTTCTTATAATATACCTCACCGTTATCGTTACGCAGGATGACGCATACGTCCTGCTTGTTGGTGGCAAAGACTTTGAACTCCATCTTACCGTCGGTAAGTTCGTTAATGTTGAACACGAGGTCTTTCGAGGCCTCCTTCACCACGCCCAGCTCGCGATAGGGCATGAAGTACTGAGTAAACATCTTCTCCTCGTAAGGCATCAGCCAGGTGAAGTCAGGCTGGTTCTCGGTATAGACACCTGCCATCAGCTCGATATAAGGGCGGAAGCCCTTTTCCTTGAAGCCCCACTTCTCACGTTCCTCTGGGGTTGATTCGTCCGTCAAGTTGCGGTCCCAGGCACGTCCGAAGTCGCCGTTACCCCAAGTCCACTGCTTCTTGCCGGGCGAGAAATGATGACTGGCCACATGCAGCATACCAGCCTTGGTGTCGTTCTCATAGCCGCCCTCGAAGTTGAAGCGCGAATTCACGCCCATGTAACTGGTCGGCACGAAGATATTTTTATAGTTCGAGATATCTACACCTGCTGAGTAGTCCATTTTATAATAGGTACCCGTAGCGATGGGGAATGACGATACGGCACGCTTGCCATGATCGAACACGGCATTGACGTCGGGTGGGAAAACGCTCTGATAGGCACCGTTTACATATACAGCGGGGTTAGCCCACCACAGGAAGGTCTGCGGCACGTCGGTGCGGTTGTAGAAGCGGCCCTTGATTTCCAAATAAGCACAACCGGGACGAAGCGTAAAACCTGCCATTCCCTTCTGGTGGAACATCTTCTCCATCTCGCTGCACCATACGCTAATAGAGCCATCGGCATTCTCCTCGATGCAGGTATCGACAGGCATATAGGTGGTAGGACGGTGATGCTGCGGCCAGTTGAACTCGATGCCGCCACTGATCCACGGACCTGTCAGACCTACGAGGGCAGGCTTGATGACGTGGTTGTAGTACACAAAGTGGCGCTTGGCTATCTTGTCGTAGGCCATCTGCACACGGCCTCCCAGCTCAGGCAATATCATCACCTTGATGTACTCATTCTCAATCCAAATGGCCTGATAGTCCTTATCCACCTTCTCGTCGCTTATCGTCTCGATGACGGGATAGGGATAGACCACACCACTTGAGCCCTGATAGACTCTCTTTTCCAGGAACATCGGGTTCTTTTCCGGCTTTCCGACTTCGTATGTCGGAATCGTCACCAGTTCTCTCCAAGCTTTTACCATATTATCTGAAACTAATGATTTGTATGTTTCTTATTTTCCTTATTATTTTACTAATTCGCTTTCCAGCTGCTCCAGCGACTTGCCCTTCGTTTCCGGACAGTTACGGAAGAGGAAGACAAAGGCACAGCAGCAGATGGCACTGTAGATCCAGAACGTGCCGCTGGAGCCGAGTGCTGCGTTCATCGAGGGGAAAGAGAAGGTCAGCGTGCAACAGCCCACCCAAAGGGCAAAGGTACACGTCGCCATAGCTATGCCACGCACACGGTGAGGGAAGATCTCAGCAAGCAGCGTCCAGGTGACAGGCCCCAGCGTCATGGCATAGACCGAGATGGCTGCCACAACGAGGGCTACCATCAGCATACCCGTCATTCCCATAAAGTAACAGGTCCCAAGGGTGAGGTATATCAGTCCCAATCCACCAGCACCCAGCAGTATCAGCGTACGGCGTCCCCATTTCTCGATGGTATAGAGTGCCACGAAGGTGAATACTACATTGGCAATACCAGTAATGACGATGTTGATGAACATGCCGTCGACATCAAAACCAGCACTGACAAAGATCTCCTGCGCATAGTTGAAGATGACATTCGTGCCGCACCACTGCTGGAACACGGCGATGATCAGGCCCAACAGCAGTACCTTGCTATACTTGCTCTCCATCAGTTCCTTCAGTCCTGCTTCCCTTGCGCTCTGTGTACTCAGGCTGCTCTGTGCTCTCTGTGCCTTCAACTTCAGGAGCACCGGGCTCTCGGGAATAAAGAAACTCATGAAGAGGAACAGCGCAGCAGGCAGCGTCTCGGCCCAGAACATCCAGCGCCAGCCCCATTCCAGGTTCCATGCCTGTTCTGTGGCAATAGAGGTGTCGCGAGCCAGCAACATGTTGACGACCTGTGCAGCAAGGATACCCAGCACGATGGTCATCTGGTTCAGACTCACCATGCGTCCGCGAATGTCGGCCGGACTCACCTCAGCGATATACATTGGAGCCAAGGCGGAAGCCACACCTATGCCTATCCCACCCACGAAACGGGCTATATTAAATAGGATGAAGTCGTTGAACAAGCCTGTAGCGATGGCCGAAACCGTAAACAACACAGCCGACGTCATCAGCAATGGCTTACGCCCATACTTGTCTGCAGCGCCACCTGCCACCATCGCGCCTACCAGACAGCCGATGAGTGCCGTCGTCATTGCCAAACCCTGCATCAAAGGCGAATCACTGATGCCGAAGTACAACTCATAGAACGGCTTTGCGCCGCCGATTACCACCCAGTCGTAGCCGAAGAGCAGACCACCCATGGCCGAAACGAGGCAGATGAAATAGATAAATCCTTTATTGAAATTATTCATATTTATTATTGTTTTTAATTTCTGCTGCAAAGGTACGACTTTTTTGCCATATAAGCATAGAAAAAACACATCATACAAATGGACTATTTTACGACCGAAATAAACCAAGAGCAACATAAACGCAAACAATTATATACAATTAACATTTAATTTTATGGTCGTTCGGGAAAAAATGCTTAACTTTGCAGCCTAATCAATTAAGCATTACTTTCTAACAAATACACAATTATGCAAAACGTACCTGTAATTAAGATTGGAATCGTCGCCGTATCTCGCGACTGTTTCCCCGAGTCATTGGCTGTTAACCGTCGTAAGGCTGTTATCGCTGAGTATGAAAAGAAGTTCGGTAAGGAAGGCATCTACGAGTGTCCTGTCTGTATCGTTGAGAGTGAGATCCACGCTAAGCAGGCCCTTGAGGACATCACAAAGGCCGGCTGTAACGCCCTCTGCGTTTACCTTGGCAACTTCGGTCCTGAGATTTCAGAGACCATGCTCGCCGACTGGTTCCAGGGACCCGCTATGTTCATCGCTGCTGCTGAGGAGACTCAGAAGGACCTGATCGACGGTCGTGGCGACGCTTACTGCGGTATGCTGAACGCCAGCCAGGCTCTGAGCCTGCGCAAGACCCGTGCCTACATTCCTGAGGAGCCCGTAGGCGACGCTGCACAGTGCGCTGAGATGATCCATGAGTTCCTGCCCATCG
>JAEEGF011579682.1_pt1 | contig 17763 bp, 9 predicted proteins | sample 9134171 | NCBI WGS metagenome assembly JAEEGF01 (sample SAMN16246542, study PRJNA631951) | gut metagenome | biome: gut microbiome; feature: rumen; material: AP-attached | host: Bos | place: Iran: Karaj | collected 2018-10 | reverse complement strand
AAACAGCTTCTTTGAATGGTAGTCGCCTGCGAGCACTCAATGAAGTGATAGCACTCACTGGTAATAAGATTTTTAAGGCTGGAGTATAGCTGTCAACATAATCGTGTTCGAGAAGGCTGATATAATCATGTAGTTCTCCTCTGTTTTGAGTATTAAAATCTCTGACATGCTGACTCAGCCATGCGGTCCATGCAGCTTTTGCCTTGGATTGTAATTCAGCATGCTCAGCGATCATTGCTGCATCAAGCTGTTCAAGAGAAGCAGAGTCGCACATCCCCACAAGTAGTTTGTTGTATTCGGCAATCATACCCAAATCGACCAGCAGCGACTTGAACTCCGTATCGAAATCCAGCCAATCTCGTTCTGACATCTGGAAATTAGCCATCAGTCCAGGATAATATTTTGCTAAAAAGGAGTTAATGGAAAGGATGGCATTCTCTATGTCATCTGTTACTTTTTGTTGCCATCTTCCTTTGAACAACTTGTCTATCAGTCTTTGGGGACCTTCCTGCAAGCATGTACGATTTTCCCAAAATAAAGTATAGGCATCCTTTACCATATTTATTTCTTCGATAGTCAAGACGCCTATCCATTGTTGGTATTTGTCTCTTAAATCACAGATGGATTGCTCCAACATATCCAATCTGTTTCGGTTATCAACTATCTGTTTTTTCCTTTCTCTCTTAGCATCATAGCTTAAGTATACACGCTTATAAGCCTCCAGAACAGCAGGATACGATTCGTTCTTGGATTTGGCTTTTTCCCAAAGTTGGGCGTAATCAGAGATACATTGTTTGGCGCTCTTCTCGTATCTAAGGACTAGAGGTAATTCTTTGTTTAAGGCGTTTACGCGCTTTACAACCACATCCACAGCATTGTTGTTCTTACTTGTGAACAAAACATTTTGCCCTGCTAATGTTGCGTTGATGATAAGATTAGCCACCACCTGTGTCTTGCCCGTTCCAGGAGGGCCTGCTATCAAGGTCACATCAGCACTCAAAGCCGAACGGACTGCCTTTCCTTGTTCATCATTTAAGGGTAATACTTCAAGTATTTCTTTTTTGAAAGGAGGGTTTTTGCAGAATCGTTTGTGAATGAACTTCCACAAAACAGAATGGCATATATCAAAATCGCCCCATTTTTCAAGGTTTGCTAGCTCATTACTCAATCCGACTGTATATGGGGTCGGATCTTTGGCAAATAAGATAGCCCGATTTAATATACCATCGGCATCGGCCATCTGTAATGGAGCTTTCTTAAGGTTGTCGATGTCTAAATCGTCCACCCACTCCCAATCAGGGCGAATAGTCCTAAGCAAGTTTATTTTTTCAGACAAGTCGTTGAAAGCAGCATGCCCATCAGTAAAGCCCAACTCAGCCTCCAGCTCTCTTAATTCATATATATTTTCGGTCTTGTCATTCGTAGAGTATTTATCTATTATGTCCTTATTTATCAGCAATTCTTTATCTATCGAAAAACCTTCTCGCTTACCATGAGTACCATCACAATAAGAAACATGAATAATAAATAACGGTGATATAAAATGCCTGGTTTTAAGTACAGGGTACCCTATCAGCAATTCTTTCTCCTTTTCGAGATTACCACGAAGAAAAGCACCGATAGTTGGAGACTTTAATACGTTATCATCGATCCAGTGTAATCCTATGAAAGATTTTTCATCCTTCATAGAGGCGCGGAGTGTAGTGTTACTCTCCAACGCGATACAGCTGATATAGTATTTACACAGATTGCTTAATGTCATCTATTCTATACTAATTGTTAGCATTATTAGTCTCAATTCTTATCTTTTTTACATAAGGGATACATATATACTCTCCTCAGCAGCATTAGTATTACCAAGCACATGGATGGTAAATAACCTTTGCGATGCAAAATTACAAAATCTTTTCCAATCATAAACTATTTCAAGTGAAAAACTGGGCGAAGGACCAGAAAAAGGCCTTTGTATGGCGAAGGATGCAGAAGGAAAACAATGTATTTGCTTTTTGCAATTTGTCCCAATTGTCCCATCCGCAGTAAAAAGCTAAAAGAGCATAAGGATAATAAGATGATGATATTTGGTGTTGACAAACTACGGCATACTATAAGAAGGACAGTCTCTATGTTATACAAGAATGCTGTCGAGGCTGTCTAAAGTGCCGTGTTTGATAGGACTTCAGATGCTCGTATGTGTAGATGTATTAGAAATACTAAAAATAAAATGGATTTATATTTTGTATTGTTATCACTTATTCGTACCTTTGCACCAAAAACAACGACAATGAAGAAGACATTATTATCTTTTTGGCTGCTCATAATGGTGGCATCAGTGAGTGCCCAGACGATTGTAAAGGGCGACATGAATGGCGACGGAGAACTTACCATTACGGATGCCGTGAAAGTGGTGAACGTGATTCTGGGGAATGCTCCTAAACAGGCGATTGACCTGGACGATACCTATAGGGTGGACAATGCGTTGGTGGTGGGTACGTGGTATGCCCCTGGCGTGATGTGGTTTGACTTCAATGAAGATGGCACTACAACCTATCCTGGCGGGGTGACCTACGAGTTCATGCCCGTGCAAGGTCGACTGCTGATCTATGATGCTGAAGAGAATCCTGTGAAGGTGCTGCCTCTGGTCAAGGTGAAAAAGGAATACTTGCTGGCTGTGGACTATACGACAGGAACCTTTACGAAATACATAGCACAACATCATGGGGAATATATTGATCTGGGGTTGCCTTCGGGCACGCTGTGGGCTACCTGTAATATTGGAGCCAACAGCCCTGAAGACTACGGAGACTACTTCGCCTGGGGCGAAACCAAAGGGCATGACAGCGGCAAGAACAACTTTACACAGGAGTCATATTTCGACTATGACAATAACAGTTCCACATATAAGAAGTATAATAACAATGGAGGCTTGACAGAACTGAAGCCAGAGGATGATGCCGCCTATATGAACTGGGGGCCTTCTTGGTGCATGCCGACCAACGACCAGATGAACGAACTGCGTATGAATTGTAGTTGGGTGTGGATCACGAAGAACAATGTAGACGGCTATGAGGTAAAGGGGCCCAACCAGAACACGATCTTCCTACCTGCCGGGGGATACTACGGCAGTTCGCTCACTGAGGCTGGGGTAAAAGGCTACTACTGGTCGAGTACGCTGCATTCTACTGAGCGTTCGGGCTATGCGTGTCGCCTCATCTTTGATACGGCAGGCATATCGATGGACTACGGAAGTCGCTACTACGGTCGTAGCGTGCGGCCTGTGCGGGTTCAGCAAAGAACCAGGTAATATGTATCCAACATCATTTCTCGCAGAGCCTAAAGACCCATGTGCATCCTTATCTCTTTATTACCAGTTATCCGTGCGGAAGGGGAAGAGGGGGAGATTGGCGGCATTCTTCACGTTGCCGAGCTGGAAATTGCGGAAGCAGTAGCGGACGGCAACAGGGGCCTTCACCTGGGGACTGGTGAGCTTGATGGCCTCGTCCCAGTAGCCACCGCCAGGCTGCCAGAAATGCTGAGCCGTGGCAGGATGGAAGACACGGTCCTCGCCCGCCAGCTCGAACCCCCGGATATCCTCGAAGGGCGCATCAGCATGGTAGTTGTCCTGCAGATGGATGTAGACGGCATCGCCCTTGACGAGCATGTCCTTGAAGGATGAGCTCTTGTAGAGCACGGCGTCGAAGCCATAGTCACGGTTGAGGGCGGTATAGGCGAGGCGCTCGCCCACCTGCCGTTTCTGGGAGGGATGTATCTGGGTGGTCTCGTAGGGATAGACGAGGTCGTTGGTGCAGACGAGGGAGCTGTTGCTGATGATCTGCTGGGCCCGATACTGCTGCTCACGCAGGCGCGCACCGTTATCGGCATTGACGTTGTCGTAGTGATAGGGGGCTATCTCCACGAAATAGAAGGGTATCTCGCCCAGGGCGAACTGGCTGCGCCACTGCTCGACGAGGAGCTTGAGACGCTCGGAATACTGGTTGCCGGGATCGCCCACGTTGGAACAGCCCTGATAGAAGAGGATGCCCTTGACGGTGTATTTCAGGATGGGGTTGAACGTGCCGTTGCCCCACAGCAGTGAGCGATGGTAGTCGGTGGGCCACTTCGCGGCGATGGCTGCCGAGTCGGTGGGGTCGCTGGTGTAGCGCTGGAGGTTCTCCTTCGTCAGCCAGCTCTCCACACGCGAGCCGCCCTTGTTGGCCTCGATGAGTCCGATGGGGATGTCGAGCGCCATGTGCAGCGTGCGGGCAAAGAAATAGCCGGTGGCAGAGAAATCGCCCACGGTCTGAGGGCCACACTCCTTCCACGAGCACTGGGCATCGTCCTGTGGCTCGGAGCGCATCACACTGGGGATCTTCACCGAATGAACAGCACGGTGTCGTGCCGACTCGATGACCCAGTCGTTGTAGCCTTCTACAGGGCACTGCCAGAAGCCCTTGACGGGCATCTCCATGTTCGACTGGCCAGCGCAGACCCACACCTCGCCAGAGAGCACATTGCTGATGGTGGTGCGCTCGCCGTCGTCGAAGGTGATGGACAGCGGTTCGTAGGAAGCCTTAGGCGACTTGACGCTGACGAGCCACTTGCCGTCGCTGCCGGTCTTAGCCTCGACGGTGGTGCTGCTCCATGAGGTGGACACTTTCACGGTGGTGCCGGGCTTGTCCCATCCCCAGAGGCGCACGTCGCTCTGCTGCTGGATGATCATATTGTCGCCAATGAGGTGAGGCAGTCTCACCTTGGCCTGAACGGCCATGCTGCTCAGCACAGCTGCTGCCATGACAGCCAATACACGATGTTTCATAGTAAAAAGTAATGTGTTAGTCGGTTTTTTACTTCCACACGGCGCCTTCGCGCAGCACGAAGTTGATACGTGATTTCTTGGGCAGCTGTGGCTTCTCCCATTCTCCACCGAGCAGCTGGATGGTGGTCTCAGCCTTCGAGGAGGCGAGGGCAGCGGCTACTGCAGGCTCGAGCGAGAGGTAGTCGCCACGGCCACGGGTGTCGACGGTGATGTCGGCATCGATGCGATACTTCGTCAGCAGGGGGATCTGCTCGCAGAGGGCATCGGCCAGCAGGCGGGCCACGACATGGGCGCCATAGACATTGTAGTGGGTGTTGTCCTGCTTGCCCTTGGGCTCGCTGGGCTCCTCGCCGGGACGGAACCACATGTGGAGGCGCTTGGAAGCCTCAGTGCCGAGTCCCTGCTCCAGGTCGTGGGTGATCTGGTTGGCATCGACGAAGAGCACGTTCATGCGCCGGGCTACGTCGCGCGGAGCCACCCGGTAGAGTCCGTGGGTATCGATGAGCGAGTCGCCCTCGACCATCTTCACCCCGTCCTGGAAGGTGGTGGTGCGCAGTTTCTCGTCATCATCGTTCTCAGGCGCACTGACAAAAAAATTCCTACGAACGACGCAGTTCATCAGTACAGGAATGCCCCCATGCTCGCGTGTCTCACGAACATACTTGGCCAGATTATAGTCGAAGGTGGAGCCCGGATCGGTGTGACGGTCCTTGGGAGCTTTCTCGTCGTTGTGGCCAAACTGGATGATGACGTAGTCGCCGGGCTTCATGGCCTGAAGCACTTTATCCCATCGTCCCTCGTTGATGAAGCTCAGCGACGAGCGCCCATTAACGGCATGATTATCAACGAGAATATAGTCAGGATCAAAGTAACACTGGAGCGCCATGCCCCACCCTCTTTCCTGCTTGCCTTCAGCGATGCCGCCCTTGTTGGCAGCTGTTGAGTCGCCAATGATGAAGATAGTGGTCACCTTGTCGTTGCTGGCCGAAGGAAGCATCAGCCAAGCCACGAGCAGCAATGCAAAGATTCTCGCTGTTTTCATGTGCGTGTACTATTTTTTCAGTTCTTCAATCAGTTCTTCTATGGTCACAAGCTTCTGGTCGCTCGTAGCCATATCCTTCAGGGTCAGCTTTCCCTGAGCCATCTCGTTATCGCCAGCGAGCACGACGTAAGGAATCTGCTTGGCATTGGCATAGCTCATCTGCTTCTTCATCTTGGAGGCATCGGGGAAGAGCTCGGCACGGATGCCGGCCTGGCGCACCTGAGCGAGAGCCGACATGCAGTAGGCGGCCTCCTTCTGTCCGAAGTTGATGAACAGCACACGGCTGGTCATAAGCGAGCCCTGGGGATAGAGCTGCAGCGCATCGAGGACGTCGTAGATGCGGTCGACACCGAAGGAGATGCCCACGCCCGAGAGGCCCGGCATGCCGAAGATGCCCGTGAGGTTGTCGTAGCGTCCGCCTCCTGAGATGCTGCCCATGGGCGTGTCGAGGGCCTTCACCTCGAAGATAGCGCCTGTGTAGTAGTTAAGGCCACGAGCTAAGGTCAGGTCGAAGGTGATTTGAGATTTGAGAGTTGAGATTTGAGATTTTAGGGTGGAGAGGATGAAGCGGGTCTCCTCGACGCCCTTGAGGCCAGTCTCGCTGGAGGCAAGCACCTGGGCGATGGTGTCGAGCTTCTCCTCGTTCGACCCTTCGAGCAGGATGATGGGCTGGAGCTTCTCGATCTGCTCGTCGGTGAGTCCGTCGTCGCGCAGCTCGACGTTGACCTGGTCGATGCCAATCTTGTCGAGCTTGTCGATGGCAACGGTGATGTCGACTATCTTGTCGGCTGCTCCGATGACCTCGGCAATGCCGGTGAGGATCTTGCGGTTGTTGATCTTGATCTCCACACGCACACCAAGACGGCTGAACACCATGTCCTCGATCTGCATGAGCTCGACCTCGTTGAGCAGCGAGTCGGAGCCCACCACGTCGCCGTCGAACTGATAGAACTCACGGTAGCGGCCCTTCTGCGGACGGTCGGCACGCCATACGGGCTGCACCTGATAGCGCTTGAAGGGCAGCTGGAGCTCCTCGCGGTGCATGACCACATAGCGGGCGAAAGGCACGGTGAGGTCGTAGCGCAGACCTTTCTCGCAGAAGCGCGATGCCAGATGCAGGGCATTGCGCTGCTGCAGCTCGTCGTCGCTGGTCTTCGAGAGGAAGTCGCCTGAGTTGAGCACCTTGAAGAGGAGCTTGTCGCCCTCTTCTCCGTACTTGCCCATGAGTGTCTGCAGTGACTCCATCGCCGGTGTCTCTATCTGCTGAAAGCCATAGAGCTCGTACACCTCACGGATGGTGTTCAAAATATAGTTGCGCTTGGCCATCTCCATCGGGCCGAAGTCGCGTGTTCCTTTTACTATGCTTGGTTTCATGCTATTTGCTTCTCAAAATGGTTTGTTCGCGGTCGGGACCGATGCTGATGATGGTGATGGGCGTGGCGAGCTGCTCCTCGAGGAATGCGATGTAGTCGGAGAACTCCTGGGGGAACTGGTCCTCGCTGGTGAAACGGGTCATATCTGTCTGCCAGCCTTTCAGCTCCTGATAGACGGGCTCTATGCCATGCTCGATGTTATAGGGGAAGTCGCGTGTGAGCTTGCCGTTGACCTTGTAGGCCGTGCAGGCCTTGATGGTGGCAAAATCGTCGAGCACGTCGCTCTTCATCATGATGAGCTGGGTGACACCGTTGACCATGATGGAATAGCGCAGCGCAACCAGATCGATCCATCCGCAGCGACGCTCACGACCCGTCACGGCACCATACTCATGCCCCAGGTCACGTATGCGCTTGCCCGTCTCGTCGAAGAGCTCAGTCGGGAAGGGTCCTGCTCCGACGCGCGTACAATATGCTTTCATGATGCCATAGACCTCGCCAATCTTGTTGGGACCAATGCCGAGACCCGTGCAGGCTCCTGCGCAGATGGTGTTGGAAGAGGTGACGAAGGGGTAGCTTCCGAAGTCGACATCGAGCATAGTGCCCTGGGCACCCTCGCAGAGCACCGAACGGCCCTCGCCGAGCAGATGGTTGAGCTCGTGCTCAGAGTCGACGATGGGGAACTGGCGCAGATAGTCGATGCCCTCCATCCATTTCTTCTCTACCTCGTCGATGTCATAATCATAGTTCATGGTGCGCAGGATAGCCTCGTGGCGAGCCTTGGCCTGGGCATACTTCTCGTCGAAATTCTCGAGGATATCACCCACACGGAGACCAGTGCGGCTCACCTTGTCGGTATATGTCGGGCCGATGCCCTTGCCCGTGGTGCCCACCTTGTTCTTGCCTTTCTGGGCCTCGTAGGCAGCATCCAGCACACGGTGGGTGGGCATGATGAGATGTGCCTTCTTCGAGATGTGGAGGCGCTCCTTCAGCGGATGGCCGCTCTGCTCCAGTGCCTTGGCTTCGTCCATGAAGAGATCGGGAGCCAGCACCACGCCGTTGCCTATAATGTTGATCTTGTCGCCCTGGAAAATTCCTGACGGAATAGAGCGCAAGACATACTTCTGGCCCTCAAACTCGAGTGTGTGTCCGGCGTTGGGGCCTCCCTGAAAACGTGCGACAACATCATAGCGAGGGGTAAGCACATCCACCACCTTGCCTTTGCCTTCATCGCCCCACTGCAGACCCAGCAGGACGTCTACTTTACCTTTGTTCATTTTTTTGTTATCTTGTTTTTATACCTGTTTTTTCTTGTGATCACTGCCTGGCAGGTGCTGCATATGCCATAGATATACAGCGAGAAGCCATCCTTGCGGAAACGGCGCAGGTGCAGCTGCTCGATGGCCTCCGAAATCTCGGGGGCCTTCACCTCGGTCACCTTGCCGCACATGGTGCAGATCTGGTGACAGTGGCTCTCGCCGGCATAGCACGCCTCATACTTCGTAGCGCCCTGGAAGCGGTGCCGTATGACCAGACGGAGCTCCATAAAGAGGTTGAGCGTGTTGTAGAGCGTGGCACGGGATACTGGGAAACGATACTCATCCGACAACTTCTGCCCCAGCTCGTCGAGGGTGAAATGCCCTTCGATGTGATACACGGCATTGAGTATCGCATAGCGCTCAGGTGTCTTGCGATGATTGTTCATCTCAAGGTAGTTATCCAGAATACGCTCCACAGCCTGGAGCACACCGTCTTTCTTTTCAGCAGTCTTCATACGTCAGTATCGTCTTTCACACCTTCAAGTCATGACGGCATCTCAGTACTTTCTGGGCCGTCATTTCTGAAAGCGTGCTGCAAAGTTACGAAGAAAAGTTGAATTATCTGCAAAAAACAAGTTTTTTTTAATTCCATGACGGTTTTTAACCACTCTACGAATCGTTAAACTTTCATATAATTTCCCTGTAATGTAGTGTAAAAAGGGAAAAAAATTGTACTTTTGCCATTGATAACCTACACTTACGCATGATGAAAAGACTATTCCTTGCAACAATAATCAGTTTGATGACATCCATGTTTATGAATGCACAGAACTATACCAGCCTGTGGAAACAGGTAAAAGAGGCAGAGCAGAAGGACCTGCCGCAGACAGCGCAGGAGGTGCTGGGCCAAATAGTGAACAAAGCCGAGCAGGAGGCCAACTATGGTCAGCTGCTGAAAGCCGCGCTTCAGAGCTCACGATTGCTGTGCCAGGTAGCGCCCGACTCACTCAAGCCCGCCGTGGAGCAGCTACAGCAGCGGGCAGAGCAGGCAGCCGGCAACGTGCCGTTGGAAGCTATATACAATTGTGTACTGGGCTATGTCTACAAGAGGAACTCCTGGCTTGACGAAGACCACCACATGGATATCGCCAAAGACTATTTTGAGAAGGCCCTCGCCCACCCCGACGCCCTGGCTCAGGCAAAAGCCACCAGCTATGAGCCCTTCGTGCTGAAAGGCGTCGACAGCCGCTACTTCTACGACGACCTGCTGAGCGTCATCGGCTATGAGGCTCTCCGCTTCGACGTGCTGCGCGACTATTATGTGCGCACAGGCAACCGCCGTGCCGCCCTCCTGGCGAGCGACATGCTGCTTTGCGAAGAGGAACCCGACGGGATGGAGCCGCTGAACAAGAGCCGACACATACAGCGCATCGACTCACTCATCGAGGAGTACCAGGACCTGGTGGAGTGCGGCGAAGTAGCCATCAGCCGCTATGACTACATGGACGGTCAGACAGATGCCACCGTCGAGCAGAAATGGCAGTACATCAACATGGCTCTGGAGCGATGGGGCGCCTGGCCACGCATGAACTACTTGCGCAACAAGCAGCGGGAGCTGACCACTCCCTTCTTCGACTCCCATGCAAAGAGCCGCATATCCATCCCTCAGAAAGAGCAGGTGATAAAAATTAATGCTCTGCGCAACATCACTGAACTGACGATGCGCGTCTATAAGGTGAAGGCTGACGGCACCTTGGAGCTCAACCCCATGAACACAGAAAACTACAAACAGCTGAAGCCACTGCTGACGGCTATACCTGAGCTGACCCAGACACGACGCTACATGGGCAAGCGTCCTTATGAGCACTACGAAGACAGTATCACCATACCAGCTCTGCCCGTAGGTTTGTATATGGTAGAGTTTGAAAGTCAGCCCACCACTGAGGCCAGCCGACAGCTATACTTTGTCAGCGACGTGAGGGTGCTCTCTCAAGCACAGCCGAAGGCATCGGGCGAGAAAGGCAGTGAGCTCAGACTGGTGGTGGTCAACGCCACCAGCGGACAGCCCATTAAGGGAGCAACGGTGACCGTGGAGCAAGGCTACGGCAAGAACCGCAAGACAACCACTCTGACCAGCGATGAGAACGGCGAATGCAGTTTCCTGGAAGACAGCGAAAGGGGCAACTCCTGCAGAGTACGTGCCTACACCACATCCGACAAGGCTTGTCCGCCATGTAACCGCGACGGAAGATTCTACTTCGACGACAAAGTATATGATGAGCAGCAAATCGACATCTTCACCGACCGGGCCATCTACCGACCGGGACAGACGGTACATGTGGCAGCTGTGGTCTATCACACCAAAGGCATTGACCACAAGGCAGTGGCAGGCAAGAAGATGACCATTTCGTTGCTCGATGCCAACCACAAGGAGATAGCCGACAAGGAAGCGACCACCGATGAATACGGCACAGCCACCACCGCCTTCACCCTGCCCACACAGGGGCTGACGGGATCTTTTTCCATCAGAATCGACGGCAGCTACCAGAATTTCCAAGTGGAGGAATACAAGCGGCCTGCCTTCGAAGTGGACATTCCCCAGGTGGCTCAGAACTATGAGGACGGCGACACGGTGGTGGCACGGGGCACGGTACGCAGCTATGCCGGCGTGCCTGTGCAAGGAGCAACAGTAAAATATAAAGTGGTGCGACGCACGGCATTCTGGTGGTTCAACTACGCACGTTACTGGAACGAAGCATACATCGGCTTGCAACACAACCAAGAGCTGATGACACAAGGCGAGACGACGACCGACGACAAAGGACAGTTCACCGTCGACATGCCCATGATCCTGCCAATGACGAAGCATCCGATGTTCTACTCCTTCGAGCTCACGGCCGATGTCACTGACCAGGCCGGCGAGACCCATCAGGGAATAATGACGCTGCCATTGGGCAACCGCAAGACAGCTTTCACGGCGACACTGCCAGAGCAGGTGCTGAACGAGGGCGACACAAAGATAGCCTTCCACCAGCAGAACGCTGCCGGCATCGACCTCGATGCGCAGGTGCGCTACAGATTTGACAACGGTCGCTGGATGGAGACCAAGACCAATGCCCTCATTGCCATCCCACAGATGAAGAGCGGCCGTCACACCCTCTATGCCCTCTGTCAGAAGGACACCCTGGAACAGGAGTTCACCGTGTTCTCGCTCGATGACCATCGGCCAGCTACCGACACCCGCAGCTGGTTCTATGTCAGCAATGAAAACCAGTTCCCGATCGACGGATCACCCGTCACCGTGCAAGCAGGATCTTCTGACAAGAACGTCCACGTACTATATAGCGTCATCTCTGGCAACAAGCTGCTCGAGAGCGGTGCTGCCGACCTCAACAATGAGCTCATCAACCGTAAGTTTATCTATCGCAAAGAATATGGCAACGGACTGCTGGTCACTTTCGCATGGATGAAGGACGGCGTGACCTATTTCCATAGCTCCACCATCCAACGACCTATGCCCGACATGCACCTCGACATGAAGTGGCAGACCTTCCGCAACCGACTCACGCCAGGACAGAAAGAGGAATGGACGCTGACCATCGCAAAGCCCGACGGAAAACCTGCCGAAGCACAGCTCATGGCTACACTCTACGACAAGAGCCTCGACCAGCTGCGACAGCACGGCTGGAGCCTCGTGCCTCGCACATCGCTAAACCTGGCCATCACCAGCTGGCAATGCTATGACTGGAACCAGGCCCTGCATTTTAATGCCGAAAAGCACATGCAGTGGCTCAATGAACAAAGTCTGCAGTTCAATCAATTCGACCACGACGTGTACCCCACATACACCACTCTCAACAGAAGGATGTTAAAGCGCGTACATGGCAATGGGTTGCCAATGGCAATGAAAGCCTCTTCAGAAGAAGCGCTCACAGGCTTCGATGAGGCGGAAATAGCATTCGGCACACAGACAGCCGATAATGGGCTGCAGGGACGTATCGCAGGACTCGACATCAAGGAATCCGACGACCAAGGCAATGGTAAGGAGCAGGCTCCTATGCAGATGCGCGAGAACCTGCAGGAGACAGCCTTCTTCATGCCGCAGCTGGTGTGCGACAGTACAGGAGTGGTGAAGATGAAGTTCACCCTGCCCGAAAGCCTAACTACCTGGCGATTTCTAGGAGTGGCCCATACGAAGGACATGATGTACGGCTCGATGAACGACGAGGCAGTAGCCCGCAAGGAAGTGATGATACAGCCTAACATGCCACGCTTCATCCGTAAGGGCGACCAGGCCACCATCAGCGCCCGCGTCATGAACATGAGCGACCAGGCACTCACAGGCACCGCCATGCTGCAACTGCTCGACCCTGCTACTGAACGCGTCGTACTGGAGCAGAAACAGCAGGTCACCATTGCCGACAGCTCGACCGTGGCCGTCACCTTCCCCGTCAATCCCTCTGCCTCTCAGCTGTCCCAATACTCACTTGTCATCGCCCGTGTGAGCATCAGCACTCCTCTGCAGAGTGATGGTGAGCAGCACTACCTGCCCCTGCTGCCCAATCAGGAGCGTGTCACCGTCACCGTTCCCTTCACACAGACTGGCCCAGGTAAGAAAGAGATTGACCTGGAACGGCTGATTCCCGCAACAGCTAAATCTCAAACCTCAAATCTTAAACCTCAAATCACCTTAGAGTATACCAACAACCCCGCTTGGCTGATGATTCAGGCACTGCCCGCCATCGGACATCCCTATGACGACTGTGCCATCTGTCAGGCATCATCGCTCTATGCCAACAGCATTGGGCGGCATATCCTGGCTCAGAACCCCACTGCCAAGCACATCTTCGAACAGTGGAAGCAAGAGTCTCTCAACGCTCAAATCTCGACCCTCAACTCTCAACTCGAGAAGGATCAGGAGCTGAAGGACCTGCTACTGAACGAGACGCCCTGGGTGATGGATGCCGACGACGAGCAGGAGCAGAAGCAGCGGCTGGCGGACTTCTTCAATGCCAACATCATCGACGGCCGTCTGACATCAGCCATCAAGAATCTCACCAAGCTGCAGAACAGCGATGGATCGTGGAGCTGGTGGCCCGGCATGAAAGGCTCGTCCTTCATGACCACCACTGTCACAGAAATGCTGACACGACTGAATCAGATGACGGGCCAGCAGGACGAGACGCAGAAGATGCTCGACCAGTCATTCACGTTCCTGGGTCAGGAGATAGTAAAGCTGGTCGACGAAATGAAGAAAGAGGAACGCAAGGGACACAAGCAGACCTTCCCCAGCTTCCAGGCACTTCAGTGGCTCTACATCTGCGCCATCGACGGCCGGGAACTCCCCAAGAACGTCAATGAGGCCAACAACTACCTGAAGAATCTGCTGAAGAACGAGGTGAAGAACCAGACCATGTACGAGAAAGCCCTCTCGGCCATCATCCTGCGCAACAAGACCTACATCAGCAGCCTGAAGGAATACACCGTCTACCGCGAGGACATGGGCCGCTACTACGACACACAGCGTGCCACTTACTCCTGGCGCGACTATAAGATTCCCACACAGGTGGCAGCCATCGAGGCCATCAAGCGCCTGACGCCACATGACACCGTCACCATCAACGAGATGCAACGCTGGCTGCTGCTGCAGAAGCGCACACAGGCATGGGACACACCCATCAACAGCGCCGATGCCATCTATGCCTTCCTCGACGGCAACTCACAGGCACTGGCACCACAGCCGAAGACCGTTATCGCCATCGACGGCAAGCCCATCGAGACTTCTGAGGCAACGGCTGGCATCGGCTATGTGAAAACAGCAATGCCTGCTGCAAATGCCAAGAAGCTGACTGCCGAAAAGACCTCAACGGGCACCAGCTGGGGAGCCGTCTATGCACAGTTCTTCCAGCCCGCTGCCGACATCGACGACCAGCACAGCGGCATCAGCGTGAAGCGTGAACTGCTGGGCAGCAAGGAACTCAGGGTCGGCGACAAGGTCACCGTGCGCATCACCATCGAGGCCGACCGCGACTACGACTTCGTGCAGGTGCAGGACAAGCGCGCTGCCTGCATGGAGCCCGTCAGGCAGCTCAGCGGCTACGTCTGGCAGAAGGGCTATTACTGCGCTCCTAAAGACAATGTTACGAACTACTACTTCGACCAGCTGTCAAAAGGACGTCACACCATAGAGACCGAATATTACATCGACCGTGAAGGCACCTACGAAACAGGCTCCTGCACTGCTCAGTGCGCCTACTCGCCCGAGTTCCGCGGAACGACAAAGTCGATCACCATCAACGTTCAACCCAGACAATGAAAAGAGCACTTATCATAGCTAGCCTATTTATGGCAGCAACAACGGCTTTGGCCCAGAAGTTGACCATCGACAAGACCACCATCGATGTTGGAAAGACCGGATTCCAAGTACCGGTTACTGCCACTTTCGAGATGCGCAACAAGAGTTCTAAGCAGATGGTGATCAGTCGTCTTGAGACCGACTGCGGATGCACTACCATCGACGGTCCGAAGACAATTGGTCCGGGCGAGCGCTTCACTATCTCGATGACCTACGATGCCCGCATGCTGGGTCACTTCACCAAGCAGGCCACCCTCTACAGCAACGCATCGCCCGAGCCTGTCTACCTGAAGATGAAGGGCGTGGTGCTGACCGATGTCGTCGACTACTCGAAGCGCTATCCCTACGACATGGGAGGAATGCTGGCCAGCATCAACAACATCGAGTTCGATGATGTGAAGAAAGGCGAGCATCGTGAGGTGGAGATCAACCTCATGAACAATACGGAGCAAGACATGACACCTAACATGCTCCATCTGCCCTCCTACCTGCATGCACTGGCCATGCCCGAGAAGCTCGAGCCCAACCGCTCAGGAAAGATTATCCTGACGCTGAACTCGGAAGAGGTGCAGCAGTATGGTCTCACGCAGGTGTCGATCTATCTGGCCAAGAAGCTGGGTGAGAAAATCAGCAGCGACACGGAGATACCCGTTTCCATCGTGCTCCTGCCCGACATGACTGCCTTTGAGGGACAGAACATCGAACTGGCACCACGGCTGCAGCTCTCGGCCCAGGCACTGAATCTTGATGCTCATCACAAGAACGGCACCATCATCCTATCTAACACGGGAAAGTCGGTGCTGAAGGTCACCTCGCTGCAGATGTTCACTGGCGGCGTACAGGTGAAACTGCCCAAGAGCGAGCTGCAGCCAGGCGAGTCGACCAAGCTACGCGTCAACATCATCCCCAACCAGATACGCAAGGCACGCTCCAAGCCTCGTATCCTGATGATTACCAACGATCCCCAACATGCCAAAGAAGTGATTACCATAAACGTAGAATAAGTATAAATGGAACATCCAGAGAATAGCAGCGAATATGCTGGACTACAAGTAAATAGCGGTATAGAGCAGCCCTCTATCATCAATCCCTACCTGAAACGTAACCGCGTGCGCCGACGTGAACTGTCAGCAGCAGAGATGGTGGAAGGCATCCTCCGTGGCGACGTCACCATCCTCTCACAGGCCGTCACCCTTATCGAGAGTGTCAATCCCGACCATCAGGCCAAGGCTCAGGAGGTCATCGAGAAATGCCTTCCCTATAGCGGCAATGCCGTTCGCATAGGTATCAGCGGTGTGCCAGGAGCAGGTAAATCCACGTCTATCGACGAGTTTGGCATTCATCTGCTGAAGGAGAAAGGCGGTAAGCTGGCCGTGCTGGCCATCGACCCCAGCAGCGAACGGACCAAAGGCAGCATCCTGGGCGACAAGACCCGCATGGAAAAGCTGGCCGTTCATCCTGACTCATTCATCCGTCCCAGCCCGTCGGCAGGATCACTGGGCGGCGTAGCCCGTAAGACGCGTGAGACTATCATCCTCTGCGAGGCAGCAGGATTCGACAAGATCTTCGTCGAGACGGTAGGCGTGGGACAAAGCGAGACGGCCTGCCACTCGATGGTCGACTTCTTCCTTCTGATTCAGGTGGCAGGCACAGGCGACGAGCTGCAGGGCATCAAACGTGGCATCATGGAAATCAGCGACGGCATCGTCATCAACAAGTGCGACGGCGATAATGTGGACCGCTGCCAGATGGCTGCCACCAACTTCCGCAATGCCCTTCATTTCTTCCCCATGCCTGAAAGCGGATGGTCACCCAAGGTGCTTTGCTACTCAGGGTTCTATGGCACGGGAGTAAAAGAAGTATGGGACATGATCTATCAGTACTTCGACTTCGTCAAGGCCAACGGATACTTCGAATACCGGCGCAACGAGCAGTCGAAATACTGGATGTACGAGAGCATCAACGAGCACCTGCGCCAGAACTTCTACCACAACCCGCTCATTCGCGAACAGCTGAAGGTGGCTGAGCAAACGGTGCTCACAGGTCAGAAAACCAGTTTCGTGGCAGCACAGCATCTGCTCGACCTCTACTACGAACAGCTCACAAACCGTTCATTGTAAAAAACACTTCACACGTTGCTCCAAATAGAAATCGACAATGGCAGCGGCTTCTGCTTCGGCGTGACGACAGCCATCAAGAAAGCAGAAGAGGAACTGGCAGCAGGCAAGACGCTCTACTGTCTGGGCGATATCGTGCACAATGGCATGGAGTGTGAGCGGCTGCGGCAGATGGGCCTCGTCACCATCAACCATGATGACCTGCAAACGTTGCATAATGCCAAGGTACTCCTCCGTGCTCATGGTGAACCGCCTGAGACTTACGAGCTGGCCCGAAGAAACAACATCGAGATCATCGATGCCACATGTCCCGTTGTGCTGCAGTTGCAGAAACGCATCAAGAAGCAGTATGAGTCAGGAGCCGGTCAGATAGTCATCTTCGGAAAGAAAGGACATGCCGAGGTGCTGGGACTGGTGGGACAGACCAATGGCAACGCCATCGTCATCGAGAGCTTCAGCGAAGTGGTGAAACTCGATTTCACACGCGACATCTATCTCTATTCGCAAACCACGAAGAGCCTCGACGAGTTCCACCGTATCATCGAGTATATCCAGGCTCACATGGCTCCGGGAGCCTCGTTCAAGAGCTTTGACACCATCTGCCGCTCTGTTGCCAACCGTATGCCCAGCATCACACAGTTCGCCTCACGCCACGACCTGATTCTGTTTGTCTGTGGGCGCAAGAGCAGTAACGGCAAGGTGCTCTTCAGCGAGTGTCTGCGGGTAAATGCCAATACCCACCTCATCGAAGGGCCTGAAGAAATAGAGCCCTCGTGGCTCGAGGGAATAGAGACTGTGGGCATC
>JAEEGF011585008.1_pt1 | contig 17766 bp, 10 predicted proteins | sample 9134171 | NCBI WGS metagenome assembly JAEEGF01 (sample SAMN16246542, study PRJNA631951) | gut metagenome | biome: gut microbiome; feature: rumen; material: AP-attached | host: Bos | place: Iran: Karaj | collected 2018-10 | reverse complement strand
TGCCGATGGCAGCACCCTCTTGAGGACCAGCCAGTACGGTAGCACCTGTGGAATTGGCTGTAAACTGGTTCAGATATTTGTTCAGACTGCCTCCACCGATGATGTGGAGCACCTCAAGTTTGAAGGGACTGAACTCCTGCAGCCACTGGAACACCTGCTTATAGCGCAGCGCCAGTGAGTCGAAGATGCATCGGCAGATCTCTGCGGGTGTCTCTGGCACAGGCTGACTGGTCTGCTGACAGTATTGTTGGATAGCACCGATCATGGAAGAGGGATTGGCAAACAGTGCATCATCGGGATTGATGATACTTCTGAACGCCTCTACCTGCATGGCTGAGCCCTGTAACTCCGGGTGCGACAGTTTCCTGACTTCTTCTGGCCATTCCAGTCGGCAGCGTTCATAGAGCCACATACCACAGATGTTCTTCAGGAATCGGGTCGTGCCCTCAATGCCGCCCTCGTTGGTGAAGTTACGCTCGTAACTCAGGTCATTGATGATGGCATCTTTTGTCTCGATACCCATCAGACTCCATGTACCACTCGAGAGGTAGGTGAACTGCTCATTCTTGGCAGGAACAGCAGCAACGGCTGATCCTGTGTCATGGCCTGCCACGGCAATCACGGGTACTGGCCCTAAACCGGTCATCTTCTGCACTTCCTCTGTCAGCACACCGATTACAGTTCCCGGGTTCACCATCTTCCCGAACATCGAGCGTGTCAGTCCCAGCGAGTCCAACAGACGTTCATCGAGTTCCTTGGTCCTTGGATCGAGCAGCTCCGAGGTTGAGGCTATCGTATATTCGCACACCTCATGGCCTGTGAGCATCCAACTCAGCGCGTCGGGTACAAAGAGGATTTTCTTGGCATGCTTCAGAGCGGCATTACCCTCACGCCTCATGGCATAGAGCTGGAAGATGGAGTTGAAGTTCATCAACTGGATACCTGTCACATTGTACACCTCACGTTTGGAGATGACATGCGCCAGATAATCATCCATGGCTTCAAATGTAATAGGATCGCGATACGCGCGCGGATTCCTTAATATAGCGTTGTCCTCGCCTATCATGACAAAGTCCACGCCCCAGGTGTCAATACCGATTGATGTGATATGCAGTCCTCTCTTAGCCACCTCCTTCAGACCTTTGATCATCTCGAAGTAGAGGGCATAGATGTCCCAATAGAAATGCCCTCCTTGCTCAATGAGGTTATTGGGGAAACGAGTCACCTCCTCCAGACTGAATCGTCCGTCTTCGATGTTCCCGATAATGGTTCGTCCACTGGTGGCACCCAGATCGACGGCGAAGAAATAATTTTTTTGATCCATCTTTTTTCTTTTGATTAGCAGATTCGACGGCAAAGGTACGCAATAAATGGTATCGCAGCCCACATTATTTGATTTTTGGACATTAATTTTTGATACGTTGCAATTTTTTCACTTTTCACTTTTCACTTTTCACTTCTTTTTTGTACCTTTGCAAAGAAATAATAAAACAAACAAATAAAAACAAGTCAAAATGTCAACATTAACAACTCTTATTGTCATTGTCTTTTGCATTGGCTATCTCTGTATAGCCCTTGAGAGTCTGACAAAAGTCAACAAGGCAGCTATTGCCCTGCTGATGTGTGTATTCTGCTGGACACTCCTGATGATGGGACCGGCAGCTTATTACCCGGCCATTCCTGGCGAAGAAGTGGTGCATCATATCGCTGAGGTCATCGAGCACCATCTGGGTGATGCCGCTGGTACGCTCTTCTTCCTCATGGGTGCCATGACTATCGTTGAGATTGTCGACTCCAACGGCGGTTTCAATTTCGTCCGTGATACGATGAAGACGCGCTCCAAGCGCAAGCTCATGTGGCGCGTGGCCTTCATGACCTTCTTCCTCTCGGCCATCCTCGACAATCTCACCACTTCTATTGTCATGATTATGGTGCTCCGCAAACTGGTCCAGAGCCGTGGCGATCGCCTCATCTATGCGGCGCTTGTAGTGGTATCAGCCAACTCTGGAGGTGCATTCTCTCCGATTGGCGATGTCACCACCATCATGCTGTGGATCAAGGGTGTGATCACCACTCAGGGTGTCATCACCGAGATTTTCATCCCCTCGCTTGTCTCCATGCTCGTGCCGGCCTTTATCCTGCAGTACCAGCTCAGTGGCAAGTTCGACAAGGAGAACAATCTTCCGAAGGCTGAGATTACGCAGTTCACCAAGGCTCAGCGCGACATCATCTTCTGGCTGGGTGTCGGAGGTCTCTGCTTCGTACCAGTCTTCAAGACGTTGACCCATCTCCCGCCGTTCATGGGTATCCTCCTCGTACTGGGTGTTCTTTGGACTGTGACAGAGATTTTCCACTATAACACTGCTGAGGACGACACCATGGCCAAGCGTGTCTCTGACCTGCTGTCAAAGATCGACCTCTCAACCATCATGTTCTTCCTTGGCATTCTCATGGCTGTGGCTGTGCTTCAGGAGGTGGGTGTCCTGACAATGATGGGACAGTTCCTCGATTCAACCTTCGAAGGCAATCACTATCTCGTTACGGGTATCATTGGTGTACTCTCATCCATTGTCGATAATGTACCGCTCGTGGCTGGCTGTATGGGCATGTATCCTGTTCAGGCTGCTGGCGACCTGGCGGTCGATGGCATCTTCTGGCAGTTGCTCGCCTACTGCGCCGGTGTCGGTGGCTCCATGCTGATTATCGGTTCTGCTGCTGGTGTCGTTGTCATGGGTCTTGAGAAGATCACCTTCGGGTGGTACCTCAAGCGTATTACCTGGGTAGCCTTCTCTGGCTATCTCGCAGGTATCTTCATCTACTGGCTGGAGCGCACGTTTATCTTGCCTTGACCTCACTGGGCTTGATGCCCATCTTGGTTTTGAATTTAGCAGAGAAATAGTCTGGACTCTCAAAATTGAGACGATAGGCTATTTCTTTGATACTGTAGTTGGTGGTCGTCAGTAGCTCCTTGGCGCGTTGTAGGCGCAGCTCTTGTTGGTAGGTGGCTGGTGAGAGTCCTGTGTACTCCTTGAAGAGCTTGCGGAAATTGCTGTAGCTGACCCCCAGTTCCTCAGCGACCTGCTGGATGGTCAGGTCTGACTCCAGAGATTCACGGATACGCAGACGGGCACGATTGATCATATCGACCTGTTGCTGGTTCTTGCTGAGCTCCTTATTACGCTCTAGGGAGTACATCGTGCCAATGAGGTCGTTGACAATTCCTGCCATGACCTGCTGGGAGTAGGCTGCCTCTTCGACGGCTGCCTCATAAGCCCGTTTGTAGAGGGTCTCGATGACAGCTGAGTAGCCGACATGGTAGATAGGCTTCTCTGGTGAGAGGAAACCCGCCTTGACGCGGTCATCCATATTACGCCCCTTGAATCCTATCCAGTAGCTTGTCCAACCTGTAAGTTCCAGGGGGTGGTAGCTGTGCCATTCACCAGGGAACAGGAGGAACATGTCGCCTGCCTTCAGGCGACGGCGTGAGCAGTGGGCACTCTGGAACCAGCCTTCACCTTCTGGGTTATAGAGCAACTGATATTCATTGAGGGTACGTCCTTTCTCAACATTGAAATAGTAGCCGTCGGCATGACCGCGTGTCGGGTAGGGGTCGCCTGGTTCGATCTTCTCATGACCGATGGTACTGACCGTGAGCCCCCAGAGGGCATCACGCTCATTGGCCAAAAGATATTTACTAATCTGCATAGTTTGTATTAAAAGTAGTTAGATTCTTATTGTTGTTTGTGTTCGCAGGGTATCCATATCCAGAAGGTAGAGCCTGTGCCCTCACCCTCGGAGAAAACGCCAATCTGTCCGTTGCTGTGATCGACGATGGCCTTGCAGATACTCAGACCGAGACCGGTACCCTGTACGAAATCGTTTAGTTTGACGAACCGCTCAAAGACACTGGCTTGCTTCTCTTTGGGAATACCAGCACCTGTGTCCTCACAATAGAAGTAGAGGCCATTGGTTTTGTTGGTGCCGCCTTTAGGAATGCGGGCTTCTTCGCTATAGCCCACCTTGATGTGACCTTGGTGGGTGTACTTCACGGCATTGGTCACGAAGTTAGTCAGCAACTGCTGGATACGGCCCTTGTCAAGGCAGGTGAGATAGGAATCGTATGGATTGTCCTTAATGAAGGTGACACCAGGTTCCTGCACACGTTGTTTAAGTGTCTGACACATATCATCGAAGGCCTTGGCAATGTCAATCTCCTCTGGAAGGATGGCGAGGGCCTGTCCCATGCTGGATGCCTCGAGGATATCATTGATGAGGCGCATCAGCATGTCACAGTTGTTACGGATGATGCGGATGAACTGCAGGCGCTCCTCATTGGTCTCAACCACAGGTAGAAGGTCTGAGAAACCTACGATGGCATTGAGTGGTGTGCGGATCTCATGGGTCATGTTCGCCAGGAAGGCACTCTTCATCTTGCCGGAGTTGTCTGCGCGCTCTGTCTCCTCCTTCAGTCGCTCCTGGGCAATCATCAGGGAGGTGATGTTACGTGACAGTCCGAAGTAGTGGGTAAGATGTCCCTCGGCATCAAACTGCGGGACACCGCTGATGGCATACCACACCTGTTGGTGCTCCAATGGTGTATGTGTATAGTGGTGTATAGCCTCAAAAGGTTGTTGTCTGGCAACAGTAGCCCTGATATGATCAATGGTGGCTCCTGGTTTGTCCTCTATCACGCCAGCGAAGAACTCTGACAGTGTCTCCTTGTAGATATTTTGGCGGATGCTGCGCGAGAAGGTAATCTCATCAGTATCGGGATAGTAGCTCCAGATGAACATCTGACTGTTGTCGAGTAGGTAACTCAATTGTTTCTCGTATTGTTCGATGGCCTCGTTGGCACTGATAATCTGCTTGTCGTGCTGACGCTGGTTCAGGTAAGTATTACGCTCTGCTGTTGTGTCTCGCGCTGTCACGAGGTAAAACTGCAATTCGTCATTGTCATCGACAATCGGACGTATCTTGAACTCGATATACTTGTCCAGCCCCCTGTCGGGATAATGCATGTGCTGGCACACGTGGAAAATATCATGGCTTTGAGGATCAACCTGACCCTTTAGCAAGGCAGCGGAGAAGAGATTGGTCTTACTGAAGAATTCGTAGCCCTTTCCGTCGAGTTCACAGAGCTTACGCATGTTCTCATTGGCATTGATGAAGTTACCCTTCTTGTCATAGAATGACATGGCAATCAGGTTGGTGTCAAACATCTGGCGGTATTTCATACCCATCTCCTGAGAAAGACGCTCCTCTTGGATCTCTTGTGTAAGGTCTTTGATCGTGCCAATGAGGTATCGGGGCTTGCCATCTTCAAGTTCTGTTACGGCATATCCCTCCAAGAATCGCCAGTCTGGTGCTTTGTCTGTACCCATATTCCAGCGCCGATGGATGTTATAGAGGCTTTTCTTGCCTTTTGCCATCTCACGGATTCCCTCATGGAAGGTAGAGCGCTCATCCTCGTAGATGTTGGCCAGATAGCTGTCTATGCTCATGCCTTCCTCGGGCAGAAGTGAACCATGGAGATTACGGATTCGACCAGTCTGGAGGTCATACTCCACGACATAGTAATTACCCATGTTCAGTGCCTGATTCATCATCTGGTTGAGGTCGTAGGTCTTACGGACAGCCTGCTTGATACGAACTCGGATGAGGCGGCTCATCAGTAAGAAGATAATCAATAGGATGATGATTCCTACCAGAATGAAAAGGGAGAGGGGGGAGGTGTCATTATGGATGCGCTCTGGATGGAAATACTTATCACGGATAAGTTCAAGTTCTCCCGACTGCTCGAGTCGTGCATAGCCGTCGTCGATGGCATCTATAAGCTCCTTGTCATAGCCAATGATACGCAACTCTCCTGCAGGGATGTCAATTTCGTCAAGGACAATATTGTCCAGACTGAGTTCCTTGATCTTCAGCTTGAGAGGCATCTCACCCCAGGCTGCGTACTTGTACTTGCCATTACGGATACCTGTGAGAGCTTCACGTGGGTTATGATATTCTGTGGCAAACTGGTAGCCCTCACGCTCTTTGAGGCGCAGTTCCACATAGTCGTTCTTCTTGATACACAGGGTATCCCCTGCTCCGAGGTCACTGAGATGGGAGATGGCCTTGGTATCTTTCAGTCGTGCCACCTTGACAGGGTAGTAGGTGATCATGTTCTGTGTCATGATAAAAGGCCGCTCATTGTAGCTGAAGGCGAGGGCATGGATAAGGTCTGCCTGACGCTTGTTGAAAGTCTCTAAGGCTTGGTACCATTCCTTCATCTCGAAACGATGGGGTATCTTCAGTTTCTGAAGGATGGTTTGGAGTACAGCGACGTTGTAGCCATCTGCCTCACCTTTGTCATTGCGGTACTCATAGGGCGGGAACTCCCAGTCACTGACGATGACAAGGGGGCGGTCTTCTGTATATTCGCGTATGAAGATGGCCTCTGCAGGCAAAATATGGCAGAAGGCTATCAGGAGGCTGATGATCAGTGGGGAGAATATTCTTTTTGCCATGTTGTATCTCTATTATATGCGTTCCATTTCTATCAGTTTGCAGGGCTGGGTGATCCAGACGGTGGTACCCTTGCCTTCCTCAGACTTAAGCTGGATCTTGCCTCCCATGTACTCCATGAGGTCATGACAGATGCTCAGCCCCAGGCCTGCACCTGTATTGTGACCTGTAACGAAGCGCTCAAAGATGTGGTCTACTGTCTCTGCAGAAATGCCTGGGCCAGTGTCCTCGACTGAGACGATCAACTGGTCACCCATATAGTCATATCGTACTTCCACAGTCCCTTTTGAGGTGTATTGCACAGCATTGGTGATGATCTTGTCAATCACCATCGTTAGGTTCGTGTCATCGACCTCTACCACCATACGCTTGTAGGGATTCCGCACGATATACTCGACACCGGGTTTCTTCAGGTCATGCCATACGGCTTCACAGCGCTCCTCACAGATGGCAGCAAAGTCTACAGGCTGATGCTTGGTGGTGATCATGCCTGCATCCAGACGCGATAGGAAGAGTATGTCGTTGATCAGTTTCAACAGTGATGCGGAACTGCTCTTGATCTGTTCAATGAAGACTGTTTCGTCCTCAGGCGTATGCTCCATCTCAAACAGTTCAGAGAATCCGACCACAGAGTTGAGGGGAGTACGGATCTCATAGCTCATGTTACGGAGAAAGGCGTTCTTGATGACCTCCACCTCTTGAGCACGGACGGACTCCTTGGCCAGTTTGGCTTCAATGGCTTTCAGCTCGCTGATGTCACGGCACATACCAAAGTATTCATAGATCTTGTCATTCTTGTAAAGGGGTATGAAGTGGAACTGCAGGTAGATGGGTTGCCCGTTCTGACGGATAACACATCTGATCTCGCCATGTAGTGAATCTGTTGTCTGGTTCTCCATCTTGTTGAGAATGCGCAGGGCCTGCTTCTTCGACTCTTCTGCCACGAGCGAGATGGCTCTGGTCTGTGTAAGGGCATAGCGTACATGTCCGATCTCATCGTAGATGGTCAGGGTGTGGGTCTCGAGATGATAGTTCACCATTCTGATACCTCCTGCAGTGAGCACGTAGTCGATATTCTTCACATATTTCGTCATCTCATTGTTCACCTGTTGTAACTGGCGGGTATTGGCCTTCAACTGGCGGTAGGCATGCACGGTCTCTGTGATATTACGCCCCGTACCGAAGATACCCAACAGTTCGTTCTGCTTGCCTCTGATGGGCAACAGCTGCAGTTCATAATACATCTCCTTACGCTTCAGAATCCTGTTGAGTGGTCGCTTGTCATCCTTTGCCGTGTAGATCTGTGTCATGTACATATAGTCCATATCCTCAACAGAGAAGTCCTTGAATCCCAATACGTCCTTCACGTGGATCTTCATCCCTCGGATGGTCTCATTAGTGAGCCCCAGCGCATGGAGCGATTTCTGGTTCAATTCCGTGATATAGCCGTTCTTATCATAGGCCACCATGTCGATCATGGCAGAGTTGAAGATTGACTGGTAGCGCAACAGGACGTCCTTCACCTTGTGATGACGGGCGAGATCATCTGTGATGTCATTACGCGAACAGATGATGACTGATGGCTTCTTCAGTTTGTCACGTCGAAGCACTGAGAGGGTAAGGTTGAAGTTGCGTGGCTCGGTTTCTTGCCCGAACTCCCATACGAGCAGGTTGAAGGTCACACTTGGTACTTCTTCCTGGATTACCTGTTTCAGGGCGTTGGTCAGTTTGTTGAACCCGTCTGACTTATAGCGCTGCGAGAACTCGAGTGAGGTATATGTGCGCTTCGGACGGCCATGCTGATCCATGACAGTGAAAATCTGCGATGCCACCTCGTAGGTCCAGAAGGTCACATGACTGGTTTCCATGATCAGGGTCAGGCGGTCATTATTCTTACGGACTTCCCTGGTCATCTTACGCTCGCGTACCTTATATATAATATAATAGAGCATGATGAAGATGACAATCGCCGTTAGGAGGTAGATGACCTGCCAGATCCAGGCAGGGATTCCAGAGTCCTTGCGCTCTGGATAGAACCATTTGTTCTGAATGGGAGTCAGGCGGTCACTGGCACGGAGCACGTTGTACACACTGTCCAGCTGCTTGAGCAGGTGGTGGTTATGCGAGAAGAATTTATATTCTCCGTACGGCAGGTCGATGGGGATCAGCTGCAGATGATCGGTATGGTATTTCTGCATGAGCCACTTCAGCGACATGGTGTTCCAAAGGATAATACCGTCATTCTCGGTACTCACCTTGAGAATGGCATCTCTCATGTCGTCAAAGGCCTCAATCTCTACGTCGATATTGTGGTCAATGAGGTAGTGATGGCTGAAGCTGCCCTCATGCACAATAACACGGTGGTTGGTCAGGTCTTTGACATCGTGGATATCCAGACGACTGCTTTTGGGAACAACGATACTGTGGGTAAAGACCTGTACAATGGAGTGACCGTAGGATGAGTTATTTCTGGCGAAGTCTGCATCCATACGAAGCATCAGGTCTGACTTCCGGTCCTTCAGGTCTGCCTGGGCCTCGAGGGTGGGCTTCAGCTTGATGATGTAGGGGATATCGAGTTCTTTGAAGATAAGTTTCAATATGTCTATATTATAGCCATCAGGCTCGCCTGCTGCATTGAGGAACACATAGGGCCAGAGGTCCCATGCATCCTCGTAGATGAGCGGGTGGTTCTCGTTATAGACGGTGATGGTGTCTTGGGGCGCTGCTGAAACTCCACCCGGAATCAGCATCCCTATGCCCAATATGATCCTATATAAATATTTCATAATTCCTCGTTCCTCATTCCTCGCTCCTCGTTCCTCCTTCCTCGCTCCTCTCGCACGGAATCCAGATCCAGAAGGTACAGCCTTTGCCCTCGCCCTCTGAGATAAGGCCGATATGGCCTTGACAACCGTCTGCTATGGCCTTACAGATACTCAGTCCGAGACCTGTTCCCTGTACGTAGTCATTGAGTTTCACAAAACGGTCGAACACCTTTGCCTGGGCTTCCTTAGGAATACCGGTACCAGTGTCCTCGCAGTACATATAGAGTCCGTTGCGTCCTTTACGCTGCTCATATCTGTAGCCTATCTTGATATGTCCCTCCTGGGTGTACTTCACAGCATTGGTCACGAAATTGGTGATGACCTGTTGCATACGTCCACTGTCGAGGGTCGTGATAAACGTGTCGTAGGGATTGTCTGTGATGAACCTTACCTGTGGGTTTTGCACACGCTGGGCCAGGATGGTAGAGGCATCTGCAAACACCTTGGCGAAGTCTACCTGCCTGGGCGTGATTTCTATGCCGGCAGACTCCAGTGATGAGACGGCCAGAATGTCGTTCACCAGTCGGAGTAGCATGTCGCAGTTGTTCATGATGACACGGATGATTTCTTGCTTCTCCTCAGTGGTTGTCATCATGGGGAGCACGTCTGAGAAACCTACGATGGCATTCAGCGGTGTACGGATCTCATGGGTCATGTTGGCCATGAAGGTACTCTTGCGTAGGCCCGACTGGTTGGCACGTTCTGTCTCTTCCTTCAGGCGCTCTTGTTTCTCGATGAGGCTTGTCACGTTACGTACTACACCGTACGAACCCGTCATCTGGCCGTTCTCGTCAAACACGGGCACGCTCTCTATGAAGTTCCACTGCAGTTCTTCGCTCTCATGGAAGAAGGGGCGCATGTGTGTCAGTTCTGTACGTTGTACGCAGAAGTAGGTCTCATACTCTCTCAGACCTTGCTTGAACGGGCTGTCCACAAAGTGGTCGATCAGCTCGTCGAAGTTCAGGCTCAGCTCTGCGACACTCATTCCCTTGTAGAAGGTGCAGATGCGTTTTTGCTTGTTGATCCTGAAGAAACGCATGTCGCAGTTCTCCATCAGATACTGCAGCTCATTCTCATAGCGCTCGATGGCTTCGTTCTGTTGCCTGATTCGCGCCTCGTTCTGCTTGTTCTCGAGGTAGAGTTCTCGCTCCTGGGTGATGTCGCGGATGGAGAAGGTGATGAAGATGAGCTCTCCCTTGTGGTCATGGACAGGGTGCAGGCGTAGCTCCGTGTAGCAGTTCACGCCTCGTTCTATAAGCACGCTCTTTGTACAGAAGTACAGCTCCTGTGCCTTGCGGTCATAGAGGATATCCCTGAACGTAGGCATGTCATAGATGGAGTTGTTGTAGTAGTAGGGGTCGTGCTCACTCTGGAAGTGCAGGATGTCGCGCATCTCCTTGTTGGCCGTCATCAGCTTGCCTTGCTTGTCATAGAAGGCCAGACCCACCATGCTTTGGTCAAAGATCCTCTTGTAGCGCTCGTTCAGCTCCCGGTTCTCCTGCTCATGGAGGATGCGCTCGGTCTCGTCGGTCAGCGTACAGAAGAAGTTGGTGGGTGTCTTCAGTGCCGGGTTGGCATACTCTGCTATCCCGATGTCGCGTATCCAGTGCCACTCTTCCTTGTGCGCCTTCGTGCTCCAGTCCCATCTGAAGAGGCACTCTGCGGTCTTGTCGCCTTCGATGAGGCGTCTGAGGGCATCGGTATAGAGGTGGCGGTCTTCTGGATGGATGTACGCCAGGCTCTCCTCATAGCTCATGCCTTCCTCCGGCAGGAAGTCGCCGTGCATGTTGTGGGCAAAGCGGTCATGGACGGAGAGCTTCAGCACGTAGTTGTTGCTGGTGTTGAGTGTGTGCTGCATGATGGCTGAGAGGTCCTTCATCCGTTCGGAATTCTTACGGATACGCAGGATGCTGATGCGGTTGACTGCCCAGCAGACGATGAAGGCAATGAACATAAAGATGGTAATCGTCAGCGAGATGCTGTCAACCCCTGAGCTGCTTGGTATGGTGAGGATTAGACTGTTCATAAGGCTGGGTTAATGAAATTCTTGTACTTTTTTCTCCAGGGACGTCATTTCGCAGGGCAGGGTCACAAAGAAGGTGCTGCCCTTGCCTTGTTCTGACTGTACCTCGATAGAGCCGCCCATCTGCTCAATGAGCTCCTTCACGATGGGCAGGTCAAGCCCTGTTCCCTCCTGGTCATGGTTGTCGGCTTTCGTGAAACGGCTGAAGGCGTTGCTCAGTTCCTGTTCCGTCATGCCCTTGCTGGTGTCGTCGATGGTGATGGTCAGCTCGCCATGGCGGTATTCGTATTTTGCCCTGACTGTCCCCTCCTTGGTTGTGTTGCTTGAGTGTAGGCATAGCTTCTGGATGACCATTCCCAGATTCTGTTGGTCGATGTTTACGAGCAGCCGGTTGTAGGGATTCTCTATCACGGTCTTCACGTCGGGGCTGATGTTGCTCCATCCCATATAGCACCAGCCCTCGAACAGCAGGGCGAAGTCACATTCCTGGTAGTTGTATTCTATCATGTGGGCGTCAATGCGTGAGAGGAAGAGAATATCGTTGATGAGCGCCAGCAGCACGCCGGTGTTCTTCTTGATCTCCTCTGCGAAGACGGGCTCGTCCTCCTCGCTGTGCTCGCTGTTGAAGAGCTCTACGAAGCCGATGACAGCATTCAGCGGCGTGCGCAGCTCGTGGCTCATGTTCAGCAGGAACGTGTCCTTCAGGCGCTCTTCCTCCTGCGCCTTCTCTGTCTCTTCCTTCAGCTTCATCTCTGTATAGGTCATCTCCGTCTCGTTGCGGCACATACCGAAGTAGTGGGTGATGCTTCCCGTGTGGTCGGTGATGGGCATCATGTTGAAGTTCAGGTAGACATGCCGCCCTTGCTCGTCGCGCATGATGGTGCGGAAGGTTTCTGAGAATGTGCCTGGGTACAGGCGGTCCATCCTGCAGAATATCCGTTCTGCCTTGGCATAGTCGTCTGGGTGTACCATGACGAAGGCGCGTAGCTGGGGCATTGAGTACTCCGTGGTGTTCAGGTCGCTCGAGATGTCAAGCACGTGGGTGGATGGGTGGTAGTTTACCAAGCGTACCTCGCTGACCCTCAGTGAGTAGTTGATGTTCTGGATATATTGCTGGATATCCCGCGTGTGGCGCTCCAGCAGTTGGCTGGTCTTCTTCTGGTGGTGGTACGAGTTCACCATGTCCGTGATGTTCCGCCCGGCCATCATGATACCGTTCAGGTTGCCGTCCTTGTCTCTTAGCAGGGTGGTGGTACGCTCAAAATAGATCTTGTCGCTACCCCAGTTTTGGACATCGAGCGAACCGATGGGAAGGACCACGTTCTTGAGGTCGACGATACTCGAGCTGGGAGTCGGTGTGTCCAAGGTCAGGTCGATATCGCGCATCGAAGGCCAGTCCGTGTATTTGGGCTTCTTGGCTATAAGGGTCTTGCGGTCCTTGACGAAGTACGACTCGCAGGCCTTGTCGTTGATGTCGAGTAGGTTGCCGTCCCCGTCGAAGTAGATCATGTCTACCAGCGAGGAGTCGAAGATGGTCTGGTATCTCAGGGCGGCCCGCCTGGCTTCCTCGGCACGCTTCTGGTCTTCGGTAATGTCCCGTTGTGTTCCTATCAGCTGGATGGGGAATCCGCTCTTTCCCCTGCGCAGGACGGTGATGGTAATCTCGTAGGTGCGCTGGAAATTCTGGAACTCCCCGTTGAACTCACTCTTGAAAGAGGCTCCCTTGATGAGGATGGTCTTCGATTCCACCACGCTCTCACGCATCTTCGACATGACCTTCAACAGCTCGACAAAGTCTTCACGGTCATAGAACTGCGAGAACTCGAAGGGCGAATAAGTGGCCTCGGAAGTCTTTTCTCCTGCCAGTGTCTTATACAGGTCGTGCTTTACATCGTAGATCCATATCTCGGTCTTGTTGGCTGTCATGATAAGACTCAATTGGTCAATAAGCTGCTTACTCTGTTGGGTCACATCCCGCTCACGGAAAAAGATGAGGCGGTTGTAGAAGATCATGACGAAAACGGTAATCAGGAAACCTGCCACCAGGTAACCAAGAAGATGATGGATATCAAAGATGGTTTTGATATCCTCTGTCTGGGCTTGGACCACCATCGGTCCGACCAGAGTGAGACATAGTATGATCGACCTTTGTAGGTATTGGTATGTGCGCATAAATTGCAATAAGAATGGTAGTAACCAAGCGCAAAGTTATGGATTTTTTAGCAAACCACCAAATTTTTGGACGAAAAACTGATAAAAATTGTAAAAGGCTTGGCTATTTCGCGGAAATACATTACTTTTGTATTCCGAAAAGACTAAAAACAGATAAATTATGTTAGACGTAAAAGCTACTTTGAAAAAGAGTGAAGAGAGAATGGAGATGGCAGCCATGTTCCTCGAGGAGGAGCTCAATCGCATTCGTGCAGGTCGTGCCAATGTGGCCATTCTCGATGGGGTTCGTGTGGATTCTTACGGTAGTAAGGTTCCCCTCAACCAGGTTGCAAATGTCAGTGTGCCCGATCCTCGTACGATTGCCATCAAACCGTGGGACCGTAAGGAGATCCGTAACATTGAGAAGGCTATCATGGATAGCGACGTGGGCATCACCCCTGAGAACAATGGTGAGGTCATCCGTCTGAATATCCCACAGCCTACAGAGGAGCGCCGTAAGGATCTGGTCAAGCAGTGCAACAAGATTGCTGAGAAGGCTAAGGTCGAGGTGCGTAACGTGCGTGCTGATATCAAGGATAAGCTCAAGAAAGCCATCAAGGACGGTCTCTCTGAGGATAATGAGAAGGATGCAGAACTCGAGCTCCAGAAACTCCATGACAAGTATATCAAGAAACTTGATGACTTGATTGCAGCGAAGAACAAGGAGATCATGACGGTTTAGTTGACGGTTTACGGTTTACAGTTTACGATTGAAAGGCCTCGTCATTAAGAATACAGGTAGCTGGTATACCGTCATAACCGACGATAGCCAGCTCCTTGATTGTAAAATCAAAGGTAACTTCCGCCTCAAGGGCATACGCAGCACGAATCCTGTTGCTGTGGGTGATCGTGTGACCCTTTCCTCTCCCTCTGCCGGTCAGGAAGGGGTGGCTTTTATCACTGAGATTGATGACCGGCGCAACTATATCATCCGCAAGAGCATCAATCTCTCCAAACAGAGCCATATCATTGCGGCGAATGTCGATCAGGCATTCCTCGTGGTGACCGTCAACTATCCCCAGACTTCCACAACTTTTATTGACAGGTTCCTGGCTTCAGCTGAGGCTTACAGGGTGCCTGTCGTACTGGTCTTCAATAAGACCGACCTGCTCTCTGAGGAGGAGCGCCACTATCAGGAGATGATGATCCGACTCTATGAGACCATCGGCTATACCTGTCAGGCCATCTCTGCACAGACAGGCGAGGGCGTGGAGGCTTTGCGACCGCTACTCGAAGGGAAGATCACCCTGCTCAGTGGCAACAGTGGGGTGGGGAAGTCCACACTCATCAACTGCCTGGTGCCTGAGGCTAACCTGCGCACTGCCGAGATCTCTGATGCCCATAACACGGGACAGCACACCACGACCTTCTCTGAGATGATCCCGTTGGAGGGTGGGGGATGGCTGGTCGATACTCCTGGCATCAAGGGCTTCGGCACCTTCGATATGGAGCGCGAGGAACTCACGAGCTATTTCAAGGAGATCTTCCACTTCTCTAAGGATTGCCGGTTCTCCAACTGCACCCATACGCACGAACCTGGTTGTGCCGTGCTGAAGGCGCTTGAGGAACATTACATCGCTGAGAGCCGTTACCAGAGCTACCTCAGCATGCTTGAAGATAAGGATGATGGAAAGTATCGGGCAGCGTATTAGCACACTTCTTTTGATGTGTTTCTTTTTCCCGGGCTTGTTATGGGCTCAGGAGGAGGGTGCGAAGCCTCGACCTAATCTGTTCAAGCGCCTGCTCAACCTGATCGACTCAACGTCTGTCCGAGGCATCGACCCTAACTATATCGAAATCCCAGAAAAACCCTGGGCTTTCGTTCTGCGCTCCAACCTCTCTCAGTCGTTTGTCAATTTGCGCTCTGAGACGCATGAGGCCTCCCCGATGAAGATTCGGATTCGCACCACCTCTAGTCTGACAACCTCTGTGGGTGCTTGGATCGGCTATCGAGGCTATGGTCTGGGCTATAGCATCGACCTCTCAGGCGATAAGGGTTCTGACTTCACCACAGGTGTCTCTAATATTTTCGATCTCCTCTTCTCCAACCTGAACCTGGCGGCAATGGGAGGGCGCTATGGCCTTAACTTGCGCATCCGAACGTATCAGGTCGGTCACTCAAACCTCACGGCTTGGACCAATGATTCGAGAGACCCGGTGATAAGGGATCAGTCCATGGATATTGCCGAACCGATGAAGGTGCGATCGGTCTTTGCCGATGCCTACTATATGTTCAATGGCAAGCACTTCTCCTATGCAGCTGCCTACGACCAGTCGGCTATCCAGCGCCGTTCTGCAGGCTCTCTGGTGGTGGGACTGATGTACCATTATTCTCGTGTGGAATATGATAGTGGAGAGAATATCGATCTGCTCAATATCATGCATGGGGTCGGACAGATGAAGATGTGGCAGGGCAGCTTGGGGGCTGGCTATGCCTACAACTGGGTACCTCATAAGAACTGGCTGATCAGTGCAATGATTCTTCCCGTGATTACATTCTATAACCGGGGGAAGGTGTTCTATTACGAACGTGACCATCCTGAGAATGAAGTGAGTGAGGAGGTACACTTCGTCAACTCAGAACTGACTGATAATAAGATTGTGCCGAATTTCGATACGCGTCTCTCGGTGACTTACAACCGGGCGCGCTATTATCTGAATGCCTATGGCACCTATAATAGTTTCCGATATTCGAATAACGACGGGGGAAGTGTACAGGTCGGCGACTGGTATGCTTATTTCTCCTGGGGACTGAGGTTTTAGGAGTTAAGAGTTAATAGTTAAGAGTTAAGAGTGATATATGGATATTCGTGAGATAGAGGGTAAGCGTATTGCGGTGCTGCTGTCGGGAGGAGTCGACAGTAGTGTAGTGGTCTACGAGTTTGCACGACTCGGACTGCATCCCGATTGTTTCTATATTAAGATAGGTCCTGAGGAGGAAGAGGAGTGGGACTGCTCTTCTGAGGAGGATCTCGAGATGGCTACGGCTGTGGCCCATAAGTATGGGTGTAGGCTCGAAGTGGTCGACTGCCACAAGGAGTACTGGGACCAGGTCACGAAATACACGATGGATAAGGTGCGGGCAGGTTTCACTCCTAACCCGGATGTGATGTGCAACCGTCTCATCAAGTTCGGAGCCTTCGATGAGAAGCGGGGACATGACTATGACCTCATTGCCACTGGCCACTATGCCCAGACGGAGATCTGCCCCAGCCCCTCTGAAAGCGGGGAGCATGGTTCCTCCCCTTCGGGAAGATTAGGAGAGGTCAAGTGGCTTTGTACAAGTCCTGACCCGGTGAAGGATCAGACCGACTTCCTCGCACAGATCCATGACTGGCAGTTGCGAAAGGCACTCTTCCCCATCGGTCATTACATGAAGGATGAGGTGCGTGAGATGGCTGAGCGCGAGCACTTGGTCAATGCCAAGCGTAAGGACTCACAGGGCATCTGCTTCCTGGGGAAGATCAACTACAACGACTATATCCGCAGATACTTAGGTGAGAATCCGGGGGATGTCATCGAACTGGAGACAGGGCGTCGCATTGGGGAGCACCGTGGACTTTGGTTCCACACCATCGGACAGCGCAAGGGCATGGGCTTCTCTGGAGGCCCCTGGTTTGTGGTGAAGAAGGATGTGGCAGGTAATATCCTCTATGTCTCGCATGGCTATGACCCGGAGACGGCTTATCGCCAGTCTTTCCCTGTCCATGATTTTCATTTCCTGACCTTGCCGCTCCAGCCTGTTGAAGTCACCTTCAAGATCCGCCATACTCCTGAGTATCTTCCGGCCACGTTAGAGTGGACCAGTCCTCAAGAGTTCGTGGTTCACTCCAAATCCAAGATCCACGGCGTTGCCCCAGGCCAGTTCTGTGTCATTTACGATTCCAACCATCACCACTGCCTAGGTTCCGGTGAAATCACCATCTAAAAGTCTGGTGATTTCCCCTTCCCGAGGTCCCGCCTTGAAAGTCAGGCCCCCGTCTTTCAGGGCTTTGCCCTGTGGGGGATACCCCCAAACCCCGTCGCAGGCTTAGCCTGCAACCGTCTCATCTTACCCAACCCTCTCTTACGGTAAGAGAGGGCTTCAAACCACTCCCTAAATCCCTCGCCAATCTTTGGCAAGGGACTTAGTTGATTCCGAGAGCTGGCTCTCTCCATCAAAGTTTTGGTATGGCTCTCGAGCCTTTGCCCCTTCGG
>JAEEGF011190644.1_pt1 | contig 17771 bp, 19 predicted proteins | sample 9134171 | NCBI WGS metagenome assembly JAEEGF01 (sample SAMN16246542, study PRJNA631951) | gut metagenome | biome: gut microbiome; feature: rumen; material: AP-attached | host: Bos | place: Iran: Karaj | collected 2018-10 | reverse complement strand
ATTGTGTTTTCTAGCATAGAACTCGCTCATGTGTACAATCTGAATAAAGTCGGTCTGAAAAACTTCGAAAGGTTAGTAGAAGAACATGGTATACTGAGTATAGCCGGACATAGCCACACATTGGCAACTAGGAATACCTGAAGATGACCAGGCATTGGAACGAATCAGCAGCGCCCTTCCCGATTGCGAAATAGTAGGCATACCAGCATTGGAAGCCGTAAGACGAGGTGGAGCATTGAACTGCTTATCGTGGAATATAAAAGTATAAAATCATGAAGATAATGTTCAAGAAAAGAATGAGTTCTATGCAAGGTTAACAGTAAAGTAACTAGAAGAAATGGACGTACGGGGAGATTCATGGAATCAATTTTATGCGGGCAATAAAAATGAGAATTCGGCGTTAATAAAGAAAGATAGAAACAATTAACAAATTGCCACATGGATACAACAGGCAGACCCAACCCCGACGAGGCTTTCCCGAATCCCAATCTCCCGCGCCTCTGCTTCATCAAGAACGTGGTGAAGAACCCGCGTATCATCATCGGCGACTATACCTACTATGATGATGTGGATGGTGCCGACCAATTCGAGAAGCATGTCACCCACTTCTACGACTTCATTGGCGACCGACTGATAATCGGCAAGTTCTGCGCCATTGCCAAAGGTGTGGAGTTTGTGATGAATGGTGCCAATCACCGCATGGACGGAGTGTCTACCTATCCGTTCTACATCATGGGTGGCAACTGGGGCAGTGCCATCGCTCCTGTGAAAGACGAATTGCCTCTGAAGGGCGATACCGTTGTGGGCAATGACGTTTGGATTGGCCAGCATGTAACCATTATGCCAGGCGTTCATATTGGCGACGGAGCCATTATCGGAGCCAACTCGGTTGTTGCCTCCGACATTCCTCCATACGCTGTTGCCGTGGGGAACCCATGCCGAGTGGTCAAAATGCGTTTCGACGATGAGTTCATCGCCTATCTATTGAAATTGAAGTGGTGGGATTGGAACATCGAGAAGATTGAGGCCAATTTTGAGGCTTTGTCAAGTAATGATTTGTCATTAATCAAAGATATAAAAATATGAAGAAAGTAATCGTTATATCAACCAGTCTCCGTCCGGGCTCGAACAGCCACGCTATGTCGGAGCAGTTTGCCAAAGGGGCGGAAGCCGCCGGGCATCAAGTGGAGTTTGTCTCATTGAGAGGCAAAGAAATCAAATTTTGTGTCGGTTGCCTGTCGTGCCAGCAAACGGGAGCCTGCATCTTCAAGGACGATGTGCCTGCCATCATGGAGAGCGTCCTCAACGCCGATGTGATCTGCTGGGCAACGCCCATCTACTACTACGAGATGAGCGGCCAGATGAAGACCCTCATCGACCGCATGAACGCCATGTTCCCCAAGGACTACCGCTTCCGCGATGTTTACTTGCTGACCACGGCATTCGAGAACGAGGCCCACGTCCCCGCACGTGCCGAAAGCGGACTGCAAGGCTGGATTGACTGTTTCGGTAAGTCTGCACTCAAAGGCCATCTCTTCTGTGGCGGCGTAGGGGTCCCCAACGAGATTGCCGGCAACGCCAAGCTCCAGGAAGCCTATGAGATGGGAAAGAACATTTAAGAACATGTTAATTCGTTAATGTGTTAATTTGTTAATCAAATTAATACATTAATTCGTGAGTCTTTATTGCACCAAGGATTAACACGTTCACACATTAACACATTCACCACCACCACCCATGCAAAAAAAACTAATCATTTTAGCCCTTATGACCCTTTCAGCATTGCCTTCTATGGCACAAATCGACCTTCACAGCCACGCTATCATGCAGAGCTACCTCGAATACATCAAGGCCAACGGCGCCGAAATGGACGAAGGGTTCCCTATCCCCGGCTGGGATGCGGAGCGCCACATCGCCTTTATGGACAAGGCCGGCATCCAGACCTCCGTGCTCACCATGCCTGCACCGCAACCATTCTTTGGCAATGCGGAGGCCTCAGCAGCGGTGTGCCGCAGATACAACGAGGAGTGCGCCGCACTGAAGGCACGCTATCCCGGCCGATTCCTTTTCTGTGCCGCACTGCCCTTGCCTGATGTGCCGCATGCTCTGAAGGAGGCTCACTACGCCCTTGAGGTGCTGGGAGCCGACGGCATCAAATTAGCCACGAACAGCTACGGGCAATACCTCGGCGACCCAGCTCTCGACACACTGATGGCCTACCTCGATCAACAGAACGCCGTTATCATCTTGCATCCCCACAAGCCCTCGGCGGTCAACGCACAGCTGATTGCCGACGTGCCACTGGCAAGCTACGAATACCTTGCCGAGACCTCGCGCGCTATTCTCAACATGATATCCCACAACGTGCTGGTGCGCTACCCGCACCTGAAGGTCGTGGTGCCGCACTGCGGCTCGTTCCTGCCAAATGCTCTGCCGCGTTTCCGCTCGCTGCTGCCCGTAATGGTGAAGCAAGGCATCATGCAACCTGTGGATGTCGACGCCAACCTATCGCTCCTCTACTATGACCTGGCCGGAGCGCCCACCGACGACGTCCTTGACGCCCTCTTGACCATCACCACGCCCGACCACATCCTTTATGGCAGCGACTACCCCTATGTGGCCGAACCGGTACTCGTCAGCGGAAAGCAGGCTTTGGTTGAACGCCTTGCCTCGCACGGGTTGAACCCACAGGACATTTTCACCGACAACGCCCGACGCCTCTTCGGCGAAGCCATCCCCATGCGGCAATATGGCGAACGCATCGTCCGCCTTGCCGAAATCGAAGTGGAGCCGTCGATGCTCGAACAGTACCTTGTCTTTGCCAAAGAGGTCGGCGAGACCTCCACGCGCGTCGAGCCCGGTGTGCTGACCCTCTTCTCCATGCAAAGCAAAGAAAACCCTTGCAAAATCTATATCTTAGAAATCTACGCCGACCGCGATGCTTACCAAAGCCACATTCAGACCCCCCATTTCAAAAAATACAAAGAAGGTACCGCCCAGATGGTGAAAAACTTGAAACTCATCGACACCAACCCACTGGCGGGAAATATCGCTGTTCGTTAATGTGTTAACGCGTGAACGTGTGAATGTGTTAGTCCTTGGTGCATCAGAGACTCACGAATTCACACATTAACAAATTAACACATTTCTCAAATCTCAATTCTCAACATCCTAACATGTACAGTCTAAAATACAAAGTAACCACCAGCGCCTGCGACAGCGAAGGCAGACTGAAACTCTACTCTGCACTGCAGATGATGCAGGACTGCTCGGAAATGTGGATTGACAGCGAGCCGGAGGTGAAAGCCTACTTCGCCCGCGAAAACATGGTGCAACTGCTGGCCTCACGTCAAGTGGAGGTTCTGCGTGTACCCAGCTTCAAAGAGGAACTGACAGTAACCACTTCGGTATATGGCATGAAACCCATGTTTGGTTTCCGCAACACTTTCATCTACGATGCCGACGGCTGTCCCTGCTACCGCACCTGGAGCATGGGCGCCTTTGTCGATAAGGCCACCGGCAAGTTGAAGCGCGTTGATGACGATGTAGCCAACTCGTTGCTCATTGAGCCGCAATTAGAGATGAACTACCGCGACCGCCGCATCATCCTGCCCAAGGAAAACGGTGACACCCTTGCCCCCGTCAAGGTGCTGCGCGCCGACATCGACTACAACCGGCACATGAACAACGCCAACTATGTGCGTGTGGCGATGGAACTCCTGCCCGACGGCTACGAAGTAAGCGGTCTCCGCGTGGAATATCGCGTGGCCGCCAAACTGGGCGACACCCTTGTGCCCACCCTCTATCGCGACGGCGACACCTTCCTCATAGCCCTCGCCGTCGACGAGGAGATCAGCGCCCTCGTGGAATTCACAAAATAACCCATCGGAGACATATAAAACGGAAAGGCTGATAATAACCGTTTTATTCTGTTTTTTCCGTCTCGATGACCGATATAGGTCCGGCCGCTCTTCCATCGCTCCTTAGTCCTCAGTTCTCCCATCGTTCTCCCATTTCAGAAGGAGAAATGAGGAAGAACTGAGGGAGTAGGGTGTATGAACGAGCAATACGAAAAAGGACTTGGGCGTGGGTTGGGGAGGATTCGTGGAAAAGGGCGTGCGTTGAAAAGGGATGACGGAAATGGGAGCACCGTTTTTGTTGTGCCCGGACAACGGATAGCAGGAGTAATCAAAGGGGATTTCTATGAATCGCCATGGAAGGGCAAAAACAAAAACCGTATTTACCGTATTTATAGAATCAACCTAAAACCAATTCGGTGTATACAGGTTGGTGTGAAATGTGTCGGGGTAATATCTGGATAAAATGCCTATTGACCGATAGGGGTTCAACCACTATAGCCGCTACGACAAGTCCATGCTCTCCAAGAAGCATAATGCACGCATGCACGGAAACCAGTTCCTCAAGACTTTCAAAAAGGCCTACGAGTTGGGCAAACGGCTGGTAGAATAGTTGCGGGGGCTTTGGGAGGTTTGGCGTTTGAACCAAGTGCCGAAGGCTGATTGGTTGGGAAAGCCAAGTTTTGATGATATTTCTTTAACCGTGAGTTTGCCACTGCGGAGCTGTCGGATGGCTTCGAGCAGACGATGGCGGTCAATCCACTCGGTGGCGTTGCGCCCCGAAGTCTGTTTTACACAAATGGAGAGCCTCTTGGGGGTGATGTTCATTTGTGTGGCGTACCAGTCGAGAGTATGCTGTTGGCGGAAGTTTTGTTCCACCAAACGCAGGAATTGCTCGGTGTGCATCTCCGCAGCGGTGGCTATGCGCTGGCTCTCGGTGCTGTGCAGGTAGGGCCCGAAACCAAAGAACCATGACTCGAAAAGCAGGTGCACCACATGGTCGAGGTTGGGGTGTGATGGCAGCGTCAGCAGCCCTCTTATCATGCCTACAAAGTTAAGTATGGCATCCCCCATGCCTGCCATCAATGTGACCACAGGTTGCCGTTGGATAGAAAGCATTATGCGGTAAGAGCTGCCAAGGTTGAGGCTGTCTGTAAAACGCTCAGAAAGGAGCATGGTAGTGGCGCGGAAGTCAGGACTCACCTCGAGCGTGTCGATAATCATGCCCGGCAGGGCGATTAATATTTGTCCCGCAACGAGAGACAGCTCATGGTAGTTGAGACGAATGTGCAGCAACCCCGAGCGGCACATCAGGAAGACAATCTTATCCGTCATGATTTCGCGACCCGACACCAAAGGCATCAATTCTCCCAGTGGCTGTCCCTCGTCCAACAGATAGATGTCGTCGCCGTAATGGCACAGCGATACCGTTTGCTCAAATTGTTCATGGATGTTTTCCATAACTATATAATGTCAACTATATAACGTCAAATTGTTCAAATTGGTATATTCTTTGTCGTGTTTTTCTATATTCTTGATAAATGTCTGTTGGAAAGTGTATTTTTGCAAAACAATGCAGAATAAATTGTTTTTTTTATTGATGACACTTTCCCTGCTGACACCGTATGCATGGGCGCAACAGGTACCGCCTGTCACTGGAGCTGAGGGAGTGGTGGTGGACGTGCGGACGGGAGAGCCGATAGTGTTTGCACAGGTGGTGTTTGTGGGGACGCAAATTGGGACCATGGTCGACGCAGAGGGTCACTTCCAAGTCGAGAACAAACAGGGGTTGGTGACACTCTCTGTCGGCTTTGTTGGCTACAAGAAGCGGATTGTCACATTACACGCCAACCGAATGACGCGCGGAATGCGTATTGAGTTGGAGCCCGACGTGTATAACCTCAGCGAAGTAGTGGTCACCGCTTCGCGCCACAAAGACCGCTATAGTCGAAAAAACAACCCCGCAGTGGACTTGGTGAACGACGTGATTGCGCATAAGGAACAGCAGCGTCCGCAACGCGACACATCACAGATAACATACGAGAAGACCATTCTGGCACTCGACCGCTTTGACTTCGACTTCGAACGCAACGCTCTGTTAGAGAAGTTCCCTTTCCTGCGCAAATATGTCGATACCGCCCAGTTCAACCAAACCCCTGTGCTGACGGTAAGCCTGCGCGAGACACTGAGTGAGGGTAACCATGAGCTGACTCGCCAGTCGACGGGTGTCGACAAGTTGCTCAAAAAGGAAGGGCTCTCGGACAACCTCGACGCCATGTTCACCCGCATCGACATTTTCGACAATACGATAGACTTGATGCTCAACCGCTTTGTCAGCCCGTTGTCGTCCACGTTCGCTGTGAGTTACTATCACTACTACATTGAAGACACAGTAGCTATCGATGGAGATAAGTGTGTGAAACTGATGTTTGTTCCGGTCAACCGCGAGAGTTTCGGATTCACGGGCCATCTCTACATCACCGTCGACAGGCACCTGCTGAAACGCTATTCCATCAGCGTGCCGCCGCAAATCAACATGAACTTCGTCAGCGACCTGAGCCTCGACGAGACATTCTCCGTCTCGCAAGGCGGATGCCTTCAATCCAAGGAGATGCACACCTATGCACGATTCTATATATTCAAGAACTGGCGTCAACTGTATGCTCACCACGGGGTGTATGTGTTGAACGAAGAAGACGTTGCCGACGAACCGCCAATACTCCCAAATGTCCGTCCCATACCTTTGACTGCCAAAGAGACAGTGATTGACAGTCTTATCACCGAATTAAAACGGGTGCCTGAGTTCAACGCTGCCATCAAAGCAGTGGAGATAGTTGGTTCAGGATATATCGCTACCTCGTCCGACCGCGAGCAGAGTCTTTTCGATATTGGCCCCATATACAATATGGTAAGCTTGAATCCCGTAGAAGGAGTGCGACTTCGTCTCGGTGGCATGACCACCGCCAACCTCAGCAACCATTGGTTCACACAAGGCTATCTGGCCTTTGGAACACACGACCAGCGTCTGAAATACTCCGCTACGGCCATCTACAGCTTCCGCCCCAAGGAATATCACCCCTACGAGTCGCTGCGGCATGCCCTGTACCTTACCACCTCCTACGACCTTGAGAATCCTGGACTGAGTACCGACCTGTTGGATCGCGACAACATTCTCATGTCGCGATGGCCTTCGTTGCTACCCGCGGCCATGCAGTATGCCCGTCGTGTAGGTTTGCGCTACGAGCACGAATGGCAGAACCGCCTCAGTCTCGATGCATGGGTGCAATATGCCGATTTCGAGCCTGCAGGGGCATTGGCATATCATCGCATTGCCGCCGACGGCACGCTCACTGGAGTGAGTCGCTATGCCGACTGGCAGGCGGGTCTGCAACTGCGCTATGCACCCGGCGAGCCGCTCTACAACAACCGCTTGGGGCAGGAGTCGCCCTTCAACCTCAGCAAGGATGCTCCTGTCTTCCGTCTGCGCCATATCCTCGGGTACACCGACTACCGCTTCACTTACCAGCGTACCGACATTATCGCCGAGAAACGTTTCTGGCTCTCCAGCTTCGGTCATATTGACACCCGTCTGCACACGGGTGTGGTATGGAATCGCGTTCCGCTACCGTCGCTCTTCACTCCGCAGAGCAATCTGTCGCTCTATCTCTCGCCCAATACCTTCACGCTGATGCAACCGATGGGGTTCGTCGCCGACCAATGGGTGGCACTCCACGCCACCTATTACCTTAAAGGGTGGATATTGAACCGCATCCCGTTGGTGAACAAGCTGAAGCTGCGCGAAGTGCTCTCCTTCAGCGGTATATACGGCTCGCTGTCGCCTAAGAACAACCCTCGGTTCGGTCATGAAGGACTGTATGCACTGCCCGACGGCACCACACTTTTCACAACAACACCCTACATTGAGGTGGGGTTCGGCATTGAGAATATCCTGCGCTGCATCCGCATCGACTATGTGCGCCGCCTCACCTACACCGCCGGTCTCAGTGGCCGAGACCTTGGTGGCATTAGAATTGGTTTCCGTTTAACGATTTGAAAAAGCTCAAGAAATGAAAAAAATAATCATTACACTCATCATTGTGTCAGCACCCTTGTTGATGTTCGCCCAACAGGCCGATTCGGCCAAGGTTGTCAACTTTGGTGTGCGGATAAATGCAAACCTCTCACAACCTGTGCTACACGGTATTCCGCGCGACATCGTTGCCTCGCCGACAGTAGGAGTTGAGGGCGGTATGTTTCTCGACTTCAACATCGGGTGTCGGTTTTTCATCCGTTTCAATACGTTGTATGGCCTTCAACGAAGCACATTGACGATGGACGGCACAGCCTGTCCGTTAGTCTCGGTTAGTGTGGAGATACCCGTCTACGCCGCCTGGCGTTTCGGCAACATCCACACGGGTTGGGGTTTTGTGGGCGTGGGACCTTATACCGAGTTTATCACCTGGGGTCGGCTCACTACAGCCGATGGTTCGTTCAACCCATACCATCACGTCATCGATGTGGATGCCGTTACCGGACAGGAGACACTGGCGATGTCCGACAGCCATTCCGGTTTCGGAGCCATGGTGGGTTACGAAATACCATGCGGCTTTTTTGTCGATGTCACTGCCCAGATGTCCCTCACCGACCTCTTGGCCTTCGACCATGGCGATGGTATGTGGGTCCGACCCATGAAACTCACGCTCGGCCTCGGCTGGCGATTTTAGCATTACCGCTTTTTTTCATCCCCACCACCATTGCTGGTGTTGCGGAACTCTGATGGGGAAAGTCCTGTCTCGCGACGGAAATAACGGCTGAAGGTGGCCTGCTCGTCGAAGCCCAGCATGTCGGAGATGGCCTGCACCGTGAGGTCGTGTCGCATGTGGAGCAACATCTTTGCTTCAACTACTACTTGCCGATGTATCCAGTAGGCGGCAGTGTGGCCCGTCTCCTGCTTGATGATGGCGCTGAAATGCTTGGTCGACAGGCAGGCCTGAGCAGCATAGAAACCCACGTCGCGATGCTCGCGAAAGTGCTGTGCAAGGCAGTTGTGAAACCGGGCACTGACCTTGTTGTAGGTGTGGGATTCGTTCAGTTTACCTTCGCGGTATCGGCTTAGCAGCCGCAGGAAGAATTCCAGCAGGCGTGTCATCAGCATCCGTCGGTCGGGAAGGTCGAGTCGCTTGATTTCGCGCATCCCCTCCACAACACTCGTTATCATCTTGTATTCATGTTTGTCGAGTCTCACATTGGGATGCGGTTCGTAACGGTAGCGCATCTGGTTGATGATTTGCAGCATAGGGTCTTTGAGCACCGAAGCTTCCACAATGATTAAGGTGGCCAGATAGTCGTCAGTCACACTTACCTTGCGCAGGCTGTGGTTGGGGAATATCACCCCCACGGTGTGTTGCCCGGAATAATCAGCAACGTTGTCGTACATGAGGTCGATGCGTCCACGGTGACCAATGCAGATGACATAATCGGACGAGACAAAAGGCTTGTCGCCTGTGGGCAATTCCCTCACGTTGTCGAAGACCACGATGCCTTCCTCCTTGATTTTCTGGGGGAATAGGTTCATCGGGTGGGTGTAAGGCTGGGCTGTTTTCATAGTGCAAAAATACGGATTATTTTTGACACAGGTGATAAGAATCCGCCTTTTTGCCAAATTTTGCAGTCGATATGTTATGGTGCAAGTGACCTTTTCACCGTATTTTTGCAAATTGAAAATAAATTCGCTATTATCATGAAAAGGACATCCATCTTATTCATTTTGTTTGCTTTCGCATCTTACGGAACAGCGCTGGCACAGAACGACAACATCGTAGAAGTCGTTTATGACGGCACAACGGCGACGGTAAGCGTGGCCGACAATGTGGCGCAGTATCTGACCGTCAACCAGCAGGGGGCTCACGTCTCTATCGCACAGAGCGACTCCCTCGCCACCGAGATTACCTACAGGCTGAGCGGCACGACGACCGATGGCGAGTTCTACATGTCGGGCTCTTACAAGGCCACCATTGAACTCAACGGCTTGACGTTGACCAATGCCACTCCAGTGTATAGCGGCGCAGCCTTGCACATCCAGAACGGCAAACGCATCAACGTGAAGGTCGTCACTGGCACCACCAACACCCTGGCCGATGCCGCCACAGGCTCTCAAAAGGGCTGCCTGTATGTGAAGGGGCACGCCGAGTTCAAGCAACAAGGCACCCTTAACGTGGTGGGCAACGTGAAGCACGCCATCAAAGCAGGCGAGTACATCAGCCTGAAGAACGCCACCCTTAACATCACTTCGGCGGTGGGCGACGGCATCTCCTGCAACCAGTATTTCCTCATGGAGAGCGGTACCATTAACATCAGCGGCACAGGTGACGACGGCATTCAGTGCGACCTTGAGGGCGACTCCGCCACCGCCATCACCGAAGACCACGAGGATGAAGACAGCGGTAACATCTACATCAGCGGTGGCACCGTCAGCATCAACTGCGCAGCCATTGCCGCCAAAGGCATCAAATGCGCAGGCGACATGTTCATTACCGACGACCCCGTCATCAATATCACTACTTCTGGGAAAGGTGCTTGGGACGAGGACGACCTGGAGACCAAAGCGGCTTGCGGCCTGAGTGCCGACGGCGACATCAACATCAGTGGCGGCACCATCACGCTTGTTGCCACTGGCTCGGGCGGCAAGGGCATGAAATGCGACAGTGTCCTGACCATCAGCGGCGGTGATATCACAGTCACCACCTCCGGTGGTCTCTACTACAACAACGGCACAACAGAGAATACCAACTACACAGGCAACACCGACCACATCAGCAGCGACTACTACTCCTCGCCCAAGGGCATCAAGGCAGGCGTGAAGACACAGGTGGGCAACAGCTACACCTATGGTGGCGGCATCGTCATCAGCGGTGGCAAAATTAAGGTGACCACCTCTGGCTATAACGGTGAGGGTATCGAGAGCAAGAACTACCTCAATATCTCAGGTGGCGAGATTTATGTCAACGCATACGACGACGGCATCAACTCGGCACAGAACCTGACTGTTACCGGTGGCTATGTCTATTCGCACTCTAACAACAATGACGGCATTGACGCCAACGGCAATGTCTATCTCAATGGAGGTTTGGTGTATGCTATCGGCTCGCGTTCGCCGGAACTGGGCATCGACGCCAACAGTGAGGAGGGCAAAAAGGTCTTCATCAACGGCGGCACCGTCATTGCTGTCGGCGGAGTAGAAAATGGCAGCTCGATTTCGCAGGCCACCTATCGCAGCTCGTCGGTGAGTGGCAACACTTGGTATGGGCTCTCCTACGGCGACGAAGTGATTGCCTTCTACGTTCCACAGGTCAGCATTGGTGGTGGTCACGGCGGTGGCGGTCACGGCCCCGGAGGCGGCAACTCGTCGGGTATGGTTATTTCCGTTCCCACAACTCCTACGCTCAAGAGTGGCGTTACGGCCAGTGGCACCGGCATCTTCGAGAACAACTGCTATCTAAATGCAACCGTCAGTGGCGGCACTACGGTATCGCTGACCCACATCGGCGGCACCGTGGGCATTGACAGCGTTCAGCCGGTGCAGACATCGGGCGACCCGCGTGTGTTCACCCTCAACGGCCGATACCTTGGCATCGAAGTTCCTGCCACATTCCGCGGTGTCTACATCCATAACGGCAAGAAACACATCAAATTATACTGAGCCACTCAGGGTTCTCCACGAGTCTCGCATGTTTTTTACCTCCACGTATCTCGCGTATCACAAGTATTATCAATCCGTGTAATACGCGTGATACGTGGAGGTTGTATAATCCGTATAATATGCGTGATTATCTGCTTCTTGGCTGGAGGCTGCGGCGGTAGTCGCTGGGCGACTGGCCGAGGTGCTTGGTGCAGTAGCGGCTGAAGTAGGAGAGGGAGGAGAAATTCATGCGGTCGGCTATCTGCGATAGCGAGAGACGCTCGTCGTTGAGGTATTTCTTCAGGATGGGTACGGTGGCGCGGTCGATGAAGCTGCTGACGCTGTGTCCTGTCACGCGCTTGACGGTGGCGGAAAGATACTTGGTCGAGACGTTCAGCCGTTGGGCATAGTAGCTCACTTCGCGCTCCGTGCGGCTGATGCCTGTAGAGAGCATGTCCGTCAATTGTCTGACGATATAGGCCGTGCGGTCGCTGTGAGTATCGGTGGTCTCGCGCCGGGCATGGAGTTCGAAGATGTCGTATATCATTGTCAGGCAGAGGCTTCCCATCATTTCGCGGTAGAACAGCAGATAGCGGTCGTTAAGACGGTCTCTCAGGCGGTGGAAATCCTCCAGCATGATGGCCGCCTGGCGGTCATCGACTTTAATGACGGGATTCTGGTTGAGGCTGATGCTGCCCCCGATGCTGTAGTTGTTCGATGGCAGCAACCCACCAAGGAACTTGTTGTCAGCAGCGAACCACTCTACCTGCATACCCGGAGCAGCGGCGATATTCTTCGCCCTTGTCGGATTCGGCATCACCACCAGGTCGTTCTTCACGATGTGGTAGCACTTCCCGTTGAACACAAAACTGCCTTCCCCCGCCGTGCACAGCAGGTGCATGCAGGTGTGCCCCAGCTCCGGCGCGTTCAAGCCCAGGAAATCCGTCGAGTATAGAAAGTCGGTCTTCATGCCAACAATAACGCAGTATTTTTATGTTTATTGTGAAAAGTCTGATACTTTTTGTGAAATAGTCATTCGAAAAAATGGTTGTAATTTTGCAGCGTGATTTAGTATAAATAAGTTTTAAATAACAATCAAAACAACAAATACTTATGCAAGAAATAATCGTTGACCCGAGACTGACAACTGCCGAAGAACATGCCGAAGGCGTGCGTCAAGCGCAGGTGCTTTTCAAGTTGAACCACACGATGCCCTATACAGACGAGTACAACGCGTTGGTGTGCGAGCTCTTCGGCGACAACCTCGGAGAAGGGGGTTGGGTGATGCCCGGATTGACCGGTGTGTGTTTCGACCGCGTAAAGATTGGGTGCGGTGTGATGATTATGAACAACTGCCTGATGATGGCACGTGGAGGCATCACCATTGACGATGGCGCCATGATTGCCGCCAACGCCCAGCTTATCTCCAACAACCACGACCTGCACGACCGCCAGTTGCTCATCTGCAAGCCCGTCCATATCGGCAAGAATGTCTGGGTGGGCGCAGGCGCCACCATTCTGCCGGGTGTGACCATTGGAGAGAACGCTGTGGTGGCCGCCGGAGCAGTGGTGACCAAAGATGTGGCCCCGAACACCATTGTGGGAGGCAATCCCGCCAAGTTTATCAAAGAAATTCCTGAAAAACAATAATCAATTATCAATACAATTATGGAATACATTAAATTATCCAATGACGTCGAGATGCCCTTGCTGGGTTACGGCGTTTTTCAAGTGTCGCCCGCTGAGTGCGAGCGTTGTGTCAGCGATGCACTGAGTGTTGGCTACCGGCTGATAGACACAGCACAAGCGTATGCCAACGAAGAAGGTGTGGGTAACGCCTGGCGCAAAAGTGGACTGAAACGCGAGGAGGTTTTCCTCGTGACAAAGGTGTGGATAGCGAACAACGGAGAGGAAAAGGCAGCCAAGAGTATCGACGAGAGCCTGCGTAAGTTGCAGACGGATTACATCGACCTGCTTCTCATCCATCAGGCGTACGGCGACGTGTTCGGCACGTGGCGGGCGATGGAGAAAGCCTATAGCGACGGCAAGGTGCGCGCCATCGGAGTGAGCAACTTCCAGTCGGGCCGTTTCTTCGACTTCGCCCATTATGTAGACGTAAAGCCGATGGTGAACCAGCTGCAATGCAATACTCTCATACAGCAGACAGCTATAGAGCCGATACTTGCTGAATTCGGAACACGTTTGATGGCTTGGGGGCCGCTCGGCGGACAAGGAGTCGATGGCATCGTGAAGAGTGAAGAACTTGCCGCCATAGGCGCCAAGTATGGCAAAAGTGCCGCTCAGGTAGCCCTCCGGTGGCTGACCCAGCGAGGTGTTGTGGCCATCCCCAAGTCCAGCCACAAAGAACGTATGGCGCAGAATTTCGACATCTTCGACTTCACCCTGACGGATGACGATATGAAGAGTATTGCCAAATTAAACCAGCACGACACGGGCACGATTGACTTCGGCGACCCGCAGTTTGTGAAGTATCTGATTGAAAATTACGGATAAAAACATTAACCCAATACTATTTACAATGAAAAGAATCGCATTATTCGCCGCTGCGGCACTGCTGCTGGTCGGCTGCAAACAGAAACAGGAAACTCCCGAACCCGTACAGGAACCCCAAGGCTCGGTGGTGTACATGACCAAGGAAATCAGCCCCGAGGCGCTGATTAATGTCTACAAGGCGCTCGGTGTGCCGGCAGAGGGCCGTGTGGCCGTGAAGATTTCCACCGGCGAGGCCGGCAACAACAACCACCTGAAGGCCGAGCTCATCGGACCGCTGGTGCAGCTGGTGAACGGCAAAATCGTGGAGTGCAACACCGCCTACGCGGGCAAGCGCATGAACACCAAAGACCACCTGAAGGTCATCGAGGAGCACGGCTTCAATACCATTGGCGGAGTGGACATCATGGATGCCGACGGCGAAATCAAAATCCCCGTGCGCGACACTACCTATATGCACTACAACATCGTGGGCAAGAACCTGCAGAACTACGACTTCATGATCAACCTCGCCCACTTCAAGGGCCACCAGATGGGCGGCTTCGGCGGCGTGCTGAAGAACGCCAGCATCGGTGTCGCCTCGCGCAACGGCAAGACCTACATCCACACCAATGGCCAGAGCGAGGACTACACCCACCTCTGGGACTACATCCAGCCGGAGAACCAAGACAAATTCCTCGAGTGCATGGCCACTGCTGCCGCCGCAGTGCACGACTATTTCAAGGGTAAGGTTATCTACATTGCAGTGATGAACAACATGAGCATCGACTGCGACTGTAACGGCAATCCCACCCCTGTGGCACTCAAGGATATGGGCATCCTGGCCAGCACCGACCCCGTGGCCCTCGACCAGGCCTGCATCGACCTCGTCCTCAGTCAGGAGCAGACGGCTGACAACGATGTCGCCTCCATGAAAGAGCGCATAGAGAGCCGTCACGGCATCCACACCGTCGAACACGCCGAGAAGATCGGCCTCGGCAGCCGCAAGTATAAGCTGGTCTCCATCGACGGAAAGGAGTGAAACCCTAAGGTAGGCTCAATATCCTTCCGTAGCAGCAAAGCCATCCGCCTTGGGAGCCACACCTCCCTGACGGATGGCTCTTTATGTTGCACGATTTGTTCCCGGATGGCACAATATTTTCGGGGAGTTGACGTTAGATAACCAAATCAGTTTTGGTTAATCCAAATAATTGTTGTATCTTTGCAAATCGAAATATAAAACCAAGGGGCAAACTGCTACTCATACTCCAAATCAACCGCCTCATTGACCAGGTTTTCGACGGCAAGAAGATACAAGTCAAACGAATAAAATAAACCGATATGTGCAAATATAAAGACACCAACCTTGGAATCAAGAAGCTCGACTTTGGGCTGAAGCGCGGCATGATGGCCGTCTATCTCACCGACGGCCGTGTGGTGATGGTACCCGTGGGTATGTTTCCCGACATCAAGCGTCTCACCAGCAAGCAGCGCGACGAGTGGATGATACTGGACGACCAGTATTTCACCTTTGAGCACGACAGCCGCATCTATTCCGTCAAAGACGTACTGCATATATAACCATAATGCCCTATTCCGAAGCTCCAGTGAAGCTTTGGAAATACGCAGAAGAGCTATTGTGCGTCGCTATCCCTTTTTGTTTTTAATTCATTTGCCTCTCTACCGACGTAAACACTCTATAAATACAAAATCATTTTGCCAATCCGTTAATTCTTCGTACCTTTGCACTTGTAAATAACAACAGATATGGAAACCGTTGCAAACATAAACAACACAAGTACTAAGCCTTTTCGGATAGTCGAAGCCCATCAAAGCACCCCACAGGTGGAGGCCACGCCCAAAGAGCGGCTGCACACCGTCGAGGAGTTTATTGACAAGTTGGAACAGGCTGTGCTGGAGAGGCTATGAAGGTCTACACGGTCAGAATCCTTGACACTGTTTTTGCCGACATTGGCGACATTGCCGACTATATTGTTGCCGTCAGCACACCAGAACACGCGGCCAAATATGCGCGGCAGCTGCAGGCTGAGCAATGGTGCGAGGCCGTTTTGCAATGCTGTAAATGCGTTTTGCAGTGGTGCGAGGCCATTTTGCAGCCGTGCAACGCCCGATGCAATGGTGCGAGACCGATTTACACGACTGCAAGAGGGTTTTGCAATGGTGCGAGGCGAAATTGCACGGAAACGGTAAATTTTCGCCGCCTCGCGGGCAATAAAAACCGCAGGGTGGCGTTTGTTATTTGCACAATCAAAAAAGCAAAGATAATGATAGACATAACAGATTTCGACAAAGTGGATGTACGCGCAGGTACCGTCATTGCGGTGAAGGAAAACAAGAAGGCGAGGCATCCTGCCTACGACGTGACAGTTGACCTCGGCGAGGAAATCGGCCTCAAGCACTCGTCGGCGCAAATCACCACCCTTTACACACCAGACGACCTTGTCGGCACACAGGTGATATGCTGTGTGAATTTACAGCCGATGCACATCGGCTCGGTGAAGAGCGAAGTGCGCATCCTCGGCAGCGACTCCAAACAAGGTGTCGTGCTGCTGCGTCCGACGCAGGAGGTGAAAAACGGAGATAGGGTGTTCTGAATGGGTATTGGTACGGAAGAGATGCAACAAATATTTCTGAATTTGGTGTTAATCTTTTATGATTATGAAAAAGGTTCCTAGATACATAAAACAGTTTATGGGTGCGGACTTCCGCGCCATAGAGGGCGTAGATGTATGTTTTGAATTGTCAGATTATAAAGATCACGATTTTGAATGTGGTGTTGAGAACAGGCCAGGGTGTTATATCATTTCTTCTCCAGACAGGCAAATAGAATATGCAAATGGGAAGAAAAGTCCCGTTTTGTATATTGGATGCTCTGATAAATTGTTTCGCAGGCTACACGACGAACACTATTTGAAACATTACAAGTTGCTTGCAGAAGATAAAAACTGGGGGTTGGGAAAGACATATATTACAATGATGTCTAACAAATATCAATATATGCTGTATTATGGTTGTCACGTAGATGTGTTTTACTGCAAAGGTACCCAACTTTGCAAAAACTTTGAAAGTTCGCTCCTGGCAAGTTTTTACGAAAAATTCAGATGCACACCTGTAGGTAATTCCGCTCGTTCGTATCGAATTGAAAGAGAATGACAGGTCTCTTGTTATCCATTAATTAACCATTATATGTCGTAAATCAGAAAATATATGAAAGATACCAATACCGACAACGCAAGGAAAGTAACTATCAACATTGTAAAGGCCAACATTTTCGCTATTGTGCTGATGGTTGCGAGTGCCGTTGTACTGATAGTGCCCTATTGCCTGATATGGGGTGGCAAATGGAAAACGGGAGGTGTGGAACGTTTTTTCGATTCGTTCTTCTCCAACGGGGTGGTTTTCCTGGTGGCAATGCTTGTGGGCGTTGTGGTGCACGAGCTGAAGGCGGCGCGCGAGAAGCTGGACGGGCACTATCGCGCGTTCATCACCTACCTCAACGCGGTGCAGGAGCTGCATCCCGAGGAGAGCCTGTCGAAGGCGGCGCAGTTCTACAACGCCGACCTGGCGAAAATCGAGCTGCAATACCAGCAGAGCCGCAAGAAAGGCGGCAAAGACGACGACCCCACGCCGGAACCGGAGACTGAAGAGGCAATCTGATTCGGAAACGGACAGAATGGGGGCGGCCCCGCCGGATGGCGGGGCCGCCCTCGTCGTTTTTATTGCGG
>JAEEGF010428033.1_pt1 | contig 17771 bp, 15 predicted proteins | sample 9134171 | NCBI WGS metagenome assembly JAEEGF01 (sample SAMN16246542, study PRJNA631951) | gut metagenome | biome: gut microbiome; feature: rumen; material: AP-attached | host: Bos | place: Iran: Karaj | collected 2018-10 | reverse complement strand
TGGAACAGATATTCTTAGCGGAAGTATCTGCTACACATACAGACAGACCGTGAGAAACTAAACTCCTCAAAATATTATATCCAACGCGATTCCAACAATACGTAACCAGGACATCGCATCTATCTACGAGCATATATGTATTATATGAATTAACCTCAGATTTAGAACGCAAAGATGATAGCAAAATATTATTCAAGCATTAAACAACACCTACTCAAAATACCAACACTATTTATACTTCTTCTTAAAGGTCATCATGAATATGATACAATAATAGCAAGTCAATGTAAGCAAAATAAAGAAAACAGTATTCCCAATCATACCAGTACGTAGTAAGAGATTATTAGTCAAATGATAATCAATAAGCCTAAGTATTTCAAGTACAAGATTGTTAATGCAAAGAATGGCGAGTGTATGACTTCCTATAAAGAGGAACTTCTCATTTATGAATCCTGATATAGCATCACATTTACTACAAAGATATATCAAGACAACTGAAAGGCCCAAACCGTCTATCAAATAAAGAATCGGATTATTAAAACAAGCGAATGAAGCAAACCCGTTACTGTAGCCACCAATTAGACATAACAGAATTAAAACCATGGCGCTTCGCCAATCCATCCAACCTAATAGTTCTCGACTCGCAATAATATACCCCCCTGCGATGAACAAAACGCCCATTATGGTCTTAACGACCAATGCATAAGGCCAAGGAACTCCATCAAAGCGTACCATGATACAGAGCAAGAAAAGAATTCCAATAAGGATCAAATAGAAACTCGGTCGTTTGAAATAAGAAAAAAGAACAAGAAATAAACCTTCTGCAAAAAAATACACTGGCAGGAACCATAGAGAATCTATCCCCTGGAGAGTAATGATACGGATGAGATTTCTCGACAGATTAGTCTCACTCCCAGATAACAAGCCCAATCCAGCATAGAATGCTATCATGACTATTCCTGTTAAGAAATATGGGACTCCTAATTGCCTAACTCTTTTTTTTAGATTCTCGGAAAGAGGAGTCCCTGCCTTAGACATCCCTGCGCCATATTTAAGCCAAACCAGGAACCCGCATATTACAAAAAAGAGAGGCATTACAAATGCCTGAAGCTCTTGCCGAAAAAGATTATGCTGCGGAATGCTATGCTGATAGAGCATTAACAGGATGCCGATACCTTTCGCTAAATCCAGATATTTAACCCTTTCTCCCACTATAAAAAAACAGAAAATACGGAAGTCGATGGTACAGCTTAAACCAATACACGATGGCTAAAAAAAAAGGTGTATCTCGATAGTAAAAGATTCAAACCACATATTGCAACCGCAACAAATCAAACCAGAAAGCATATTCAAGATCTGACGGTACACGCAAAGCGATAACCTATACTACCGAATTGTAGAAGCCAGATAAGCAATCCCAAACATACCCCTGCTCATAATGAGCAGCTATATACTCCCTCGAAACCGAAGCCATCGATCCCCGCTTCTCTGGATTGTCCAGCATCCACTTCATCGCCTCATACAATGCGTCAGCATCGTGAGAAGGAACAATCAGTCCGTTGAAGCCATCCTTAATGATCTCCCGAGACCCGTTTATGTCGGTCACAATGCACGGAAGTCCCATCGCACCCGCTTCAAGGACCGTGTTCGGGAACCCTTCCCGGTAACTAGGGAAAACAAAGCAGTCCGATGCCGCATAATGAGCCAGCAGATCGTCGCCTGTCTGCCTTCCCACATATTGGATCCGTCCATCGTTATAAATGGCATCTTTCGTGGAATCATCAACAGGGTCCAGACTATCCTCGAAAGCCCCGACTATAAACAATCTTACCTGTGGATAATCAAGTGACAATCTCCGGAAAGCAGTGACCAACTCATTGATTCCCTTGTCTCGAACAATCCGGCCGACAAAAAGGAAAGTAAAGCTTCCCGGGTCTCGCAACGAAGCAGCCTTATCCTCCACCTCCGGTCGCCTGGAATAATAATCCATATCAATCCCGCGCACATTACCGAACCCCAAGACTTTCAATGACTTGCGAGTTATCCTATTGGTAATGAGATCATTCTTCACGCCCTCTCCCTCTGGGATTATATGGGTCGAACAGGCGCAAGTAATCCTGTCCGTGAGCATAAGGATCCTTTTCTTCAAACCAGTTGCTGTCGGGAAGACAAGACCGGTAAACGTATGAACTCGTACAGGCACCCTCGTCATCCACGCCGCCATCATGCACAATAACCCAGCCTTCGGCGTAATACTGTGGACCATGTCAGGTCTTTCCTTGCGGAACACCTTAACAAGGGCCAGCAAAGATTTGAGGTCCTTGAAGACAGAGATGTGCCTCTCCATCGGGACTGCGATCGTCCGCACTTCTTCACGCCTTCCGACAAGATCCAAAGCCTCGCCCGGAGAAGAAAGAGCTATGACATCATAGTCCTCTGACAGTTCCTTCAGCAACCCCTTGCAGAATGCCTCCAGGGATTGAGGAACTGTGGATGAGCGGATTATCTTCTTACGGCTATTCATTGGTTAGAAAGAGACGAACTCTGCTTGTAGATACAATCAAGAGTCTGTCGATAAGCCTCGATGTCATTGTATTTGTGCGATTTCTCAAGAGAATCAGACGACATCTTCTCAAATAAAGACTCCGATGAGACCAAGTCAATTATCCTCTCAGCTAAAACAGAATCTTCGTCAGACAAGAAGCCATTCTCTCCATCGGTAATAACATCTACTATCCCCCCAACAGGTGTACTTACAACCGGAATTCCAAGAGCTTGTGCTTCTAGGATACTCATTGGAGTGCCTTCCATTATAGAGGTCATTACCATAACCTTCGATGATTTCAAGATGCCAGAAGGATTAGGAATAAAACCAGTAAAAGAGACATTGCCATCAAGGCCCAATCTGTGACATTCTGCCTTTGTCTGTTCTTCCATATCTCCGGAACCCACAATTGCCACTTTGACATCCGGAAGGACATCAGCGACTAATCTAAGGATATTCATCAAGCGGATCGGATCTTTCTCCGCGGACAGGCGTCCGACGTACACGACATCGCTACATAACAGGTTATCACCTGATTCCGAGCGTTGCTTTATATCATCCTCATCAATTACATTGTACAGGATAGTGCTATTCCGGCTTAATTGCTTATGGAAATAGTAATTCTCAAAAGCAGACTTAGACACCCATATTACATGCTTACACTTTAAGGAAGATAAGTAATAAAGCACAGAGCGGACAGACAGCTTATTATTCCCTTCAGCATTACAATGAATATGGCTGACAACGGGCAGATTCCCACTTATCAACGCTGACGCTAAAGTCGCCCTCATGTCATGAGCATGGATCAAGTCCGGTTTAAACTCCTTAATCGCCTTCTTGATCTGCTTTCTGCTGAATGATTCGAGTCCTATAAAACGGATATTCCTGCCTTCCACTTCCTCGCGGATCGGTCCTTCAGGCGAGCAATAAGCCATTTCATAATCGGGATTCCCAGAAAACAAACCGATTATCTGACAAGCAACATTCTCAGCCCCGGAGAATCTGTTCGTTGGCAATAAATGAAGAACTCTCATATCAAGAGGAACTTAGCTGATACTCATTGCTGCACCTTTCTTTACCTGATGTCTTGTATAAAGATAGAGAGCCGCACCAAAAGGCAAAGCGATAAAAGTCAGTACTGGATGGGAGTTTGAGAAAAACTCATTCCGTTTCCCTGCCCTTATACAGTGAGAAACATAATGGATACAAGAACGGAATCTGGACGAGACCGATTTCTGCATACGCATCTCACTTTTCCGGAAGAACATAAAACCATTCGGATTGTTCCAGTACTGCCTGAACATACCGTAACTAGAGCCATCCGGCTGATAGTCAACGATCACCAATGGCTCGTTCAATACCAGCAACTTGTAGTCCTGGTCAATCAGGTGGTATTTATATGCCAATCCGAAGTATTTCTCTCCTTCGAAAATAGGATACTCAGGATATTTCTTGATTACTTCTGTCCGATAGACAAGCTTCTTGTCACCGCGGCCACCGTTATCATAGAAACCGCTGAGCGTTGTCATCTCCATCCCTTCCGGGAAGCCGGTTCCTATGAGCTTTCCATTTGTATCAACATCCAATCCGATAATTCCGGCATATTCCTCTGATCCTCTTTCTCTCCAGGAGCTTATTATCTTCTCGACAGCATCTTCAGGCATATAGTCGTCAGAGTCTATGCAAACATTTAGCTCCGTCTCTATGTTTCTATACGCAGTATTATGCGCCCCGTGCATCCCCTGGTTATCCTGATAGATATACTTGATATCCATCTTACCTTCATTTATCCATTCAGCGACCATATTCCCGGTTCCGTCCGAAGAACCATCATCAACGATCAGCCATATGAAATCCTTGCAACTCTGACGCAGCAAGCTCTCATAAGTTCTCGGAAGGGTATGACGCCGGTTGAATGCAGGTGTAAATACCGTCAATATCGGATTCGACATCTCGAATAATCTAATCTACAGGATACACGATATACTTCGCGGTTGGAGATGATTCCTGAGGAATAATCTTTCCCGGATTGCCAATCACAATCGAGTTGTCCGGGACATCGAAATTAATAAATGCTCCCGGGGCAATCAATACATTGTTGCCGATCTTGCAATTACCGATGATGATGGAGTTGGCATTCATGCAGACATTGTCACCAATTACCGGAGTCCCGGCTCTCATTCCCTGCGCATTACCGATAAGGCAACCCTGGGAGATATTGAAATTCTTCCCGATGATAGCATTGGGATTGACCACGATCGCACCGAAATGGACAACCCTAAAGCCTGGACCGATAGAAGTAGAATAAGGAATCTGGATATGAGTAATATATGATGTAATCTTAAGGAACAGAAACCTCAACGGGAGAAGTATCCTACTGCCATATTTGCACTTCCGCATGAAATGGATATATGTATATCCAGGCACAAAAAAGAAGTACCGCAAACGAACTGCTAGCGATTTAGATCTGGGCCCTTCGTACCTGAACAAATCTTTTCTCAACACTTCCATCGTTTACTTTCCGATTAAGAACAACACTAACGTAAATGCATAATGCCCAAGCATAATCAAACCAGTATTTCGCCCTTGTGTCCTTTTCCATATTGGCAGCTTCAATAGAGGATATGACATCACAATTGGATAAAGGAACCAAGAAAGATATGCGAACCTGTTTGAGAACGATGCCCTGATTACCATAATCCAGAAAGCATTGGCAAATATATATGTACCGAGCAGTAGTAGATACGTCCTATTATAGAATCTCTTCCTGAAAATCAGATACCATCCCATCACAATCGGGACACAACTATACAGGAGAAAATCCCATCGGAAACCCACAGAAGAAAACTGTTCCATAGTCTCCTCCTCAGCATGTAGGTATTCGTCCATTCTGTCATCGAAACCCAATGATACAAAGAAACTCTCTATTTGGCTTCCTTCAGCAAGGCTCAATAGAATAGACCCTACCCAGAAGATAAACATTACCCGAGGATTCTTAATGAATAGCGCCATCAACATACATATAACAGGAAGCACAGTAGATTTGTGGCACCCGATTGCAAGCAAACAAAGGATAACACATATAATCTTATCTCTGGTATTGCCTTGTACCAGTGAGAGTGCCAAGATGATAAGACTGCAGGCCATTCCATTTCGAATTCCATTTACTCCATAAGAGAAAAAGGAGAATGCAGCAAAGCAGAATAGCATCATTATACCACTATTATTGCCCGCAAGTTTTCTGCAAGCTAAATAGATAGGAACAACATAGATGACTTCAATTATCAAAAAGAAAAATGAGACATCCATCACCTTTGAACAGTGAAACATGATGGAATTGAAGATAATCTCACCACCAGGGATAACGTCTCTAAAAGAAGATGCATCTCTCAGCAGTTCGTACATATATGCGTAGTTCACAGTATCTCCGAATGCCGAGGAGATCGGTCTTAATCCAACAATCAGGATAAAAGCAACTGTCAGTAGAAAAATACCGCCTATTCTACTTCTGTTTTGCAATAATCCATAAGAAGTTAGCGGTTTAATTCTAAAATAGTTGATGATTGTGAAAATAAACACAATCGCCAAAAACAACGGCTGATATAATTCAGGACTGAATAACCTCATAATTACTACTTAAGAAATGATCTGACTCGCCTTTTCAATCTTAATAACAAACGGTCTTTCCATGAAAGCCATGAAGCAGAATACCAATGAATGGATCTTGTGTTTTCGGTGATGACCAATTCTCCATTCTTGCTATTGTATGGGTTGAAGTAATCTGTAGGGTAGATGTCAATGCCGGCGATAGTTTCGATTCTGTCGTTGAGACCTTGCAAGCCATTATCGATAAAGAAATGCGAAATCATTGGAATCATAGAATAATGATTGATCACATTATTATCTTCATAAAAAGACAACCCGTCATATTCATCCAGAAATACCCGATACACTTGATTCGCTTTTTCAGCTGCTATTCCCAATCCAGGAGCCACGGCAATACTACCGATACCATTAAGACAGAATGTCTCCAGGCCCATGAACGGTCCCTTTTCAATGATATCATCCATCGGTTTAATCACCTCGACATCTGTATCGAAGTAAACTCCTCCGCAGTGATAGAGAATCCAAAAACGCGCATAATCACTTACGAAGGCATATTTCTTGGCTTCATAAGCTTGTTGAGTATACGGGATGATATTCACATCAAAGTTATCCTCATTCCACTCTTTGATCTCATAATCCGGGAAGAACTTCTTCCAGCTTGCTATGCACTTCAGCGCCGACTTCGGCAATGGATTACGCCCGAACCAACAATAGTGTATTATCTTAGGTATCATGATCAAACGAACTAAGCGATAAGAGATTCTAGCTTATCACTCTCGCTCACATTTCCAAAACCATTATTCCTCTCAAAATCAATCAGATTCCTCTGACGATCGACATCTCTTATCAAACTCACAATTTCCTTTGCACATCCTTCATTTTCCAGCGGCACGATGACTCCGTCAACCCCATCCCTGACCTGGCTTCTGGCAGTCGCATAGTCTGTGATAACAACTGGCTTGCACAGGATCTGTGCTTCCCGTACCGTTACCGATTTCCCTTCGTATCTAGAAGGCTGGACATAGATGTCACAAGCCTTGATGTAAGGATATGGATTCGCCTTCTTCCCAAGGATTATGACATTGTTCTCCATTCCGGCCTCGGCAATCTTCCTCTTGATCAATGGCTCAACTCCCCCATATCCAATAAGGTACCATTTAACAGGACAGCCTGCCTCTATTATCCTTCTGCAGATGTCCGGAACATTGTCATAGTTCTTGGCTTCGCAAAACCTGCCGACGGAAAGGAGTATAGTTACCCCATCTTCCTTTTTCATTTCGAGAGAAACGACCTCCTCAGGAATTAGCTGTGCCCTTTCCCTGACGAACTCAGGAGAGAGGATATTCTCTATTTCGACGATCTTCGGCTCCAGGGATGAGAATCTACCGACAAATGCCTTGGTCACCTCAGGAGAAATGGACACAATATGATTGAACGCACTCCAAACCGGAAGCTCCATACCCGTATTCACGTCAATACGGGAATAATCCGTATGGATCCAGGCTGCTTTCTTTTTCGCCTTCACCTTATCAAGAACGATGTTGTGAGGCGTCAGGAAACTGATCGCAAGATCATATTCACCAAGGTACTCCAACGACGGTAGACATGGCGATACCGCCGAAAACACATACTGCAGCACTGCCGAACCTTCTTCCGGATGCTTTCGCCTGACGTATCTATGGAACTGCCACTTAGCCTTAAGCCTGGCGAAAGCAATCTTCCAATAGCCATCCCTGACCACATCCTTCAAAGGTCTTTCTATCTGAGCATATTCAGGTATCTCAGGGATAAGATTAACCTCCTTAGGGATGAATTCCATCAAATCTCCCTTGTGGCTGTACACGAACAAGTCAACATCATACTTGCTGTAATCCAGTGATTGCAGCAAGCCGATGAGGCTGATTTCAGCCCCGCCGAGTTCGAGGTAATGGATGGCGATAAAGAGTCTATGCTTCAATTGAGTTGCTTAAAGAAATGATATAATCTTTCTGAAATACGAGCGGAGTACTTCGAAAAACAAGTAGCCAGGAGAAGCCTCTGATTCTTATTAATAAAATCATTCCTGATAAAAGAATGATAGTTCGACCGGATACAGTCCATAATCATTTCCCTCTCCGTCTCATACTGAGAATCAGCATTATTCTCGTAAATTAAGAACAATAACTTAAGACAAGTGCCAGCGAGATGTGAATCCGCAAGTAACTTATACTGAGGATAATCAACTCTCACCCAGTCACTTACTTCCTTCACATTATAGAACTCATCAAACTTACGTTTACTTAACTGTATCTTGGATAGACTATCGGGACGATCAGTTCGGTGATAAAAACAAATATCAAGATACTGGACATAATTGGCTTTATTAAACAGCCGATAATTGAATAGATAATCCTCCGATATTGTCTTTTCTGGGAATCTTATATCTCCTATCAATTCTTTACTGATTAATTTGCAAATTGGCCCCCACCAACTGCCCTCCAATAGGCACCTAACAGCCTCGTTGCCACCAAAAATCTGATTCCCCACCTGGTTTTTCATATCAGCTGGGACACGAGTCTGAACTATTTGAATTTTAGGATTATCACGAATGACATAAATCATTCTATCAATCATATCAGGTTCTATCCAATCATCACTGTCGACAAACATTAGATAATCCCCATGTGAAACTTCAATTCCAACATTCCGAGCAGCAGATGCGCCTCCATTCTGTTGTGATATGAGCCTTACCCTATTATCACTATTATAGTAATTCTTGCAGATCTCGTATGACTCATCTGTTGAGCCATCATCTACCAACACTAATTCAATGTCTGCACATCGCTGATTAAGACATGAGTCGATACAACGGCTTAAGTATTTCTCTGTATTGTATACAGGCACCACAATAGAGATTATCATATTACCCAGATTCACATTACTTTCTCCTTTGTCCAGACCATAACTGACTATTTAATACGTTGCCATTTATGGTTACTTCAAATCCTCCGCCTATTCTTTTCAAAATGAGACCTTAAAAACTCTTTCAGTAACCATAAGATATGCACTATAGGCACGAACAAAATACATCACCAAAGAAAAAAATGGGGTACTCTTAAGAAGACATACAACACTGTACAACTACAGCAATATGTATATAACAAATACGCATACTGGCGATGTGATTAATCCTTGTATTCCAGCATCTTTGAGAAGGGATTATTATATAATTGTAAAAGCTACCTGTAAACGACAGTTTAGCAATAACTACAGAGGGGCTATGACCCGACTTCTTATCTTACAATCCCTGCTTTAATAATATCCTGCATCAAAATACTACCTACCACCACATCGTTTCTATCAATCACTGGCAAACATGTGATCCTGAAATCATTCATCATCTGTAGTGCATTAACTGCCATCTCGTCAGCATAAATCCATTTTGGGGATTTGGTCATTACCTCATCCACACGTATGCCATAGACATTGACTCCATTCTCCAGCATTCTACGAAGGTCACCGTCAGTAATAATCCCCTTCAGAACCATCATCTCATCAACGACTGTCACCATACTAAGTCCCTTACAACTCATCTCAACTATCGCTTCCCTTAGACTTGATCCAATAGCAACAACTGCATTATCAGCGCCACTATGCATTAAATGAGATACTTTAACAAGTAGTTTCTTCCCAAGCGAACCAGCAGGATGGTGAAGCCCATAATCCTCCTTGGTATAATTCTTAACTATGGATGCAGTGACTGCCAAAGCATCTCCTAACACAAGCAAGGATGTAGTGCTTGACGTTGGGGCCAGATGCATATAACAAGCCTCCTCAAAATGAGGGAAAATAAAATGATAATTACACTGCTTGACAAGTGTTGACTTCGGATTCCCAGTTATTGCCACAGTTACACATCCTATCTCGATAAGAGGTGGCAGAAGCCTAGTTATCTCCTCACTCTCCCCACTATAGCTCAACATTAACAATATATCATCTCGAGTCAGCATACCAAGATCACCATGTTGAGCCTCTGCAGGATGCATAAAAAAGGAAGGGGTCCCAAGACTAGCAAGGGTCGATGCAATTTTAGCTCCTATATGACCGGGTTTACCCATTCCCGTTATAACTACCTTGCCTTTGCAAGTGAGTATCAGGGAAAAAACAGCATTGAAGTCTTCACCGAGAGAATCTCTTGTCGCTTCAAGAGCTGCAATCTCTTGATTAAATACTCGACGCGCTTCTTTTAAAACATCAATTTCTTCCATCTCGTCAATTAACAGCGTTATAAACCATAATTAGTTTAGCCAACAATCTCTCCATCTCATCCAAAGGAACCATGTTCGGCCCGTCTGAGAGTGCTCTGTCTGGATCAGGATGAGTCTCCATGAAAAGGCCATCAACCCCTGCAGCAATAGCCGCCTTTGCCAAGACTTCTACGTACTGTCTGTTCCCTCCTGTAGTTCTACCATTTCCTCCTGGTAATTGTACACTATGTGTAGCATCGAATAATACGGGCACACCGAAAGATTTCATAATCGGAATACTCGTCATATCAACAACGAGTCTATTATATCCGAATGAAGTTCCTCTTTCGCAAAGCATTATTTTGTTGTTACCACTCGCCCTTACTTTTTCAACACAATTTTTCATGTCCCAGGGAGCCATAAACTGAGCCTTCTTGATATTGACGATTTTCCCCGTTCTAGCAGCGGCAACTAACAAATCAGTTTGTCTACACAGAAATGCGGGAATTTGTATGATATCACAAACCTCTGCAGCTAAAGATGCCTGCCAAGGCTCATGAATATCTGTACAGATACCGATGCCAATTCTTTGTTTTACAGATGTAAGAATCTTTAAGCCTTCCTCAACACCAGGCCCTCGGAATGAATCAATAGAGGTCCTGTTTGCTTTATCAAAAGAAGCCTTAAAATGGTAAGGGACACCCAGACGTCTTGTAATATCAGCCATCTTAGATGCTATCGTGAAGACTTGCTCTTCAGATTCAATGACGCAAGGTCCTGCAATAAGACTGAACATACTTACTCAACTAATCCATTATCAATCATATACTGCTCAACTGCTACACGATCCTTTGGTGTATCGACAGAGAGCGTCTTACAATGGGCATTAATGTAATAACAGTCTTTTCTATTCTCAATAAAGCGGAAAGAATCATTCTCCTCAATCTTCTCTATTGGACCCCGTGGAGTGGAATGATAATACTCCAATGCCCTAGGAGAAAAAGCGCCGACTCCCACGAACTTTTGGAATACATAGTTCATATCTCCCTTTGGGAATGGAATAGGAGCCCTTGAGATAAATAGACAAATCCCTTCAGAATTTGTAACAATTTTTAGATTCGTGGGATCAACGACCTCTACTGGATTGGAAAAATCAGTCATCAAATTAGAAACATAGAACCCATTAGCAGGGATTCTCTCCGGAATACACTTCACTATGTCACGAGCCATCACTAATGGTTCATCACCATTAATCATAACATACAAGTCAGCATCAACCAAATGAGAGACTTCCCACAGCCGTTCAGTCGCCGTTTCACAGTCAGATGAAGTCATCAACACCTTCGCTCCAAATCCTTCAGCAGCAGTCCTGATTTCTTCGCTATCAGTCGCCACATAGACCTCCTCAAAACACTCTACTTCCATACTATGTTTCCAAACCCAATAGACCATTGGTTTTCCACAAATCAGCGCTAAAGGCTTGTTGCTAAAACGTGTGGATCCACCACGCGCTGGGATCATTCCAATAATTCTCATAATTCAACTCTATAAACTACAATAACTTACAAGACTCAGATACTCTTCCGATTAGAGATACGGGTGGTTTGAATTTGGCTTCAAAACGCCAGAAGAAGCACCATGGGCTTACTCACTATCTTCATCCTATCTCGGGGCCTATCTGACAGGTTCTCTTCCAGAGGGCGGAATAACCGTGATCTTTATTTGAATCAGCATGTAACTCCTATTTGCATTCCAGAGCGAAATCTTCTTAGCACTCATTCCACAGCAAAATAACTCTAAACAGCAATATTGGGTCATTAAAACAACAAATCAAACGATAACCTAGTAAAAACATCCAGTTCCCCTCCTCTCGTTGAATTTATAATTCTTACGCCTCGCTTCTGTGCGAATGATTTAATCGCATAAAAATCCAAAGTACTCTTTTCAACATTTGGTATATAAAGATTGTGCTTGTCCTTATTGTATTCCTCAGAGAAATAATCTTTAGCAGTAGAATCGACAATAATCTCCCCTCTTGAGTTTATGCTCGTATGAAAATGGTGATCCACACCTATTAGATAAATGTCTTTAATACCCATATACATTGCAATCTGAATTGCAGTAATTACCACAGTATTTGAATTTATTATACACTTATCAATTCTATCACTAAATATAGGACGATCAGGATCTGGACGATTCTTAAGATGAAAGATTAATGCATCTTCGACATCGATTCCATAATACCATTGAAACTCGGCAGGGATGAACTTGATTAGTGCTGGGATCTTGCAAACTTCGCTTTGGCAACCTAGCAACATCTTATCATCCTGAGAAACGTAATACGTTGGCCTCCACGAGGTTTCGGGGAAAATATGATATATTCGATTGAATGCAAAAGTAATCTCTCTATTCGCATCCAAAATACTCAAATCATTTGGTTTTAAACTAGGTCCATTACCTATTATAAAACAACGCTCGCCATTATGAATACCATGAAGCCGCCTCAACCTCTTTCCTTCAGGGAAAAGATTAAAATGCTCTGCTTTTATATGCAAATATCGAGCTTCTATTGAATCCACAATCCGTATCATCACTAATAATCAACGCAAATGAATCAAGTCCTTTACAATCGCCTTTTCATAATCATTCATGAGAATCATCCAACATATTATCAGATAGATAACTGAATAGACAACTATTCCCATCAGCAATACTGGAAGTTGATAATAATCAACAAGATACTTCCCTATCAGCAAAGCGCCAACCGATAATAAGAATGATACTAAATATATAGGAGACAAGTTTCTCCAGAAACGAGCAACTTGGAGCCCAATTATCTTTGAATAAAACCTATTCATAATTAGTCCCGGACCGATAATTAGCGCAATGCCCGACACCATTGCAGCGCCTATAACTCCAATACGATGAATAAAGATCCAAGTCCCTATGACATTTAATAGAGCAATCCCCAAATAGACTAACGAACGGAAACGATGTCGGTTCTCCGCGACTACGACGTTAAGAAAAACGCTCTGTACAATAGGTATCAAGTACGGAATCATCACCAAAAGTGCAACCCAATACGATTCAAAAAAGGAGTCTCCTGCGTAGAAATGTATAAATGGTTTGCCAAAAGCAATGAACCCTGATACGATGAGGCCTATAACCAAAGCTTGTATCCGACCTATCCTTATTCCGAAATCCGTCAACTCATCGGCAGAGGCTCCGGAAAAGACCATTTTGTTTGTACGGGGTGCCATCAATCCGGAGATACCCACAGCCACAGTCAGGACAATTCCGCTGAAAACAGTCCCGATATTGTAAACCGCAACACCTTCCGTCGACAGAGCCGGCACAGCACCTATCAGCGCCATATCTGTCGCCCCATACAGTTTATCAACTATCTCCCCTATGAAAATCCATAGCGCGAATATCATTATCTCTTTCACAAAACCTTTCTTTGGCTTAGTGAAGCGAGGTCTGATATTAAGGTAGGATTTAGAATAATTCAAATAAAGCACCCTGATGACTAACTGGATGACAAGGGAGGATATGGCCATCCCGATTGAGGCATATCCCAGATAGAGGACCAGCAGATTTACCAGAGGAATAAGACAGGTAGATGCTATATTCATCCACTGTATGAACACGAAGCGTTCATTCGCAGTTACCACGGAAACATAGGGAGATATCAGCAATGTAAGAGCTGTATTCAAAGCCATGATGCCGATCAGAATCCTCATCCTGAACACCTCATCCACAGACAAGGAAGACCCGTACCAAAGGTTGACACACAGTAGGAGGACCGCCCCAATAATAAGCGACGCCATTGCAACAATACGGAAAAACATCACGAACAGGCCAAGTACCCGTTCTTCACCCTCCGTACCTTCTTCTTCCCTCGCTTTAATAAGGTAACGCGTAACAGCTGTTCCCATACCCAAAGAAACGAGTGAAATGTATCCTGCCAGTGAAGAAGACAGTTTATACAATCCATACTCGCTCTGACCCAGCAGCGAGAGCATTATCGGAGTATATAATACCGGAATCAATGCCCCAAGACCGATATTGAGATAATTGAGTATGACTCCAGCCCTCAGCTGACTGTGGTTCTCCGAACTACTGCCCATTCAACAATCTATGGAACTTCAACATAACATACTCCGGAGAGAACTCATCCAAAACAGACTGATATCCCTGCTCACGTATCGAATTAATCCTTTCTCTATCCATTGAGCTGACTGAAATAACCCCATCTGCGATTGATTCTGCCCCTTTACCAATAAGGAAACCATTTTGCCCATCCATGATATATGATGCCGGCCCAATAGAGCGTACCACAAGGCAAGGTTTCTTCAAAGCCATCGCCTCCAGAACAGAAATGCACAAGGATTCTACGTGAGAAGGATGGACATACAAATCCGCGTATTTAAGGAACGGATATGGATTAGTCAAGTTACCTGTAAAAACAATTCTATCATCAAGGTGACGGCCGACAATCTTGTCGGAAAGAGATGACATTTCCGGTCCATCTCCAACAATATACCACACAAAATCTATCTTCCCAACCAGCAAAGAAGCAGCATCAATAACATCTTCCACGTGTTTCTCGGCGGAGAGTCTGCTCAACGTAACTATTCTGAACCTATTGTCTAAACCGAAAGGATCGTCACAACCAGCCATCTGATTGATCCAGGCTACATCAATGATATTCGGTACTACCTCTAGGCGGCTTTTCGGAATATTGAAAGCATCATGCAATAAAACCTTACAGCCACTGGAAACCGTAACGACTCGGTCGCATGAGCCCAGAAGCTTCATAAGGTACTGCCTGTCTTTACCTGATTGCGTTACCTCTCCATGATGCCACCAGCAGATCTTTTTATCTGCCTTGACAACATAAGAGGCAATCTCTGCGTAATGACCAGGCCGGAAAGCAATCGCGACATCATAATGACTCTTCACTGGTAACAGAGTTCTCAACAACTTAAGGAGAGCAGGACCGGATATCCTTGAAACAGTCTGTATCGATCTGTATATGACATCGCTGATATTCCCCTCTCGAAAAGCCTTCAGAAGGAAAGACCCGAAAGGGCCTTCCAATTGTCTGAGATCTTTCTGGATAAGTCTGACTTGTCCAGGAACCAACTGACGATAGTCTCCCCCTCCCTCAAGCAGCAGGAGATCAACATCGAATGAATCGTAGTCAATCCAACGTAGCAGGTCAATCAGAGCCTTTTCTGCTCCGCCGACATTCAGATGCCCATTGACAAACAGGATTGACTTTTTCTCGTTCATCTGGCGACTCTGTTATCCGACTGATAAACAACCGTCCGAGTATGTCTCCCCAATGATTGATTCGATCCGGCCTTGTTGTCACGGACAAACACGATACGAGTCAAATACTTGAAGCCATGCTTCTGAAGCCCTTCATCATAATCGGAAAGACGCCAGGAGCTGAGCGATAAAGGAGACGACGAGAAACTGTTATCATGGATGTTACAGAACACGTTGTTGTACAGGCACACCGGAGCATCTGAAACATTGTCGTGAAAGTCGACGGTATAGACCCCCAACAGAATCTTGCCTATCGTCTCAGAATCGCGTGAGAACGAGCATCCATAAATCACAAGGTCCTTGGCAAAGCTATCTTCAAAGTCGATATGATAATTTGTTCCTCCAATCAGATACAGGGGTATTGTCTTTCCTGAATAGTTTTTCAAATTCTTATGCTTTTGAAAAACACAGTCACGGATCGTAACCGCATTTGACCCACCTGATATTCCTCCTCGGTGATTGTCTGCAAAACGACACTTCTCTATAACGACATCGCTGCTGATCAACTCGGAAACAGTCAGACTAAGCTGAAGTCCATCCTTTCCCGCACCCTCATCATATGATGACTTGATCCTTAAACCAGTTTCTTCTCTGCTCAGGACTATCGTTTCAAGGTATGATGACCTGATAGTACGGAGTGGGGCATTAGTCGACTTGGCGGCGTTATAAGTCAGGATTTCAATGTTATGATAAGGGTTGATGAGCCTTGTATAACCCTGATTGTTATTTACGGAACATGCCCCTTTAGCAGCGATTCTCTGAACGACCTTCATCCCTTGATATTCAGGATACGCGTAGAGCTTGATTCGAAAATAGTCTGTAATGGTGGTATGATCTTTATCTCCCGCGACAGGTAATGATTTGCCAGGAGATACCCGCCCTATACCTTGATATCTCCCATCATAGCTCTTCCAAAAACCACCTGACTGCCAACATATAATACCATCAGCCATAAATGATTGAATATCGAGGTGATGTATTCTGATGTTATGACAATGCCCGGATATATTGATTCCACATGAGCTTTCCACAGCCTTTTCTCTCTCATCATCATAATCCCTCAGTTTACGGTCTCCTACCAAGTATCCATTATGAATCTGCAAGTTGATGCAGGCAGCAAGAAAAAACAACGATCCTCCCTGAACATATGGCTTATCACCATTCAAGCTGTAATACTTGGACTTTCGTTTACTGTCCAAGACAAGATACGATGATGAACCTCCAAGATCGATATCGAATCTATCAATATCCTGGATCAAGATGACAGGTCCCTCTTCCGGATTCTTATTATCAGTCGTCCTCGGTGTAAAGCAGTAGTCGTTCTTCGGGAAGCGAATACCATCATATCCGTTCTTGTACGCCCATTGGATGGCGTTGGTGAAGCCCACGCCGTTGTTGTACATCAGGTCGTACTGCTTATCGGAATAATGGCCGTTGGAGCCTTTCTTCTGGTACCCGGGAGTAATGCCGAACTTCTTGAGGTCAACCGTATAGACCCTCTTCGGAGCTGTCGTATCCCAAGGGAACAGAGGTTCTTCAGTCGCTCCCCATAGGTCCACAAGGGTTTCATAGTAAGTACCCGAGACCTTGACTCTGTTCAGTTTCGTCTGCTTGGAGATGGCATAGACCGGGGTGACACGGGTATCGTCAAAGACCAGTGCGCCGTTGCTCAATGATCCACTCTCCAGGTCGAGAACGCTGCCATAAGGCATCCGGATGGTTTTTCCGCCGAGATCGAAACTGCCTTTTATGACATATCGCCTCAGCTTTTGGCTCACCATATCCTGAGTCAGGGTCTTCCCTTTCCCACCTTCGAGCACAACCCATTCTACACCGGATATGTCCTGACGTTTTGTCCCGTCAGGACCGGTGTAGTACTTCCATGGGCCGGAATTGCTCGCTTTATTGGGAACTGATTTGGAATCTAAATCCCCAAGAAGTTCATCGAGGGAAATGCTTCTGGTAGAGCTGCCGGGGGCAGTTGCTTTCGTCTGTTTAGCCACTTGGGTTCCAGGTTTCTTTCCCGACTGAACATCACCGGTATTCTTCACGGA
>JAEEGF010285790.1_pt1 | contig 17771 bp, 10 predicted proteins | sample 9134171 | NCBI WGS metagenome assembly JAEEGF01 (sample SAMN16246542, study PRJNA631951) | gut metagenome | biome: gut microbiome; feature: rumen; material: AP-attached | host: Bos | place: Iran: Karaj | collected 2018-10 | reverse complement strand
GCTATTATTCCACTATAAAAGAGAAAATTCAACCTTATTTCAGGTCTTTTTTCATGTTCTTTCTTATAATTAGAGAAAAATTTTTCTCTTATTTAAAGGGGATGATAATATGGCTTTTAAGAATTATCCACACGACGATTTATCGAGATTTGGGAACAGGCTTCTAGATTTAATGACGCAGACCGAGTTTGATACAGCCCCAAAACTTGCGGCAGAATTATATCGGCAGCACTTAGTCACAGTAAAGCGAAAAAGGACGACGGAATTCGCTAGCTCAGATGATATCAAGAAATATGCCATTGGAAGTATAAAAAAGAAAATCGAAGCTCACATCAATGCCGATACCCCAGTTAAGCTTCAGGGTGAATTTGTCATCGCTTATTGTGATTTATTCCATTGCTCTGCGGATTATTTATTTGGACGAACCACTGTAAAGACACCGGATATCACCGTTCGTTCTATCTGTGAAGAGACCGGATTGTCCGAGGATGCTGTACAAGTGCTCATTAATAGCAAAGCAGACGATCTCCCCTTGGGGGATTGGCGCTCCTTTCTGCTTGAGCCAGAGCCATTCTTTTCTATCAATCATGATTGGGATTCCATGTGTTCCGAGATGATAGACTACGCAATTAAACTCGGTCGTCTTGAAGGAAAAAAGTGGGCAATAGAAACACTTGAATTAGACAGCATCCAGAAGTCATTAGAAGAAGTAGAGATTAAAACGCTAGAAAAAACTACTTCACGGCATTATGATGCCATATATGGCCTGCTGGCAAAAATATCTCGAGATGTTTCACTTGTTTTTGAGAATCAAACTCAGGCCATACTAGAGCTAGATAACCTAAAAGAGCACTCGTTAAAGAAAGAAAAACAGTATTTTTATAACTTCCTTGCATATCAGGCCGACAAAGCTCAAAAGGAAAAGCCATTTAAATTTAAAGAACACGATCTATAACGAGATGGAAAATATAGGCAAATAAATGACAGCTAAGGAGCCGACACAAAGGCTCCAATATTTCAGTCACTCTCAGAAAATCTATGACCATTTTTCACCCATTAAATAGGAGTCATAATCACCTTATCTTTCGCCACTTTTTCGCCCCAATTCGAATTCCTTTTTTTGTTTTTAAATATCCTATAAAGTGAATAATCTTTACTTTCATTATTCATATGCTCTATAATACTCTTTGATAGACTTAAGTTTTGGTTTTCAAAATAGTTCGAATCCCTCCTTCTCCGCCAAACAAAAAGCCTCTTTTGTCTATCAAAAGGCAGAAGAGGCTTTTCTCTGTCAGATACCAATTACATAAAACCCACAACTCAATTTGCTGTTTTTATATAAATGAATGAAGGAGAATCACCCATGACCAATCAGGAAAAACTCAAGGAACTGTTTGCCATACTCGATGAGCTGGACGCCTATGAACGGGTGTGCGGAAAGATACAGTTTGATATGGAGTGCTGTGCTCCGCCCGACGGCATGGCTAAGGCCGGAGAGGACATGGCTGTATTAGGAAAGCAGATCCATCGGCTTACGCATGATCCGCACTATACTCAGCTTCTCTGCGATCTGCATTCCGACAGTGAAGGCCTGACCCCGATTCAGAAAAAAACCATTGAACATCTTTATGATGACTATGCCCGGGAAAAGAACATCTCTGCCGACCTGTCCTATGAAATGGACATGGCGGCCAGCCACTCCTACAGCGATTGGCTGACTGCGAAGCAGAACTGTGATTTTTCCCGTTTTCGTGATTCTTTAGCCTCCCTCATCCGGTACTGCCGTATGGCCATCGATCTGCGGGACAGCCATCCCGCGGGATATTACAACACATGCCTTGATGACCTTGAGAAGGGTATGGATGAGCAGCAGCTCGATGCCTTTTTCGGTGCCATTAAGACACGCATCGTGCCGCTGCTGAAAAGAGTGCAGGCCGAAAGAAAACCAGTCCGGGAAGACTTCCTTTCGAGGCCAGTTCCGATTCCTCAGCAGGAGGCTTTTTCCCGCTGGCTGTTGGAGCAGGAAGGACTGAAACAGAGTGCTCTTGTCCTCATGACAACGGAGCATCCGTTTACGACCAACTTCGGTCCGGAGGATGTGCGCGTCACTACCCATTATTATGAGGATCACTTTATATCCAGTATCTTTTCGACCCTCCACGAAGGCGGGCATGCGCTCTTCATGCAGAACGAGCCCTCGGAGGTATATGAAAACCACTGTGCCGAGCGCATGACCAACGGCATGCACGAAACCATCTCCCGCTTTTTTGAGAATCTTGTCGGCAGGAGTGAAGCCTTTGTTCACTTTATGCTCCCGAAACTCCGGGAAATCACGGGCGGCACCTTTTCGGATATCTCAGAACGGGAATTCTATGAGGCTGTCAACATCTCCCGCCCAAGCCTGGTCCGGACTGAAGCAGATGAACTGAGTTACTGTCTTCATATCATGGTGCGCTATGAACTGGAGAAAGCGTTCGTCAACGGCACCATCTCCGTTGACGAGATTCCTGCTCTGTGGAACGCTAAATATAAAGAATACCTTGGTCTGGATGTTCCGAATGATTCAGTCGGATGCCTGCAGGATGTTCACTGGTCCGGATGCCCCTTCGGATATTTCCCGTCCTATGCTCTGGGCAATGCTTACGGTGCTCAGATCCTGCACCGGATGAAGCAGGACCTCGATGTGGATGCCACGATTCGGACCGGAGAACTCTCCCGTATCGCCGAATGGCTGAAAGAGCGTGTTTTCTCCATCGCTTCTCTCAGCACTCCCGACGAATGGATCCGCGGTATCACCGGAGAACCGCTCAACGCAAACTACTACCTCGACTATTTGGAGAATAAATACAAGACTCTCTATGCCCTGAACTGATCTTTTGATATAAGCCTAGCAGGAAACCGACCACGTGGCCGGTTTCCTGTTTTTTATTATGAAAAGCCGCAAAAAAGATGTTCTCTTTTAGACAAAATATGTTATAATGTATATTGGGTTAATGTATAATGTCTAACTATTGTCTTTTTTATCCTGAATAAATGGGAGAACACGAATATGAAAGCCTGGCTTCGAAGCGTTTATGGCGCGATCTTTGCCTCACTGCTCACGATCGCGCTCAACGGAAACGTATACGCGGATACGGAAAACCAAGTTCTTCCCGACGAAGCGCCTACCCAGATCATCGAACCGGAGGTGCCGACGGAAGCTGTTCCGGCTGCTTTCGTTGACGAAGCAGTTGTTTCTGAACCATCCGCTCCCCCGCCTGCTGCCGAAGCTGCAGTTTCGGCAGCGGAACCGACAGTGCAGAACACCGCAGTGGGAACGGAGCAGACAGCTGGTCCCACCACTGAGACGGATACTCCCGATGAAACGCAGGCGGCAGATTCACCCGTTTCGGATGCGGGTATCACAGAGGAACAGGAACAGAAAGAAATGCCCGGAGAGATGCCGGAGGTGCAGACGCAGGCAGATGCTGCCTCTCTTGAGCACACAGTGCAGGCAGAATTTCCAGCCGAGGATGATGCAGCTGCAGATACCCTCGACTCAGAAACAGTGAAAGGAGATTCCTCTGCAGACGATACGGCAGCTGAACTCTCCGGCGAAGAAGCCGTGGCTTCCGACGCATCAGCGGAAAGCTCTGATGACGGAGAGGCACCAGCTGAAGAATCGAATGCGGATCTTTCTGCGCTGATGGCTGTCGCAGAAAACGAAACTGCAGATGAAACCTTCTCCGCTGACAGTAAAGAGGAAGCTGTTACAGAAGGGGAACCGACGCGTGGTAATTCATCCTCCGACACTTCACTTACCAGGACGAAGAGCGGCATCTATGTGATGGTCAATCATTCCGGTCAGGAGAAACTGGAAGCGCAGGGCGACATCACCATTCTTGCCGCCGGCGTCAACCGGGTCTCTTCCATCTCCGGCACCGGGAAAGTGCGGATCGCCGGGACTGGCATCCTGCTTGTGGATGATCTTCAGGGGAGCCTGGAACTGCTGACTTTGACCGATATCTACAAGGAGGGCAGCACCGCTGTTTTTGTCCAACTGGAAGGCAACAGATATCAGCTGGTAAACGGAGCTGTCCCCGGCATTCTCGATGAGGAATACCGGATCGATAACTGCACGCTGATCATCCCCGACGGCGGGAATCTGCTTCTCTGCGGAACAGGCGCCGAGAAGCTTTCGGACGGCAGGGTGGTCTACTATCACGGAACGGATCACAGTTACGAAGCCGTCGACTTCCAAAACGTGATGGAGATGACCGGAAAGCTGACCATCGCCGAAAAAGCGGAGCTGATCATACAGCAGGGCGGCTCTGTTACCCTGGAAAATCTGAAGACACTCGGGCACGGCGACATTGCGGACGACGGCCGCCGTCATCCGACGCTTTCGATCGAAGACGGAGGCAGCCTTACTGTGAACGGAACGGTCGGCAACGACGGTATTGTATGGGTCAGCGGAAATTCTGCGCTGTCCGGCAGCGGCAGTATCAAGACCAACAGGCTGTCCATCGGTGATCCTTCCGCTATTCAGAACTCCCAGGTGTCTCTTTCCGCCGGTCGCCTGTATCTCTATGGCAGCGGAACGATCTCCGGGCTGACGATCCAGAATACGAGGGTAGATGTGGGCGGCGGCATTCTCAGCGTCACAGGACTTGTCTCTTCCGGCAACAGCATGATGGTCCTGCCCAGTTCTTCTGAGCTGGACATCGCAAAAGTCGACGGAACGCTTGCACTGTACGTTAATTACATTAATACCGGTGATGCCGACTCCGATCCTGATCAGCATGACAGCGAAAAGGTCATCATCAGCGTCAGCGGCACTGATATTCAGGGCACCGGCTCGATCAGCTTCGAATCCGGTCTTTATGCATTGCAGGCGGGAACAGAGCTGAACAAAGTGACTGTTTCCAATGCAGTAGGCGGCACAGTTTTTGACTATGCGGGAACTCTTCCGTCATCGCTGTTCCCGCTGCACATGCAGCCGGAAAACCTGCCATATCCGACCGCCCAGGGAGGCCAGATGATCATTCCCGTCGCAGCTGCTTCGGTCAACAACTACGGAGATTATTCTACTCTTAGAAAGACATTTTCCGATTTTCTTCAAGTTACAGCGACAGTTTCTGAGACGGAAGGCGAGAAGACCGTGCTGCTGGATCTGGACAAGCTGAAACAGGATCTGATTGAAAAAGCCGATGAACTGAATGGCACGATCATCGTGGAATTTCTGCGAAAAGGTGCCGACGGTACGCTTTATTCGGACAGTTGCCCGATGAACAGTCTCAGTGGCTCGGTCAACGCGGATGATCTCTGCCTGATCCGAATCATTGCCGAAACGCTCTGGATCCATACGGAACCTGACAGTGAATCCACCATGACAGGCATGATCTATACCGGCAGCGGGATCCTCGGCGGCGGTGCCGGAAACGTAAACTTCGGAACGCCCGGTTCCGATCCGGAAAACAGCGGAGATCCTGAGGACGATAACGGGAACGGCAACGGCGGCGAGAAGCAGCCGGAGAAGGAAAAAGAAAAGGAAAAGAAGAAGCCGCAGGAAAACAAAGAGAAAACGGAAACCGCCGTGACAGGGCTGCAGGTCTGGGCAACACAGGAAGCCAGCGCCTATGCTCTTCATGCAAAGACCGGAGATCGTGAGATCTCCCGGCTGGACGGGGATGTGGACGTGTTCCTGGATTACACCCCGGTCGCACAGAGCGCGGGAAAAACCATCTATGTTATTTTCCGTGACGCCGACGGCAGATTCATTGCTTTCCGTGCAAGCTACGGACAGCTCACAGGCAAACTTCATTTCCGTACAAATCAGCTCGGCAGATTCGTTATTGTGAGCTTTGATTTTGACGGAGAAGAGTTTTCCGACGCCTTCTATGAAGCGCTTGCCGCGCTCCCTGAGATCGCCGCACTAAGCTGATACAATAGTTTTTTAGTCTGAGTAATCAGATGCACGATACTTGCCTTTTCCAGTCCGTTTGAATGGGAGGTTATTAGATATGAAAGCATGGCTTCGAAGCGTTTACGGCGCGATCTTTGCCTCACTGCTCACGATCGCGCTCAATGGAAATGTATACGCAGAAACAGAAGATCCAGCATTTCCCGATGAAGCGCCTACCCAGATCATTGAACCGGAGGTGCCGGCTTCTTCCGACGGCCTCTCTACCCCGGTGACGGCGTCGGAACCTGCTCCGGCTGCGCCTGCTGCCATTGCGAAAGCTGATGTTTCGGTACCCACTGCTCCCCCAGCTGCGGCAGAAGCTTCCATATCGGCAGCGGAACCGGACCAGGCAGCTGTTCCCGCAACCGAGATAGAAACGGCTGATGATACACAGGCGATAGATACACCTGTTTCGGATACGGGCGCCACAGAAGAAACGGAACAGAAAGAAGTGCCCGCAGAGGCGCCGGAAACACAGGCACCTGCAGATGCTGCCTCTTCTGAGGACACTACACCGGCAGAGATTCCCACTGAGGACGATGCAGCTGCAGATGACCTCTACGAAAAAGCTGTGAAAGAGGACCTCGTCGAAGGCGCTGCTGAAGATGAGTTTTCCATTGAGGAGGCAAAGCTTCCGGACTCATCGGATGAAAGCTCAATCGGCGAGGACACAAAGGATGCAGAGCTCCCTGCGCTGATGGCTGCTGCCACCGACGAGACTGCCGCCGAAAGCCTCACCGTTAACGGCGAAGAGGAAGCTGTCACTGCAGCAGAGCCGCTCCGCGGAGATTCTTCCTCCGACACCACGTTTACCCGGACGGAAGACGGCATCTACATCATGGTCAATCATTCCGGCGAAGAGAAACTGAACGCGGAAGGCGACATCACCATTCTCGCGGCGGGCATCAACAAAATCTCTTCCATCTCCGGCACCGGGAAAGTGCGGATCGCCGGGACGGGTATCCTGCTGGTAGACAGCCTTCAGGGGAACCTGGAGCTGCTTACCCTGACCGACATCTACGATGAGGGCAGCACTGCCGTCTTTGTCAGGCAGGCCGGCACCACCAGCACCTATCAGCTTGTCAACGGCACTGTTCCCGGCATTCTCGACGAGGAATACCGGATCGAGGGCTGCACGCTGGTCGTCCCCAGCGGCGGGAATCTGCTTCTCTGCGGGACGGGCGCAGAGCCGCTTTCGGACGGTACCGTTGCCTACTACCACGGAACGGAGCACGGTTACAAAGCCGAAGACGCTGATAATGTGATGGAAACATCCGGAAAACTGACCATTGCCGAAAAGGCGGCACTGATCATCAAAAAGGGAGCCTCGGTGATCCTGGAGGATCTGTGGAGCCTCGGGGGAACGTTCACGGAAGATTTTACACGCCGGCCGATGATCATCACGGAAAGTGACGGCAGGCTGGCCGTGGACGGAACGGTCGGCAGCGGCGGCATCATCGAGCTGGGAGCCGATTCTGTTCTGTCCGGGAGCGGCAGCATCACCACTTACATGCTGACCGTCGGTGATCCTTCCGTTCTTGAAGGCTCCGGCGTGTCGCTGTCCATGCAGGATCTTTTCCTGAATGGCAACGGCGAGATCGCCAATATGACGATCCACGACACCGCAGTCCATCCGGAGAGCAGCTCTGTCAAGCTTACCGGCCTTGTTACAACCGGAAACAGCGTGATCGTGCTCCCTTACGGTTCTGAGCTGAACATCGCAAAGGTTGACGGGACTCTTACTCTTCGACAGCAAATCTCATATGATTACTTTGGTGGTTATAGTGATAGTTACAGTGAAAATTCCCGGTGCATCGTCAGTGGGGACCTTCAGGGGAGCGGCCGGATCAGCTTTGAATCGGGAATCTTTGAACTGCCGTCGGGGACAAATCTGAACAAAGTAACTGTTTCCGATGATTTCGCACCTATCATATACGATTACGCGGGAGTTCTGAAAACGTCGCTGAACCCGCTGCGGATGCAGCCGGAGAACGTGCCGTCAAGGATAGAGAAAGACGGCATTGTATATATTCCGATCGTTGCCTCTCATTACCACGAAGAAGGACTGCAATATGGATTTCAAATTGCTGTTTTGCAGGAGTTTGCGGATTTTCTGAAAGCTCTGCGCGTACAAAAAGCAGAAATGCAAAGTCCATTTTCCACGTTCGTCGACTTGGGTCCTCTTCAGCAAGCTATAGAAGACTATCGGGACCATTTCATCTGTGAACATACAGACTGCTTTCCTACCGTTGAACTGTTATATCGGGACAAAAATGGCAAGCTTTATACCCGGTTTTTTTCCGAGGTAGGCGGTGATCTCAGTGCTGACGATCTGTATCTGATCCGGGTGATCTGGGCAAACCCTTCCTCCTATGTAGCGCCGGATTCCCCGTCCGTCCTGACAGGCATACATTATACCGGCAGCGGGATCCTCGGCGGCGACGGTGCCGGATCCGTAAATCTTGGAAATCCCATTTCCATTCCGACAGACAACGATGATGCCCCCAGCGATGACAACCATAATGACGATAACTCCAATGTTGACATCAACTCAGCAGATGATAACAAGCTGCAGGAAAACAAAGAGGATCCGGATACGGCTGTTGTACAGGCAACGGCTAAGCTGCAGGTCTGGGCAACGCAGGAAACCGGCGCCTATACTCTCCACGCAAAGATTGGGGACCGCATCGTTACCGGTCTGGACGGTTACATTGACGTATTTCTGGATTATACTCCTGCCCCACAGACTGCGGGGAAGTCCGTCTATGTTGTATTCCGTGATGCGGATGGAAAACTCGTCGCTTTCCGTGCGACTTACGGAGAGCTCAGCGGAAAGCTGCATTTCCGGACGAATCAGCTCGGAAAGTTTGTCATTCTGACTTTTGACTTTGACGGCGAAGAGTTTTCCGACGCTTTCTACAGAGCTTTGGAAGCATGCGCGGAGATCGCCGCACTGAACTGACAAAGGGAAAAAGATGGAAGAACAGTACGACATTTGCATTCTCTCGGTCAGGAGAGACGGTGAACTGGCGCAAAAACTGGCCGACAGCATCCGCTCTTACCGGCTTCCTCACGGGGTCAGTCTGCCGGAAGGTCTTGATTACAGGCGTATTCTGATCCGGCAGACGGAAGATCCGTTCGATGAAAAGGGCCGGCAGCGCCTTCGTGCCTGCCGCTTTCTGGCTCTGGTGTGTTCCCCGGAAACCAAAGACCACCCGGGCATTCTGGAGCGTGTCCGCTATTTCCGCCACACGCATGGCAAAGAGAATATCATTGCCATCCTGGCGGAGGGCGAACCGATCGACTCCTTTCCGGAGAGTTTTATCGAAAAGAAAAAAGTTCAGCACATTCTACCGGATATGTCCGTTGTCGAACGCATCGAGACCATTGAGCCGGTAGCCGCTGACCTTCGCGCGGACAGCAAACGCCGTTGGCGTGAAGTCCTGCGCTATGAGACCGTCCGCATCACCGCATCGGTCCTCGGGCTGCACCCGGACGCTCTCGAACAGCGTCACCGCAGCCGCCGCAGGCGGGCGGTCATCACCGCGCTTTCTGCAGTCGGCGCGGTCTGTCTGCTCATTGCCGCTCTTTTCCTGCGTCTGGGATATATAGCAAAGACGGAGGGCGACATCGCAGCACAGCAAACGCAGCTCAGCCTCGCCATTGCACACAGGACCATGGTGGATCTGCCCGCAGCCTTTGCGGATGAGCCGCAGGCGCTGGCCTACATCGACGAGGCCATTGAAAACGCCAGAGCGGATCTGGAAGACCTCGGGCTCGCGGGTCTTCTTGAAGAAGCGGGGGGTGATTGAGACGGAGTTTGCGTATGACGTATTCTTCAGTTACCGCCACAAACCGCTGGATGCGGAGATCACCCAGAAGACTTTCCACGCGCTTGAGAGTTACCGTCTCCCCGACGCGCTCCGCAAACGCGGCTATCCCGATATCCGGCGCGCTTTCCGTGACACGGAAGAGCTTCCCGTCAGCCGTATCCTGACCGATACCATTGACAAAGCCCTGCATTCCACCAACTGTCTGGTGGTCGTCTGTTCTCCCGATACCCCTTCTTCCGAATGGATCGACCGCGAGGTTGCCGTTTTCATAGAGATGGGCAGAGCTGATCATATCTATCCTCTGCTGATCAGCGGCGATCCCGAGCAGTCTTTTCCGCCTTCTCTGAAACTGGTGCCGGACATCATGGACCGCGTCATGGACATCCGGGTCGAAAACGGAAGCGTAAAAAAAATGATGGCGAAAGAAGAGACCGAACTGCTGCGAGTGATCGCCGGAGTCGTCGGCTGCAAAGAGGCAGAGCTTCTTCGGGAGCACAAACTGCGTAAAGTCCGGCGAGCCGCGGCGCGCGCCGTCACAGCGGCGGCAGTCTTCGCCGGCGTAGCGGTTGTATCCCTCAGCCTGATGAAACTGGCGCAGAGCTACCGGGAAACCAAAAACCGGCAGGAAGCGGCATCCATGCGCATCCTGAACGAGCTTACTTACGGTCTGCCCGACCATTTGACCAATGTTCCCGGCGCTTATGGGCGCATTGCGGGCATTTTGCAGCAGAACACCGCCGATATTGAGGAGGTTTTGGCCCTCTCCGCTGACAAAGAGAGCGCGGCGTTTGAGTCTGCGGCCAATTATGAAAAGCTCGCCAACGCGAGCACGGTTCTCGGCAGATATGAAGAAGCTCTTGATGCGCAGCAGACTGCCATTGCGCGTTATCAGGACCTGACGGAGCATGGCGCTGCGGGGAGCATGGAGAAACTCGCTTCCGCTTACAATAATCTGGGTATTCTTTTCCGTGCGGCCGGGCGCTACGCGGAGGCAGCGTCAGCCTTTGATACGGCTATATCCCGACAGCAGCTCGCCGAAGAAAACCGACAGCAGCTCGCCTATTTCTATCTGAACGCCGGCACAAATGCAATGGATTCCGGTGATCTTGCGCATGCGGAAAAGGACCTCGGTGAGAGCATCGCGCTTCTGCCCGATCCCGACAGCAACGAGGAACTGGAAACCGCCGTGAAAGCCCATATGAATGTCGGCATGCTGCAGTACCAGGCGGGACGGTATTCCGACGCTGAGGAACAGCTGCGTACTTCCTGCGCTCTTTGCGAGCAGCTGCTGGAATCGGTCGATTCCCTGCAGAACAGGAAGCTATGCGTTCAGGCGTTGGGCGATCTTGCACTTGTCCTGAGTGATTCCGGGCAATATGATGAGGCGGATAGCGTTTACGCAGAAGCCATTGCGATGGCGGAGCAACTTGCGGAGGACGAGGAAAACACTGACAATCAGAGAGTTCTGGCGGATCTCTGCAACAACCAGGCACGCAGCTATAAGACTCGGGGCGATAATGCCGCCGCAAACAGCATCTATACTCGCGCGGCGGACATATACCGCACTCTCAGTGAGAAAACGGGCTCTGATCTGGACCGGGCTGCATATGCTCTCAAGCTGATCAATCTCGGAGAGAACATTTTCAAGCAGCAGGACTACACACGTTCGCGCGCCTGTTTTGAAGAAGGCCTGCAGGTCTATCAGTCAGCCGTTGAGGGTCTCGGCGATCATGACAAGGCGCAGTACCATGCCTGGCTCTCCTATTACCTGCTGATCTTCGAGAGAGATTACGCCGCCTCTCTCGATGAGGCGCTCACAGCCCATCAGCTGCAGCCGGACAGCGATCTTGTGAACATGATTCTGGCTTACGCCTGTCTCTATAACGGCTATTACGACGATGCCGATATACTGTTCCGCGCAGTCGCAGCCATTGGCCAGGGCGAGATCGATATGATGCAGCGGGATCTTGACTCGCAGGAGCAGGCAGGGCTGTATTCCGAACATACACCGGCTGTTCGGGAACTGCTGAGCAGCATGTCCTGACAAGGAAATTCCATGCTCTCCGTTTCCGCGGAGAGCATGTCCTCTGAATCTCTGTTTAGAACAAATTCCCTATTTATTGAAGTCTTATCATTTGCGTGAAGGAGCTCGAAACCATGTTGTCATTCAGTGCGGTGATCCTGTCGGCAGCGCTGCTGCTGGCAATGATCCTGAATCTGGCACTTAAGCCGTCCTTCTCAGCCCGACTTACCCATGGATGTATGCTTCTCGCGGTCATCGGCGGGCTGATCTGGTACGGGTCAGGCATATACGAGATAACGGGAGACCTGGCGATCGCGGTGGTCCGTACACCGGTCATGGTGCTGCGTTCCTTTATCGGTGTCAACGAACTGGCCACGATCGCTTCCGCGCGTCTCGTGTCAACACGCGCAGGACTGTTCGGATTCTGGCTTGTGCATCTGATGGCTTTCTATTCCATGACAAGCGCAGTGCTTTCGACGCTCGGCGCCGAACTGCTGCGGCAGATTCGGTTTTTCCTCTCCCGGCAGGGCGATCTGACGCTGATCTTTGGCATCAATGAAGACAGCATCGCACTTGGCAGAGAATGTTATGCTTCCGGCGGCAGCGCAGTGGTCTTCGTGGCGGACAGCGTTTCCGCTGACGTTGTGAACGAACTGAATCTGGCTGGTATGTCGGTCCTCACCGGACCGGCTGTCTTTGCGGATGAAAAGAGCCTTCAGCGGCTCCACTTTCCGAAGCGGAAGCTCACCGTCTATGCTCTGGACAAGGTAGACGACAGAAACCTCTACTTCGCGCTCAGCCTTAAAGATGTTCTGGAAAAACAGCAGGTTCCGCCGGAAAATACCCGTGTAACTCTGCCCGGAGCAGAAGAGATCATCTGTCCCCTGCTCCAAGTGTCCGAGGAGAATTACGGCTTCGGTTATGTGAACGTGTTCGACCGCAGCATGCTGGCAGCGCGGGCTCTTGTCCATACGCTCCCGCCCTGGGAACTCATCTCTTTCGGGCCCGACGGTCGTGCAGAAGAGGACTTTTCGTGCGTCATTGCAGGTTTCGGATCTCATGGGCAGGCAGTTCTGAAACAGCTCGTTATGAACGGCCAGTTTGCGGGCTCTCAGTTCCGTGCTGCAGTCTTCTCTCCGAATTTTGAGAAGGAAGCCGGCTATCTTCTGTCCGACTGTCCCGAGCTTCTGAAGCGGTATGAGATCAGCAGTTTTCAGGAGGATGCACGAAGTATCGCGTTCTGTCATTTTATCGAAGAGCATCTCTCCACACTCAAACTGATCGTGATCGCCACCGGCGACGAGGACCGCAACCGTGAGATCTCCGACGACCTGATGCTGTTTCTCAAGCGGCGCAACGCGGAGAGTATCTGTGTGGTTCGCTGCGGCGACAATGGCGTATATTATCAGGAGCGCGCAGGCAGTCCCATTCAGACGACAAATATCTTTACACGCGCTTTTCTTTCGGCAGAGGATGCTGACCGCGGCGCGATCCTGCTCAACGCAAACTACGATACATCCGATCGCACCGACTGGGAAAAGTGGGTAAGCTGCGACAGTTTCAGCAAGATGTCCTCGCGCGCCTCGGCGGATTTTTCGCCTGCCTTCATCCGCGCTTCCGGCAGCACCCGTGAAGTGCTGCTTGCCGGAGCGTGGAAGCCTTCCGACGAAATGCTTCGCAATCTCGGCGAGACAGAACATCTGCGTTGGAACGCTTTCCACTTTGCAATGGGCTATCGGCCGATGAGCGAAAAAGAGTTTTCCGCCAATGCAGAACACTGGATCCGATGCCGTGAGGAAGGGGTCCCCTGCCGCGTCAACATCGTGAAAAACACCGCGGCACGCACCCATGCCTGCCTCATCGGCTGGGATGAACTTGACCGGCTCTCTGCCCGGGTAAGTGAGATCACCGAACGTACAGTCGATTATCGGCAGCTCGATATCAACAACGTGCTGATCCTGCCAACGCTCCTGCAGGCTGAGGAAGAGAGGAGAACAGAAAAATGAAACGCCATGGAAAACTGATCTTCTGTGCGATCACAGTCTACGTTCTTCTGCTCTTTCTGCTTGTGGCGGCAGAGTCGCACAGCGCCGACGCTACTATCCGCACTTTCTGGGATGCCATCTGGTTCTCCCTGATCACAATGACCACCGTAGGTTACGGCGATCTTTCACCGGTAACGCCGCTCGGACGCGTTCTCGGCCTGATCTTCGCCCTGTGCAGTATCGGCATCCTGGCCGCAGTGATCGGCATTGGTCTGCAGATCATCGGCAGCGAGTTTCTGCCGCGGCTTCGCCTCCGCTTCGGACGCAGTAAAAACTGGTTCTTTTTCAGTGAGGACGGCGCGGACGCTGCCGCACTGTCTGCCGCGCTGCGCTATGAAGACCGGGGCTGCCTGCTGATTTTCCCGGCGGGAGGCAGCAGGAGCGTCGGCGGGGAAAGAGTACTGCGGATGGACTGGACAGCAGAAGATGTCAGAAAGATACGAGGCGGCACGGATGGCGTTTCGCTCTTCTTCATGGGGCCGGATCCCTGCAAGAACTACACCGAAGCACTTGCGGCCTGCGAGGCAGGACTCAGATGTTACTGCATGGCAGATATCCGACCGGAGCATCCGCCGAAGGAACTGCAGCTTTTCAGCCCCTGCGAGGCAATGAGCCGCAGTTACTGGAAAGATTACCCTCTAAAAAAAGGCGAGAATCTGATATTGCTGATCGGGTGCGGGGAGGCGGGCAACGCACTGCTCGAGCGCGCGCTGCTGACCAACGTATTTGAAAACGGCAGGCGTATCGAATACCATGTGTTTGACGACACGGCGCATTTTGCCACACTGCATCCGGAACTGGTGAAAGCTCTCAGCAGCGGGCGACCGGATGAGGACGTCCTTGTTTTTCATACGGAAAACTGGATAGAAGCACGTGATCTGATTCAAAGAGCCGATCGTATTCTGCTCTGCTATGACCGGGATGAGGACAACCTCAAGGCTTGTGAGACGCTCAGAAGCTGGTTCGTCAGTACTGCAGCGCTGCATGTGCATCTGGCGGAATGTATGAACGAGTTCTGCTGTTTCGGCAGCCGCGAGCAAATCATGCGGCCGGAGTTCATCATGAAAGATGATCTCAACCGCTGTGCCAGGCTTATGAATGATATTTATAATGAAGGATCCGCGCTGCCGCGCAGATGGGAAGAACTCAGTCCCTTCCTGCGCCAGTCAAACATCGCAGCGGCAGATCACCTCATTGTCAAAGCCCGGTACCTGCTCGGCAACGATACACTCTCTGACCTTAGCAAAGATACCTGTGCGCAGGCGATAGCCTGCTGGGATGCCCTTCCCGCTGAGAAGCGTGATGAGTTGCTGAAAATGGAACACCGGCGCTGGGTGCGTTTCCATCAGTTCTATAATTGGAGCTATGCACCGGTGCGGGAAAACGGACAGCGCCGTCACCCGATGCTGCTCCCCTACGAGGAGCTGAGTGCAGAGGAGAAGGCAAAAGATGCCTACGCCTGGGAAATGCTGGGCAGGCTCTCGGAGCGGCAGTAATGAAGGCCTGCAAGAGACGCAACGCATAATACACATTTGATAAACGGAAGCAGACAGACGTTATGGATAATCACGATTCTGAAATGACCCGGCAGGAACCTGCCGTGACTGAACCCATACCGCAGAACACCAGAAGTATGCCCCTTCTCTCACTGCTTCTCGGACTCGTTCTGATCCTTGTTCTTCTTGCAGTCAGTATCGTAAATACAATGACCGTGAAACGCATGGCGGACCGGTTGGAGCAGTTGGAGAACAGGCTGGCTCAGCTGGAGACCCGGCTGGCTGAGATGCAGGAGGTACAGCAGGATATTGATGAGATGACAGAAGCAGCGGTTTTGGAGAATACATCTGCTTCAGCTGAAGAGAAGAGCATCATGCGCTCCATTGCCCATCGCGGTTTTTCCGTTGAAGCGCCGGAAAACACGCTCCCCTCTTTTCTGCTGGCATGGCAGCATGGCTTTCATTATGTGGAAGCCGACATCCAGTTTACTGCCGATGGCTGTCCGGTCCTCCTGCACGATATGTGGATCGACCGCACCAGCAACGGAAGCGGTCGGATCGACTGGATGACGCTGGAGCAGGTACGAGGTTATGACTTCGGTTCATGGATGTCGGAAGAGTATGCGGGCACGAAGATCCCCACCTTCGAAGAGTTTCTCAGGCTCTGCCAAAACCTGCAGCTTCATCCCTACATAGAGTTGAAAGTGGAAACTGTTACTCCTGAACGTGTGCCGACTCTGGTTGAAACAGTGAAGGATCTTGGCATGGAGGATAAGGTAAGCTGGATCTCCTTCTCACCTGCGCTTCTCGACGCTGTGCGGAGCTGTGATGAGAACGCGCGCCTTGGTTACCTGGTGGGAACCGTAGGCTATAACGAGATTACTGAGGCGATGCTGTTATTTACTGAGACGAACAGCGTTTTTATCGATTCCTCGGCTTATTCCGAACAGGAATGCCGTCTGTGCGAGGAAAACGGTCTTCCGCTCGAGGTCTGGACGATCGACAGTGTGGATGCGATTCTCGCACTCGACCCCTATATCAGCGGTGTTACCAGCAACTGTCTGATCGCGGAGAATATCCTTGCGAAAGCCGTCGGCTGATCTTTCTCATCGTTACATTTGCAAAAAGCCACTCGACTGCCGTCGAGTGGTTTTGCTTTTTAAACAATAATAAAAAGGAGCTCTGCATGAACAGAGCTCCCTGAGAATTGATTATTCCTTTAATCCAGCGCAGCCAGACCCGCTTCCGCAACAGATGTATCTTCTGCAACGCTGCCGCCGGAAACGCCGATGCCGCCGATCTGAACCCCATCCTCATTATAGATGGGAATTCCGCCGCCGAACTCAACGATGCGTCCCGCATGCTGAACGGCAATGCCCTGGAGTTCCGCACCTTCAATGGCGAGATCCTTCACCGATGCGCTCGGCATCTTCAATGCCACTGCAGTGAACGCTTTGTTCGGAGAGATCTCCAGACTCGCCAGCAGAGAATTCTCCATTCTGTGGAGAAGCACCAGATTGCCCCCCATGTCGCAAACACTGATAACCATAGGAACATTGATCTCAACCGCCTTCTCCTGTGCAGCCTGGACCATGATCATTGCCTTGTCAAGGAGTTCGCCGCCGGATGCGGTCAGTTCGGGATCCTCACCTTTTTCGTAGGCCTCAAGGCCTGCTTTTGCCACAGATGTGTCTTCCGCAACGCTGCCGCCGGAAACGCCGATGCCGCCGATCTGAACGCCGTCGGGATTCACGATCGGGAAGCCGCCGCCGAATTCAACGATCTTGCCGGCATGCTGTACAGCGATACTCTGAAGTTCGGCTCCTTCTACCGCAAGACCTTTCACATCTTCGCTGGGCATTTTCAGTGCAACCGCTGTGTATGCCTTATTCTGGGAGATTTCCATGCTCGCAAGCAACGAGCCTTCCATGCGATGGAACAGGACAACATTCCCGTCCATATCCATTACTGTGATCACCATCGGAACCTTGATTTCCTCGGCTTTGTTCATGGCTGCTTTTACCATGACCTGTGCGATGTCCAGAAGCTCACCATTTGCCGTCGTCGGCTCTTCTGCAGAAGCCATGCCGCAGACGGTCATAAGCATCAGACATACAAGAACCATTGCCAACAGTTTTTTCATGTTTTTACCTCCTTTTATAATTCCAGTAATAAGGCTGATTTAAGAATATCACCTGATTTGAAGGCAAGTCAATATTTATATATATGTAACGACAATTTCGTTAATTTTGTATAAATCAGCTTTCGGTTTTTGAACAACTTGACAGCATCCTCCGCTTTGCAGATCGTATATTCCCAAAAGGAAAAACACTGTAATGGGAACCTTCCAGCGTGGTGTTTTTTAGGCTATGTCTGAAATCTATTTCCGGTGGTAGTTCCAGCAAAGCCGTACAAGAGCCTCTCTGCTTT